>WOR8_10002980_pt1 | contig 16603 bp, 12 predicted proteins | sample DeeMarSeWOR38_10_FD_19890 | JGI IMG/M metagenome (IMG submission 19890)
ACAAGTCAGCAACAGACTCAGGCTCAGGCGTCGGCATAGGCGTAGCAGCAGGCGCTTCCTCCACGTACAACGCAGTTTCAGCGAAAGAGCCATAATATGATTTAGAGCCATCGAACGAAGCTACAATAGTGTATTTGCCTGGAACTTCAGGTACAAATTCAGCGCTGAAAAAGCCGCTTGCATCACTTGTCGTTCTGGCAACCTCGTAGGCGTTGTTATTCGGATCAAGCACCTCGACAACTACATCAACACCGACGATGTCTGCTGGACGCTCAAACTGCTTATACACGTAAAGCATCCATTCGCTCATGTTCGCATCAGAAACAGCGGGAACACCATTCGGAAAGCGCATCATTAGCTTAATGTCATTTGTGCCTGGAGACACATCAGTCACCATACCTTCCACTAGTACCATGTCGCCCTCGACTGAAACCTTCGGTCCCGCTGAAACCGTCATGGCGCTTGCTCCCTTGCCTATGGCGAAAAGGCGCTGGCTGTACGTGTCCATTGTTGCTATTATGCTATCTCCGATGAGTGCGCGGCCTCCCCAGAGGGTTTGACGGAACAAGCCGTCTGCTCTCCATATTACGTCTCCAGTTGTAGCGTTGAGGCAGATGAATGGTGCGCCGCGTGGTCTTGGATCAATGGGTGAGTGCTCCAGATGACCGTAGTAGATTTTGCCGTCAGTCCAGAACAGGGGGTAGAGCCACCAATTATTGCCAAATAAGAATTCCACGTAGGGATCTTCTGCTTCGTAGGTCCATAACTCGTCGCCTGTCTCGGTATCTACGCAGTACACTATTCCACCGGTTCCAGATGTATAGAGTTTGCCTTCAACCAAGACGGGCATTCGCTCTCGGCTGATTCCATAAAAGTTCAAGTAAATCATTCCTTCAGTTTCCCATAGAAATTCGCCTGATTCAGTGCTGAAGCCATAGCGTATTAAGCTTGGACGCGCAAACAACACGAAAACACCATCTTCCGCATCTAGACTCTGAGTGTAATATTCTATCTCTTGATCACCTTCTTCCCATTCAGAAGGAGCATTCCAAGTTTTTGGTTGGTAAATCATCGATCCTTCATCCCCTGGCGCCAAACTGAATGCCCATGATATGACATGCGTAGTGTTAATGCTAGCACCGAGTACTCTGTCACCAAGCCAAACTTTCCTGACGCTTCCAGGTAAACCAGTTGGGAACGTGAAATTCAACGCGTAAGCTCTATCAGGATTGGCTTCTGAAGCGTTATACACTTCTAAATCCGATCCTGGTCCCCAACTGCCAGTCCATGAGACAACAGCGGATAGGTTCCACAGAGTCATACGACCTTGTCCCAAACTGATTGAGTAGCGGTAGATTCTGCCATCGGTTTTGTCGACAATTGTGGTGCCACCAGGAACATCTGTTATGGTTAAACGTAGGTCTCCAATGAACGGGTCGAACCCGTACCAAGTGCTGCCAACAGTTACCCACAGATACGCGTAACAAGCGTGGTGGTTGTATGTGTCCCAGTAGAATATTTGACAGAAATCAATCGTTTCATTGTCTAAGAAGGTTTTAGTCCATAGTTCTTCACCTGTATGTAGGTCTATAGCGGTATATTCTAGTGGCCTCAGGTGGGTGTCAAAGGTGTAGATGAGTATTCCGCTTACTATGAACGCATCGTTGAATTTGCCTTCGTATGCATCTCCGATACTGTACATATGTTCACCAGTAGTTTCTCCTCCAGCAACGCCTCCAATCGCCATCTGCTTTGACCATAGTATGTGCGGGCTCTCAGGCGCATCATCGTTGCCAGGAGCGTAAAAGTTCTCCGGCTCTCCCCAGCCCTTCGTCAGCCAGCTTCCTGAAATCGCATACCACTCTCGCAACTGCGAATCTATCGGACGAGTCCAGTATTCAGTTGGAAGTGCATGCCCAGGATAAATGGGTACCGGGTCTTCTTGCACGACAAGCTCCAGTATCTCGCTTTCACTGGCTGCATATGTTATCTCACCGCCCCAATAGTCGGTTGTGTTTTGTTCAGGGAAGTGCGTTTGCAAATAGTACGTACCCGGGATGTCAGGCACGTATGTTCTGCCTGTTCCACCTGTCGAGTCGGTTCTAATGTTTTCTATTGTATCAGTTTTGTTGTCTGGTCTCTCAATGGTTACCCATAAGTCCTCCCAGCCCATTTCTACGGAACTAAGGGATGCTGTAATTCCAATGTGAAGCAACACTTCTTGGTTAACGCTTGCTGGGTTTGGAATAGCACCAATGAAGGGCCAGGTCGTTGTCTGTGCTGTAGCATATTGATTATCAGCTGGTGAAGCAAGAAGCGAAATAGCCATAGCCAAAATAATAAGCAAAGCAGCAGCAATAGTAGTTTTACTTTTCGAAGTTGTCATTTTCTCTTCTCATTTAATTTTATTTTTGTTGGATAATAACAAAAATTAATCCAACATAATACATTATTGTCGTAAAATAGTAATAAATTTAACGGAAATAGAACTTAGCGCGCGCTAAAATGGTTTCAAAATCCTTAAAAACGTCAAAAATGAGAAAAAAATCTCACTCTTTTAAAGATACTGAAGTTTCTAGATAGCCAAAAAATTGGCTGTGAAGGCGGTTCATTTTGTAATTGGAAAACTAGCCCATATTACATAAATTGCTATACAAGTCGACAAAAACACTATAGGGACTAGATATAGTTTTGTCGGAGTCTTTTTTATAACTTCTTATCTGCAAGTGTGGTTTTTTATTAGAACACATCAATGAAAAAGGTTTTAGACTGATGATTTTAACATCATCTATGCTAAGTATTTCTCGATAATTTTTCATTAGTTGGTGACAATAATCTATTCTAAGGTTTAATTTGGGTTTTACGGCTGTTTTTGAAGGCAAAAACGCTATATAAGGTTAAAAACAAAATTAAAGCTTAGAGTTGAAGTGAGGTGATATTTCTTGACCGTTAAAATAGGGGACTATGATTTCGATGGACCATTCAAGTCAACAGATTCAATTGATGATAAATCAGGGATATACGCTGTTCTTCATTACAAAGAGGGAAAATGCTACCTTTTAGATATTGGTGAATCCTCAAAAATGAAGAAAAGAATTGAAGAACATGATAGAAAAGAATGGGAAAAAAACTCAAAGGGCGAAATAGAGTATTCAGTATATTATACTCCTAAACTCAAGAAAAATGGCCGAAAAGAGATAGAAGCGAAGATAAGAGATACGTACCGACCACCCTGTGGAAAAAACTGATTGTGTTTTTCCAGTATTTCCCCCTTCTCGAGTTTTTGAAGTTTTCAGGGATGGTGCAGTAGCTAGTTTTTACTCGATTTTGGACATGAGAGTAAAATTTAAAAATGATATTCGAGTATTTCCTATTCTATAGTGACCTTTTTGGTCCCGCAGTCACACATAAGGGCTAATTTTCGTTCAAAATAGGCCTTAATTATGCGGGATTCCCCTAAGATAGGGGTAGTTTGGCAGGCTTCCGCTAAACTGTCTTAAAGGAAAACACAACGAGACCAAGACTCTTTAGAACTTGGGAAGGAGACTTTAGCATGGTTGAAATTGGCGATTTGCTTAGATGTCCTAAATGTGGCAATTATGGGCGTGTCGTTTGGGTTTCAAAAGATGGGCAAACTGTAGGTGTTCGCTGTTCATCCCGTCATATATTTACACCAAGACGCAACGTAATTTCCACACCAACAAACAGAAAGAATACTAGAATTGAAAAAAACATGGTTTTCTTGGTGAGCATATAACGTTGGGATGAAATTCAGAATCTTGAATTATGTCTCCATTCTGTGTTAATGAAAGACTGGAGTTAAGTAAAGGTTCTAACAAGCAATGTACAACATTAAAAAATTGCGTTTTTCCTCAATTATACTTAAATAACGTGGCGCGAACATACATGAAAAGGTCTTTTGGTAATAGGCAGGTAAGCTGTTTTAGACCGCTTTTTTCTTGTCTTCCAAATGTTGTTCCATTATTTTGAACAACGCGAATTTGACCTGAATATGTGTGGTGAAAATGGGTAAAAGGAAAGTTAAGAGTGAAGAAGAACTCAAGAAAATGGTTTTGCCTAGTGTAAACGATGTTTTAGGCGTTGCTACTAGGGTTTTAGGCGCTGAACGTTTTTTGGTTAAATGTCAAGACGGTAAAGAGCGACTCTGCCGTATTCGCGGCAAAATGAAGAGGCGCGCATGGGTTAGGGAAGGGGATGTTGTTTTGGTTTCCCCCTGGGATTTTCAATCCGACAAGCGAGGCGACATTTTCTGGCGATACAGAAAGAACCAGACAGCATGGCTCAGAAACAAAGGGTACCTCAAGTTGTAATTAGATTATTACATGCTGAAATGGAAAGAAACAAGAGAGTGGAAGATTAAAACCTAAAACAAATCAAGTTTTTTGATAATTTCCTTTTTTCTGTTTCTAACAGTAACTTCGGTTATTCCTGCTATTTGTGCGATGTCCTTTTGTGTCAAATTCTCTCTCTCTAATTGACACGCTATATAGAGGACTGCAGCCGCAACTCCCGCAGGGTCTTTGCCCACTGTTATCCGCTTGCGTTTAGCTCTACGCAAAATCTTGAAGGCAACACCTTGAACCTTCCCTGAAATATGCGCTTTCTCAGCAAACCTCGACACGTAACTTGAAGCGTCGTGAGAAGGCACCTCAACATCAAGAGTGCTTACAAGCAAACGATAAGCCCTTGAAACTTCACCTCTGCTTCGAGAACTAACTTTCACAACATCATTCAGAGTTTTAGGGGTCTTAGTAAGCCTACAGGCAACATATAATGAAGCAGTAACTATAGCCGCAATGCTTCGACCACGAATCAAATCTTCGTCAAGGGCTTTTCGATAAAGAACTGCAGCCAACTCTTTAATGGTTGCTGAGACGTGAAGTTTTTCCGAGAGCATCTGAAGTTCACTCATAGCCTGTATTAGGTTTCTATCGCGTGATTCGTATACCGTTGACCGCATGTGCCATTTTCTAAGACGCCATGCATGTCGTTTTGCTTTAGATGAAAGACGATTACCTGAAGCATCCGTTAAACCAGTGATCGTCGTGTGTAATCCTTTGTCAAAACGCGCATAGCTAACGGGAGATCCTATCCTGCTATTAGACTGCTTCTCTTCTAATGTGTACGCGCTCCATTCAGGGCTTTGATTAAGCATGTTCTCGGCTAAAACTAAGCCACATTCTGAACATACAACTTCACCGCTATTGGCGTCCGTAACGAGATTTAAGTCGAGGCATTGGGGGCAGCCTCTTCTATTCATTTGTATTGTATTTTGCATTTTTCTCATTAACTCCATTGTAATCTACAGGTGTCCCTTTGTGACTTTTTTCTTCAAATGGGGATATGGCTACATGCAGGTGAGATTCCACCTTAAAAATCGTCTATGATTCTTTTCCGATGGTATAAGGGTAAATTACCTGTAGGTAACATATTTATACTCGCGAACCTTTATAAATATTAGGGTTCATAATGCCCCGACCTCATGGTTCAATTGGCGAAACCAAATTCAAGATATTAGCAATTATATTTTCAAATGAATCTACTGGAAAAGAGTCTTATGGCTACAACATTTGGACAATCATGAAAACGCAATTTCACTGTTACCTTGAGGACATTAATCTCCGCAATATTTACCGTCATCTCAAAGACTTAGAAGAAGCAGGATTGATTACAAAGAGCGCTAAACAAGGAGTCGAAAATGCTCCGAAACGTCAACTATACTCAATAACAGAAAATGGAAGACAGCTGAAGAATAAATTCAACAAATATCTTCAGATATTATAATTATTGACATAGCTAATATTCAAAACGAGCCTTTCAAAAACGCTATTAAATCTGCAGAATTACCATTGAAATTTTGATATAATTCTACCACATTCAGAGCAAATTACCAGTTGTTCTGACTCAGTGATTCTAACTTCGGTCTTCAATGAACCGCAAACACATTTTTGAAACATCATTTGACTTTCAGTTCTTTGCATTAAAATTCACCTCTTGATTTCGTTTGTTTTAAGCGCGCGCTACAACTGCGATTCTGATGCGTTTTTTGCCAGAATAATCGTTCATGTCTTCTCTCTTGAATATAGACAAACTTAACTTCAAGACCTTAAACTCCTTATATATTGTAATCATCTTACTGGCTTTCTACAAAGCATTCATCGACAATGGTATAGGTACATTATTGGTGAGCCGACAATTCTCGTAATTCTAAAAAGCAGCAAGCTCGATTAACAGTCTGCTTTAACGTTAGGCATCTAATAAATGTTCACAATTACCATTACAGGAAGATGATATTCAGGAATTTGTAAGTGGCTCTATTAGCTCGAGAGATTTCCTGTTCTAATTTGGCAGATTTATGATGTAAATATATATAAGAAGCCGCAAGTAACGCAACAAAAACGTGAAAAGCAAGCTATTGGGATGAGATAGTATTTTCTATCAAAAAGTTCAGCTTGTTTTTCCTTTGGAGTCGTTATCATGAGTAAAAAAAGTATGATTAACATATATCAAAAATCTATCGTGAATCACTTGAGTGAACGTATACCAGATGGCAAATGGAAAGACTACAAGTGGCAACTGGAGCATTCAATAAAAGATATTGCTACTTTCGAAAAGTTAACTGGAATAGTTTTCACGGAAAAGGAACACGCCGAATTTGAAAAAACCGTCAGCAAGTTTCCGATGAGTATCACCCCATATTACGCGTCGTTAATAGAGAAAGAAAATTACCAGAATGACCCGATATTCAAGCAGGCTTTTCCTAATGCAGCTGAACTAAAGATTTCAAGGTATGACATGTCTGACCCTCTGCATGAAGACAAAGATAGCCCTGTTGAAGGAATCACGCACAGATATCCTGATAGGGTGCTTTTTCTGGTCAGTAACCGCTGTTCCATGTACTGCAGGCACTGCACACGAAAAAGAAAAGTTGGTGACCCCGACCATATTCCTTCAAAAGAGCAGATAATAAAAGGCATCAACTACATCAGAAATAACCGCCAAGTCCGAGATGTTCTGCTCTCAGGCGGCGACCCCTTCATGTTGCCTGACGACCATCTGGACTGGATTCTAACGGAATTACGCGAAATTCCGCATGTGGAAATAATTAGAATCGGCTCAAGAATGCCCGTTGTTCTTCCCTACAGAATAACTGAAGCGCTGGTGGAAATGCTGAAGAAGCATCATCCAATATGGTTGAACACCCATTTCAATCACCCAAGAGAGCTTACACAATCAGCTCGAGAAGCACTACGAAAGCTAGCAGACGCGGGGATTCCACTGGGAAATCAATCTGTGCTGCTTGCTGGCGTAAACGACTGCCCACGAATAATGAAAAAGCTCAATCAAAAGCTTGTGCAGAATAGGCTGCGCCCATATTACCTGTTTCAATGTGACCTTTCTGAAGGGCTTTCTCATTTTCGAACACCCATTGGAAAAGGTATTGAAATCGTGGAGAGCCTTGTAGGACATACCACTGGCTTTGCAGTGCCCACTTATGTTGTAGATGCTCCAGGTGGCGGTGGGAAAATCCCGATTATGCCGAACTACGTTATTTCTTACTCGACAAACAAGGTTGTTTTAAGAAACTATGAGGGAATTATAACCACGTACAAGGAGCCAGACAGTTATGAACCTATTTTCTGCGACAGAAACTGTGCGAAATGTGTTTTACAGTTGAAGCTGGATGAGGCTGACGAAACCAAAGCGATAGGCATTGAGAAATTGTTAACAGATGTTAACGATGAAATTTCGCTGGTGCCGAATGGAAATTCGCGTTTAGAACGAAGAAACAACAAGGATTAATTAGTCAAGTGTTTACGATGTCCAAAGACGAGAGGTTGAATTTCAATATTAGAAATGTGAAGCTGGAAGATATAAAAGAAGTTTACAGGTTGCTTGCGGAGAATAGGCCGTATGTTGGTTTGAATTCCCGCTACACTTATTTTCTTCTCGCTAAAGACTTCTCAGACACTTGCGTTGTTGCAGAACATGATGGAAAAATTGTTGCGTTTTCCTCAGGATATGTTTCACCGTCTAGACCTGACACGTTTTTTAATTGGGAAACCGTTGTTCACCGAGACTACCGAGGCCACAGCCTACAAAAACGCATGTTACTACACCAGATTAAAATATCAAAAGCCGAGTATTTCGAAGGAACTGTTAATCCCTCAAACAAAATTTCCAAAAGGAACTTTTGTGAACTAGCTGAATTGCTGAATACCAAGTGTGAAAAAAGAACTTTGTTCAACGAAGAAGACTTCGACAATGACGGGCATGAAGCCGAAGTCCTCTACAGAATCGGACCAATATCTCAAAACCAGCGCGCGCTGCCAGCTATTTTTCGAGGACAAAGCAACCTCGCAGCGTTCAAAAATGTGGCTCGAAAACTAAATAAATTGACATGTAAACATGTTTACACTGTGGCTATCCCAATATAGTCGGCTACGTACTACATATTGACTATTAGAGTTCTTTAGAGGAAGAGTCGGATCTGCTAAATGCGCGCGCCAATAAAATGTTGGTTTTCGGGAGATATCTCCACTTGTCTGGTGTTCGAGTCCTATCGGCGACGTTTTTTGAACTACGATCTTGCAAAAGGCAATTCTCAACCACTATAAGTGCGATGTTGCAAAATGCCAAAAAGCGGGTCCATCAGTTCTAAGTAGTTTTGCGAAAAAACGTTTCTGCATAGAATTTCTATTAGGCGGCAAATTTGCGGGTGATTCCAGACCTTCAGGGTTGTCTCTTTCATGTGTTGTTTTGAAGGAGTTTCATGACATCTGGGAAGTCTATGCCTAACGCTTTGGCTTTTTCTGTTGTTGGTACTCCGTTTGGGGTCCAGCCGCGCCGTTTGTAAACTGCATCTTTCAGTTTCTCGTATTCCGCTTCGCGGTATTTTCTTAAGGCGGCTATTTTCTCCTCTGTTGTTTTGCCTGTGGGGTCAATGCCAAGTTTTTCCTTGAGTTGCGTATCGTATCGTTCTCTGCGGCTCTCGTACTCCTCTTTTGTTACAGGTCCAACCGCTCGGTACGGCACTGTATCGTGTTCTCGTGTTCCGCAGCCCATGCGCAGGTTGAAGATGCGCTGGAAATTGTAAACTTTTTCACTCATCAGTATTAAGTCGTCCACCGTCACTTTCTTGCCTGTTACTGCATAGAAAAGTTTGGCGTAGGTTTCAACATGCACCATCACTTTAGCGGGCTCTTTCGTCTGCTTGTTGCCTTCGGGCACAACATCGTTCCATGGAAGCTTGCACAAGCCATTAAGCCCAAACCAAGTGCGCCACATCGGAAACCAATGCAGATTCTCCGCTTTCTGCTCAAAAGTCGGCATCAAATTATGAACCATGTCAAGGAAAATCAACCACGCCTCATCATGCTGCGGACCCTTAAGCGTCAAGCCGTAACCTCCCTGCTGCGCCAAAGACTCTTTAGTCACGTACTCCGAGAACTCTAAGCCCTTCGACTCCATGCCGATGTCCTGCATGACACGCTCGTCTGCGCCGTACTTATCTGCAAATAGCTTTTTCATGTTGCGAACACCTTGACCAACCACGACACCAAAGCCTTCGCCACGCGCCATCTGATGCACAAGCTCCAACGCTGCGTCCTTGTTGCCAAAGCACAAATCTAAGCCTCCTGTGGCTTCTTTGCCAATTAAGCCCATCTCATAGCACTCCATGGCGAAGGCGGTTGCGGTTCCCACGCTAATCGTGTCCAAACCATAAATGTCACAGTAATAATTCATCTCAATAATGTAGTCTACGTCGAAAATGCCACAGTTGCTACCTACACCAGCAGCCGTCTCGTACTCAGGACCAGTGACGAAAACCCGCTGTCCCCTGTACGGGCCAGTCTTAAGCTCAAAATTCTTCACTACATGAGCACATGACATGGAACAGCCCATCCAGCAACCGTCAAACCCTGCATCGAATTTATTTCGGTAAACTTCCCTACCCAGCTTTTCCGCATCTGGATGACAACCATACCTGAAATTGTCCACTGGTAACAGGTCAAAATTGTTCATTGCTGACACAAGCTGCGAAGAACCAATAACCGCCATCTCATTCTGTTTCGGGTCAAGCGCCCTTATCTCCCTATTATAAGCGGTGCCAATCTCTTTCACCAAATCAGCATCAGCTGGACCATTACTCCCAACAGTGATTTTCCCCGAATACTTAACCACGATAGCTTTTACCCTCTTATTTCGCAGCACCGTGCCTATGCCGCCTCTGCCCGCCTGCTTGAACCTATCCACGCGCCTTGCTACATCATACCATGAAATGTTTAAGCAACCCATCAACGTGTGCTCAGCACCAGGACCTGACGACACAACAGATATGCTAAGCGGATTACCACCGCCGTACTTCTCCGCTATAGCTTCCATTATCAAATGCGTCTCCGAAGGAAGCGCCGTAGCGTCTTCAACTTGGACTCGGCATTCATCACCGTCAATGAATATAACCACTTCTGACTCAGGTTTGCCCTGCACCTCAAGGGCATCCCACCCCGCGAACTTCAGGTAAGGACCAAAATAGCCGCCTACATTCGAGTCCACCACAATGCCTGTTAAAGGCGAAATGGCTACGGCGATGCTTTTTCCACCGCCGGGATAAACTGGAATGCCGCCTAACGGACCTGCAGCTAAGCACACCTCGTTTTCAGGGTCATCCCACTTCACTATGCGGTCTTTAGGCAACGCGTTCCAGAGCAGCCAGATGTTGAAGCCGCGTCCACCAGTGAACGTGTTCTTCATTTTCTCCGAAACAGGTTTGCTTGTGATTCTCATTTCCGACAAATTAACATGCAGGGTTCTGTTGTTGTAGCCTTTTTCCAGTTTTTTCGGTTCGTACTTGAAATCAGTTTTCACCATGGTTCACCCTCTCTCCCAATATTCCGTAAGGAAAGACAGCATAGCAAATAGGCTTTTTGTTACCTATCCTTAAAATTGACGGAGAAAAGGTGTGTGCAGTTATTTTCTGATTTGTCCGCTGCCGAGAATGAAGTACTTCGTGGTGGTCAAGTGCTGAACGCTCATGGGTCCTCTCGCATGCAGCTTTTGCGTGCTGATGCCAATTTCTGCGCCTAATCCGAATTGGTTGCCGTCCGTGAAACGTGTGGACGCGTTCCAGTAAACCGCCGCCGAATCCACTTCTCTGATGAAACGCATTGCCTTGTCGAAGTTCGCTGTTAGGATTGACTCGGAGTGTTTGGTGCCGTACTTGTTTACATGCGCTATGGCTTCGTCCAAGTCTTGCACGACTTTCACGCCGATGATTAAGTCTAAGTACTCGGTGTACCAGTCTTCTTCAGTGGCGGGTTTCACGTCTGACACTATTTTCACTGTTCTTGGGCAGCCTCTAACTTCAACGCCTTCCGCCTTAAGCGCCGCGATTGCCATGGGCAAGAAACGCTCCGCTACGTTGCTGTGGACGAGGAGTTTCTCTGCAGCGTTACACGTTCCTGGTCTCTGACATTTGGCGTTTATGATTATGGGCACCGCCCTGTCCAAGTCAGCGTCTTCTTCAACGTAAATGTGGCAGTTACCCGTTCCTGTCTCGATAGCTGGAATGGAGGCTTTCTCCACCACCGTCCGTATCAAATCAGCGCCTCCGCGAGGAATCAGCACATCTACGTACTTGCGCATTTGCATAAATTCTTCGGCGACTTTTCGGTCAGTTGAGCTGACAACTTGCAAGGCGTCAACGGGCACGGCAGTTTTCGCCAATGCACCGCGTAACACTTCGCCTATTGCGATGTTGGAGTTTATGGCGTCTGAACCGCCTCTGAGAATCACTGCGTTGCCAGATTTTATGCAGATTCCCGCTGCGTCCGATGTAACGTCGGGTCTGGACTCGTAAATTATGCCCACGACACCTAAGGGCACACGCATCTGACCAATCACTAAGCCGTTGGGTCTGGTCCAAGTTTTAATTATCTCACCCACGGGATCCTCAATTTCAGCGACCTCTCGCAAGCAACGCGCCATATTTGCTATTTTGCGGTTGTCCAACGCCAGCCTGTCCAGCAAAGCGGCTTTCAAGCCTTTGGCTTTGGCTGCGTCAGCGTCTTTCTTGTTAGCTGAAAGAATCTGCTCCGCGTTTGCTTCAAGCGCCTTAGCCATCTTGCAGACCGCCAAGTTCTTCTCTTCAGTTGACAGTTTAGCCAGCTGAACTGAGGCTGCTTGCGCTTTTTTACATATGTCCAGTATCATTTTTCTTCCCTTACAAGCTGTATGTGTTTTCGTTCAATAACTTCTTTTTGCCTGATATACCCGAGTTTCTTCTTAACTTCACTGATTTGTAAGCCTTTTATCAGGTTTAATTCGCCGCTATTGTATTTCGGATTTCCCTTCGCAAACTCCACGTTACTTGAATCGACTATGCCCACTACATCGCCTACGTTGAAGTGCCCAATTATTTTGCTGACGCCCACCGGCAGCAAGCTTGAACCGTCCAGTATGGCTTTTTTGGCGCCTTCGTTAACGTGGATTTGACCTTTAACTGAAGCGCCGTATGCTATCCACCGTTTCACCGCAGGCATCCGGTATTGAGGCTTAAAGTACGTGCCAACTTCCTTACCCGCCAAGATGTCCGTGAGCACGTTTTCTCTTCGACTGTTAGCCACCACCACGGGTATGCCACATGTCGTGGCGATTTCCGCGGCTTTCACCTTGCTTTGGATCCCGCCTCTGCCCCACCTGCTTTTCCCGTTAAGCGCATTTTTCAGTTCCGAGGTGATGTTATCAACGGTTTTTATCACCTTTGCCTCAGGCTTCTGCGGGTCAGTTGTGTATATACCGTCAACGTCTGACAATATGACGACGAGGTTTGCTCTTACGGCGTTGGCTACGAGCACCGAAAGTATGTCGTTGTCGCTGAAGTTCACCCTGTACCCCTCAGTCAGCGGCATGAGCTCGTCAACTGATGTCACGTCATTCTCGTTTATTATTGGGACCACGCCCGTTTTCAGAAGCATCTCCAAGACGTTGCATGTGTGCAGGTAGGAGCCTCTGTTGGAAAGGTCCTCTGCGGTTAGCAGGATTTGGGCAACTTTTAACCCGTGTTCCTTGAACAGTTCGCGGTACTTCGCCATGAGCACGCTTTGTCCTGTGGCGGCTGCGGCTTGCTGAAAAACAATGTCATTCGGCTTCGGAGGTATGCCCAGTTCGGCTATGCCGGCGGCTACTGCTCCAGATGTAACTATGACTAGTTTGTCGCCTTGCTTGTGTGCGGCGGCTATCTGAGCCGTTAGCCTACGCATTTCTTCCTCGTCGAGTTTCCCTTGGCTTGTGGTTATGCCGCTGGTACCGACTTTAACCACCACTAATCTCTGAGTCATTCAACTTTACCTTCTTGTGTAATGTGCAGGCGACACGGATTTTTTCTTGGTACTGCTTTAGTTCATCTAGCTTAAAAAAGCAACCGCAAGGCAGTTTCTGAAGTGAAGGTTAATTACGGGTCAAGCGAATCTAATTGGGAGGCGTAGCGGAACCGTGAAGATTATAGGCAAAAACCTTAGGCAAGGCTTCGTTAAGGTTGTTCCCAGCTCTGACGATGACCTTTGGCACCTGTACAATGTCGTTTACAGGGGCGACGAGGTTTACGCCTACTCCTCGAGAGCCGTAAAGACTGATCAGGAATATTCTAGGCCGAAGAGCGCCGAGCGTGTTTCCGCGTTTATGGGCGTCGCCGTGGAATCCGTGGCTTGGGACAGGTTTCTGGATAAGCTGCGTGTTCACGGAACAATCATTCAAGCGCCGGACATTATGCCGACAGGTGCTCACCACACGCTGAACATAGCCTTGAACCAGCCTGTGACCATCGTGAAGAAGGAGTGGCCTAAGCATCTTCTGGACAGGCTGTTTCGGGCAAGCAAAACCGAAAAACCCATGTTAATCATCGCCATAGACGACGAAGGTTTCGCTGTAGCCGAAACCAAGCAGTATGGCGTAGACGTCAAAGTGGAAGAGCGCATGAAGCTGCCTGGAAAACTTGAAGCCGACAAGCGTGTAGCCGCCACAAAAGGCTACTTCAAGCGCGCAGTAGACAGCCTAGGGCAGCTTTGGTCGCCAAACCACAGCCCCATAGTCATCGTGGGCGTAGGCTTCGTGAAAGGCGACTTTGTGAAGTTCCTGGCGGATGAGGCTAAGGACATGTCTAAGTCAGTGGTGGACGTGAAGAGCGTCAACAACGGCGGCGTAAGCGGCATCTACGAGGCGCTACGTTCAGGAGTTCTCTTGAAGGCAGGAAAGCAGCTGCGCATTGTCGACGAAACCGAAGTCATGGAGGAAGTCATGAAGCGGCTGGGAAAAGGCGAAGCCACAATAACCTACGGGCTAGACGCGGTTGAAAACGCCATAAACATGGGAGCCGTCGAAAAACTAGTATTAGCAGATACGGTGCTGCGGGAAGCAGGCGAAGAGCAACGTCTACACTTGGAGAAGCTCATGCGAGAAGCAGAACAGCGAAGAGGCATCATAACCGTAGTCAGCACAGAACACGAAGCAGGCGAAAAACTCCTAGCACTAACAGGAATTGCCGCGCTCCTAAGATTCCCCATACACGGCACTTATTAAAAATAGACGCTTGTTACAACCTCCACTGATAGCACACTTCACTTTTCTGAGAGTTAAGTTCTCTTTTCAGCCCTCGTGCGCAAATCGTGTGGTCGTGACGCCTTCAGGTTAGGTCCATTGGCGCGTCAAAAGTCTTTTAAACTGAACCGGAATCAGCCCTATTTGGGTTTGATGTGTTCGAAAAAGTATATGCATCAGCGCTCCTCATTATTGGGGTCATCTTCAGTACAGTATCAGTTTTTCTTATCATTGTCCCATACCTCCTTTATCCCCAGTTTTACACTCCTAAGTCGAACCCTTCTATGGGATACACTATGCCAAATACTTTGGAAGGATGGATTGTTCTTATCTCTGCTTTGGTGCTACTTGCGTTGGGAACGGGGCTCCTAATAATATGCAGTATGAGAGCACAAAAAGCATCCACATTGCCACAGCTCAACATCGGTCCAAAATGTTAACCAAACCATAACCCATTGGAGAAAATGGAGTTCAAAATATGCTCAGAGAAAAATTGATGCTATTTTTGTTTGAATTGTCGTTTTACTGTTTCTAGTTTTTCGCCTAGGATTTGTGCTTCGCTTTTTCCTAAGCTTTTTTCGTGGGCTTTGCGTATGTGCGTTATTTCGTAGGGGTTGAAGCCCATGATTCGGGCGGCTGTGGCGTCTGTGGCTACTGGATCTGTTCCTGCGATTATGAGGTTCAGCGGTACTGGTGTGCCGTCTATGGGTCCGTTGCCTTCCATGCCTACGAAGCCGTCTATGACTGTTAACGCTGAGTGGAGTACGGTGTTGATGTCGACTATGACTTTGCTTATGCCTTTCATGTGGTATTTGCCTTTGAACTTGTCAGGAAGCAAGCCGAACATGTTCTTCATGCCCAAGGTCACGTCTGTGTCCATGTGCGTTTTGAGTTTGGCGGCGCTGATAACTGCGGATTCTGTGACGAGACGCGGCACCGTTACGGTTTTCAACGCTTCGCCGTTAGGAACCTCAAGCGTGACCTTGTCTTTGACATACCTGAGGTTGAGCCATTCGACTCCGTTGCAGCTACACATGTCTTTCATGCCCGTAACCTCAAACGCCTTGTCCGCATTCGTTATCGTCGCATCTGACTCTACAACGTAGACTTTCACAGGCAAATCCGCCAGCCTCTTGATTATGGCTTCGACCACGATGGGGTCTGTGGTTGCACCCGTATCCCACGTTTTGGTGGTGATGAAGTTAACTTTGATGAGAACCGTATCGTAACCTGCAAGCGCGTTCTTATAGTCAATTAGGCCGAGAGCTTTGAAAACTGGCGTGTGACCCCGCTCACCGCGAACAACAGCCACAACTGGAGACTCAGATTGCATACAAATATCAACAAGGCTCAGCTTATAAACCGTGTTCATTCAGTTTCTGCGGAAATTAACGTGCAAGTAGCCTGTTGCCCCGCCAAAATAGCCTCAACCCTTTCAGGATATTTCCCATTAACCACGTAGCAGTCAACAGGTGCCTCCCCAAGCAGTTTAGCCAAAAACCTGTCAACACTGGTTCGCGCATTCAACTTCAACATTTCCTCAGCTGACAGCCGCGGTATCAGCGTAGCATCCTCATTTTTCTTAGGGTCCTTCGTGAAAATTCCGTCTACGTCAGTAACCAAAATCAGTTTAGTCGCCTGCAACCGGATGGCAACATACGCGGCTATGGAGTCCGAGGTGACATCCCACGAGTTTTTCAGCGGGTCTTCCTTGAACATTAGCCGCGACGGCAAAAAAACCGGCACAGCCTCAGTCTCAGAAAGCTGCTTTGCGTCATCAAGCAAAGGGGTTGCACAGGAGTTAGGCGTAATTTGGGCTAGTAACAGTCCAAACTGATCCATCCCCAGAATCGCCATCCTATGGGAGATTCCGCTGGATAAATTGAAACGCTCATCCGAATCCCGTACAACATCAGCAAATCTGCCGCCTCCAGGCACCACAACCAGCCCATAGTCTTTCGCAAGCCCGCTTAACTTAGCGCACAAC
>WOR8_10002984_pt1 | contig 16599 bp, 15 predicted proteins | sample DeeMarSeWOR38_10_FD_19890 | JGI IMG/M metagenome (IMG submission 19890)
CCAGGTCAGGGTCGGTCATGATGGTCGCAGGGTTACTGTTGACCAAAATGGTTCGGTACCCCTCCGCACGCAGGATCTTGCACGCCTGGGTGCCCGAATAGTCGAATTCACAGGCCTGGCCTATGACGATCGGTCCTGAACCGATGACGAGGATGGAGTTGATATCTGTGCGCCGTGGCAACGCAGGGGCCTCTGTCGTCAAAATCCTTTCAATATACCAAAGACGGGCCTCTTTGGCAAAAAAGTTGAATCTCATCGTGGGGTCCCGTATACTTCGGCCTTCCCCCCCACATCCAAAGGAGCTCAGCATGAAACCGTCGGTCAAGGGTGGTCTGGCCATTGGGATCCTCTGCGCCGTCTGGACCTACATCATGGGGTTTACCGGGTGGTACCGGGATCCCGCCATGACCTCGTTGTTCTGGGTGGTCGTCCTTATCGAGGTGGGCGTCCTGATCTGGGCGTTGCGCCTCGTTCCCGAAGCGCAACGGTCCTACGGGGCACTTCTCAAGCAGGGAGTTCTCATGTCGTTGATCGGGGGCATCATCGTCTTTTTCGCCTCCCTGCTGTTCACGACTGTCTTCTTCCCTGAGTATTTCGCCGAGCTCCAGGCAATAGAGGCCGAGGGGCTCCGTGCCCAGGGAATGACGGCGGAACAGATCGAACAGATGCAGGCAGTGACCTCAATGATGCAATCCCCTGTGCCGAACGCCGTACTGGGATTTCTAGGTACCTTCGTCACCGGCACCCTCGCAAGCCTTGTCATCGCCATCTTTCTTCGGAAGAAGACTCCCTAAGATGCCTTCGGCCTCGATTGTCGTCCTGGACGGGCACACGCTCAATCCGGGCGACCTGAGCTGGGAACCCCTGACCTCCCTCGGACGGTGCGCCATCTACGAGCGCACCGCGCCGGGCGAGGTTCTCCCGCGCGCCTGTGAGGCAGAAATCGTGCTCACAAACAAGACCCCTCTTCAGAGGGAGGCGCTTGCAGGGCTTCCCCGTCTCAAGTTCGTGGGGGTCCTGGCCACGGGATACAACATCGTCGATGTCCGTGCCGCACGTGAGCGAGGGATTTCTGTCGCCAACGTACCGGCGTACAGCACCGAGTCGGTGGCGCAACTTGTCTTTGCGCACCTTCTTAACCTCACGCACCACGTTGCCGATCACTCCCGCACCGTTTGCGGCGGACGCTGGAGTGCATCCAAAGACTTCTGCTACTGGGACACCCCCCTGATCGAACTGAGGGGTCTCACCATGGGGGTCATCGGCTATGGCAGGATCGGTTCTGCCACCGGACGTATCGCCAGGGCGTTTGGGATGCAGGTGCTGGCCCACACCCGCGATCAGGCTCGTGTCCTTGAGGAGGGAGTGCAGTGGGCATCGCTGGATGATGTGTTCCGGCACAGTGACGTGGTGAGCCTTCACTGCCCGCTGACAGCGGACACCGAGGGGCTGGTGAATCGCCATCGTCTGCGGATGATGAAACCCTCCGCTTTCCTCATCAACACGAGCCGGGGCCCGCTGGTGGACGAAGTCGCGCTGGCAGAAGCATTGGCCGAGGGAACGCTTGCAGGAGCGGGTCTGGACGTCCTCTCCAGTGAACCACCTCCAGCGTCCAATCCCCTGCTCTGCGCACCCGGCTGCGTCATTACACCTCACATCGCGTGGGCAACAAAGGCTGCACGCGAACGTCTCCTGGCCAGCGCCGCCGCCAACGTACGAGCCTTCCTCGAAGGAAGCCCGATCAACGTGGTGAACGCCTGAGCCGTCTGACTCTCCTCAGAACGACCATTTGATACTCAGGAAGGCACCGGAACCGATGACGCCGAATTCCGTGAGACGGCCTCCGGCCGGAACAAGCGCGATAGCCAGAAGATCCCAGTTGGTCACCATCGACCAGGCAACCGAAGGGACGAGGATGAAGGACCCATCAAGGGGATTGACAATCCCGTAGAGCGAACCACGCACAAGGGGAGAGAAATCCCCCGCCACCTCCGCGTACAGTGACCACCGTGCGGGGGAGAGCTGCAATCGGTCGATGGCGGTACTCCAGCGAAGCCCGGCATCTTCGGTGACTCCATCGCCGTTGTAGAGCAGCTCAGCATGGAGGTAGAGGCTGTTCGGGAACGTGTAGTCGCCCGACAGCGAGCCTGTCAGATAGGTGACCGTCGCGGGCGTCCGGGCCACCCCCTCGATCACCTCCTGGTCCGACGTCCAGCGGGCTTCCCCCCGAAATCCTCCTGTGCCGAGTCTCCCCGCCCAGCTTCCGCCGAGGAAGTATCCCCCCTGCAGCATGCCGCCCAGGAGGTTGAAATCATACTCCAGTACATTGAAGCGAACCAGACCGGCGGCACGGCGCCCCCGGGAGGTCCGGCCGGGGGCAACGGCGATTTCCAGCTTGGAGGTGGGACTGGTGTAGTACTGAAGCCGAAGGGCGTCGGTTCCGGGGCGCTCCTCATAATCGAACTCCAGTATGGAATACGGGTTGAAGATGTCGGTGGGATTCCAAACAAGGGCCGTCCCCCAGGCGATTCTCTGCCGGCCGGCTGTCGCCTGGAAGTCCCCCTGAAACCACTCGAGATAGAGCCGGTCGAGCTCGGTGTAGAGCACCGCGTCCCGTCCCTCGATGACCACGGCGGAGAGATCGACCAGATACTCTCGCTGATCAAGTTGGGCCGAAAAGATCCCGCCCGGGTTCAGGTTTCGCTGGCAGATCAGGAGCGTTCGGAGGTCAGCCGCCGCGGTGAGGACGCTCCCGAAATAGGAACGGAATTCGAGACGGTGTTGCAGCGTGTTCTGGAAGTTGCCGCGGTCGGGGTCCACGACAATGGTCGGATCCTCAACCCAGCCGGCCAGGTTCTTGAGGTACCCCCGCACCTCGAGGGAGGCGGGCTGTGCCGCCCCCAAACGGGGAGCCGCTACAAGGAGGAGGAGCAGGAGGAGTATTTTCACGACGCATCAGCTTGGCGAAGGGCGTACCACATCTTCGGCAACGGCACCATCGACGAGCCGCACGACCCGACGAGCGCGGTCGACAACCCGAGGGTCATGGGTGGAGAAGACAAAGGTTGTGTGTCGCTCCACGTTGAGCCGCTCCATGATATCCAACAACATCGAGGCCGACCCGGAGTCGAGGTTTGCCGTCGGCTCATCGGCCAGGACGAAGGCCGGGCCGGAGGCCAGGGCGCGAGCCACGGCGACCCGCTGCTGCTGGCCGCCGGAGAGCTGGTTAACGGTGCTTGCGGCTTTGTCGGCAAGACCGACCGCCTCGAGAAGGTCGGTAACAACGCGACGGCGTTCGCCGCGGGGACGTCCCTGGAGCAGGAGGATGAATTCAACATTTTCCTCCGCCGTGAGCACGGGTATCAGATTGTAGGCTTGGAAGACAAACCCGATATGCTGCAGCCGGAACTCCACACGCTCCCCCCGTGACAGGGTTGCAAGATCGGTGTCGGCAAGGGTAATCGTTCCCTCTGTGGGCTGGTCGAGCCCCCCGATGATATTGAGCAGGGTCGTCTTGCCGGACCCGGAGGGACCGACAATTGCGGTAAACTCCCCCGCGTCAATGTCGAGCGTGACATCGCTCAGCGCATGGACGGGGACGGCACTGTGGTCATAGACCCTGTGGACGCCCTGGAGTTGAATGACAGGCATGGTGGACCTCATCGCTCAGGTGTGCATCAATATGTTTGGATTGCCCGTGCCGGGTCGAGTCTGATCGCCTTCCACGCCGGGTACATCGCGCCGAGAAGGGCCGCCACCATCATCGCCAGGAGGACTTCAACGTACATCCACCCCGGCAGCACCGGGTGCGACACCTCGCTGTACCCCCACTGACGCATCCCGTCGGCAAATGCCGAGAGATCGATCCCCACTGACTGCAGATAGGCGACGGTCCCCCACCCCGCCGCCATGCCGAGGACTGCCCCGGCAAGGGAAAGAAGAAGCGACTCCAACAGAATCATGACAAAGACCCTTCTCCCGCGCATCCCAATCGCGCTCAGTACGCCAAACTCTCGGATCCGGTCCAAGACAGACATCAGCATCGTGTTGGTGATGCCGAACAGGAGCGCCAGGACGATGATCCCCAGAAAGATCTCCAGGTAGACCTCCGTGTAGGCGTTGATCCAGTTCAGCTCTGGCGCAATCTCCTTCCAAGTCTCCACTGATGCACCCGGCAGCCCCGCACGAATCCCCGTGGCGACGGAATCAAGGCTGCGCGGATCCTCCACCAGCACCGCCAGCTCGTGCAGGGACTCACCTGCGCCGACCAGACGCGCGAGCCCGCCCCGGTCGACAAGAACCGTCGTTTCATCGAAGGTCTTGGAGTCTGTCCGAAACAGCCCGCTGATCCGGTAGCTCGCACCCACAATCGTGCCCTGCATATCCTGCGTTGTCAGGACAATTTTCGATCCAAGCCGCACACCAAGCCGCGTTGCCAGATCCCGGCCTACCACGATACGATTTCTGCGCCCGCCGAAGTCAAAGGACCCCTCGACCAGTTCCTCATGCAGCGTCGTCACCGTGGTCTCGGCAGCAGCATCGACCCCCAGGATGGAGATCCCTGTGGAGGTCTCGGCCGAGGCCGCCATTCCTTCGACCACCAACCGTGCGGTGACGGCCGCCACCCCCGGGACCCGCAATGCATGGGCCTCCGCCTTGCGGGCACCCCGGAGGGTATCCCGGATTGAGCGGTTATCACGGTAGGTCGGGGCGTGAATCTGGATATGGGACAGCCGAGTTTCAATCGCCGACGAAACGGTGTCATAGCTGAAACCGAAAGAGACACCCGACGCGACGAGTCCGCCCCACAATCCGAACATGATTGCAGCCATGATGATGGCGCTCCGTTTCCGGTTGCGCAGTACATTCCGCCATGCGATCTGCAGCATCATGCCAGCACCCTCATGCCCGCATCGCGGTTACCGGGTCAAGTCGCCGCAGCACCAGTACTGGATAGGAGGTGCTGACGAGGGCGATGATCAGAACCGCGAGCGTCTGCGATATGAATATTGTCGGATCCATCGAAAAGGGGAGCAACGGTTCAAACCCGAACTCCAGCATCACCTGCGCAGCTTCACCCGTCAGCCGGATCGGGTTGTAGTAGAGGGCTACGAGGACCGGGGCGGCGATCGCGGTCCCGGAGAGCACGCCCAAAAGCGATAGCATCAGCGATTCGGTTGTCGCCATCACGGCCAGCCGCGACCGCTTCATCCCGACGGCGATCAGGACCCCGAACTCGCGCCGGCGCTCCAGCGTCATCATCATGACGGTCCCGAAGATGCCGAACCCGATGATGACATAGAGGATTGCGATCATGATGATGCCACCGGCGTTGTCCACCTCGATTCCTTGCACCACCTCAGGCATCATCTCCTGCCACGCCATCACCTCATAGCGATCGCCAACCGCTGCGCGAACACCCTCGAGCGCCTCCTGCTGATGGCGAGGATGGTCCAGCATGACGCTCAGCGAGTTCACCATCCCGGGCATCGCAAAAAGCTCCTGCGCAGTGCTCAGTGAGAGGTAGACCAGCGTGGAACTCATCTCCCGGTTTGGATAGCGCACGATCCCGGTGATCGGGAACATCCCGGCTGCGGTCAGACCATGGTAGCCCTGGCCATACACGATGAGCGTGTCGCCCAGCTCAAGGCCCAGCGTCGCGGCAAGCGCCTCCCCGACCAGGGCCGTCGAATCGCCCGAGGCGAGATAGGATCCCTCGATCACCTTCTCCGCCAGCCCGTTCATCGCCTCTTCTGCCGCGGGGTCAATGCCGTTGATCATGGCACCACGGGTCCCCGTGGCGGATGCCGCCAGGGCAAAGGTCTGCAGCCGTGGGATCAGGTCGGTCACATGCGGGACGCCGGTAATCTGTTCCCGGAGGCGCGCCTGATCGAGGAACGCCAGATCAATCGATCGTTTCTCCCAGAAGCCCTCGGCATGAAGTTGCATGTAGCCGGTCGAAAGGCGCACGACATTCCGGATCATATAGTCGTACGATCCGAGCTGCATCGAGCGTGTCAGGAGCGCAAACACCACCGCAAACAGAACCGACGCGATGGAAATCATGGTCCGACGCTTGTTGCGCCAAATGTTCCGCCACGCTAGGTGCACGTAGAGCATGCCTCCTCCTGTGGTCACCGCACACGCTTCATGTTCTGGAGCGAGAAGTAGGACTCCTCCAGCGCGACGTTAAAATCGAGTTCCGAGTATTCGAGAACCGTCCGTTGCTCGGGCTTGTCCACCGGCTGCATCGTCATCCGTGACGGCACCATCCTCCCGCCCATCGACTTGAGCCGATCCCCGGTGAGGATCTTGGTGAGCACACTGTCTTCGTCAAAAAGCTCGGTGCGGACCTGCAGGAAGTGCTCCTTCGTGATGAACAGCACCACCTTGCCCCAGACCACGGCAGCATCCTCGTGCGGCAGCATGATGACCCGGTAACACCGATGACCGTCGAGAACGGAGTCTCCCGCCAGCGCGTGCTCGTAATCCTCAACGATCGACGATTCCTTGACCAGATCGTCATTCGTGAAATCGGAACCCAGCCAGGATTGCAGCATCATCGACGGCGGAATCTTGATGACCCGTTCAATCCCCGGGACATAGCTCCAGACTTCGGTATCCCGCTTGAGCGTGACCGTTCCTTTGTCGCGCGCGGGGGCAGTAACGAGAATCAGGCTGTGCTCGTCGCCAAGGCTCCATGCCTTCAGCGACATCTCACGCGACCAGTCCGGCCTGACGATTCTCATCGTCATCTCGGCATAGCTTGAGGACCCCCGCATGGTGCTGTCTGACCGTTGGACAATCTCCCGTGCATCGGGATCCGCAGCGACGGCTGCCGGCCGGACCACAGCGACGAACAGGGTGAGCGTGGCGATGGCTCCGTAGCGTCCGATCATGCTTCCTCCTCTTGTGTGAGCCAGTCACGCAGGATGTGGTCCCGAATCTCCTCAAGCGGGTAGGGCTTCCCCGCCATGAGGTAATGCAGCATCACCCCGTCGAGGGTTGCCAGGAGGACCAGCGCGCTGAGATTGGCTTGCGGATGGCCCGACGCGCTCAGTCCGCGCACGGTGACACGCTGGAAGTCCTCAGCCGCGCGCTTCAATCCCGAGCGGTGTCGCCTGATCACCCCCGGGTGGGTGATCAGGCTCAAGTAAAGCGACCAGAACGTTTTCTGGGAGCGCATCATCTCGAAGGAGGACCTGACCATGGTGGCTACGGCGCGGCGCGGCTCCTCCTCGGACTCAGAGTCTTCGGGTAGCAATCCCTTAATCGACTTCAGCCCCTCATCGATCACAGCGCCCAGCAGGTCCTCCTTGTTCTTGAAATACGTATAGATCAGCCCCTTGGAGACGCCGGAGCGGCGCGCAACCTCGTCCATGGAGGTCATTTCCACGCCCCGGGCGGCGAAGAGATGCAGCGCGGAATCTAGGATTCGCGCTCGGCGGCGAGCCTTGATCGGCTCCCACTGCAGCTTTGTCCGCGGGGTCATGCCACATCCACGAGTATTGACTGACTGTTTAGTCAATATACGAACCCACCCCTCCACTGTCAAGGGAAATCGACTCCTCTTCTTGCTTCTCCGGCCAGAAGCCTCTACCATCACAAGAAGGACCCCCCCGACGCTGCCGGTGCGTGCCAGGGAACAGAACATCCAGCGAGTGCAGAGCCGATGCCACGATCAGGACATCCCGCAGCGCCTCCCGACACCCTGCCAGAACTCTGCGACCTCTCCTGTCCGCACGCCGACTTTGCTCCCATCGACGCGGTCGGGGCGTGCCACAGAGAACAGGCTGTCTTCTGCACGCTGCTCCAGAATTTCGCGGCCCGCCACCGCCCCTGCCTGGCCCGTGGGGCGCCCGCAGGCCGGGGCAAACGGCGTGCGCCCCGATGACGGCGGTTGCCTGAGTGGGACGGAGTTCGTACCATGCACGCACAGCTTCCCACCGAAATAGACACTAGATGAACAACCCCATGCTCAATGCGGCAGTCATAGGCATCCTCGGAGCTGCATGGTTTTACGTGATGTACCGCTGGTATGGCGGAATCATCGATCGTCGCCTGATCCGGCCAAACGACGACCGGCCAACACCGGCCAACACCAGGCGCGACAATGTCGACTTCGTCCCGTCGCGCCCATCAATCCTGTTCGGTCACCACTTCTCGTCGATTGCCGGCGCGGGGCCCATTGTCGGGCCGATGTTTGCCTACTTCCTCTTCGGATGGCTCCCCGCACTGATCTGGATACTCCTGGGATCAGTCTTCGCCGGTGCCGTCCACGACTACACCTCTATGATGAGTTCGGTGCGAAGCGGCGGTGTCTCAATTGCCGAAATTGCCCAGCGCCACGTCTCGCAGTCCGCGCGGTGGATCTTTACGATCTTCCTCTGGCTCGCGCTGGTCCTGGTGATTGCCGTCTTCGCCGTCCTGACTGCTCAGACGCTTGCCGAAAAACCGGAGATCGTCATCCCGACCATCGGCCTCATGCTGCTGGCCATGGCGTTCGGATCGCTCGTCTACCGGGGAAGCGTCAATCTGGTCCTCGGGACCGCTGTCGCCCTCGTGCTGATGCTTGCCCTGATCATCCTCGGCGATTTCTACCCGATTTCGGCCTCCTTTGATTTCTGGCTTGTGTTTTCGCTGGTCTATTCGCTTGTGGCGGCGACCCTCCCGGTCTGGCTTCTGCTGCAGCCGCGCGACTACATCTCAATGTACATTCTGCTTATGGGCCTCATCCTCGGATTCGGATCACTGCTTGTCCTGCGCCCGGAGATTTCCGGACCCGCCTTCATTGGCTTCTCCAGTTCCAACGGCCCGCTCTGGCCGATCCTTTTCATTACCGTGGCATGCGGCGCTGTCTCCGGCTTTCATTCGGTGGTCTCCTCGGGAACCTCGGCAAAGCAACTGAGGCGTGAGACGGATGGGAAGATCATTGCCTTCGGCGGAATGCTCACCGAGGGCATCCTGGCGCTTCTGGTCTTGCTGTTGATGGCAGGAGTCCTGACCTGGGACAAGCCCGGAGCGGCGGGTGAAGGCTTTGTGTTCCGAACGCTCCTGGCTGAGCAAGGAGCGAATATCACATTCGGCGCGGCGATGGGGAGAGCACTGGAGGCAATCGGCATCCCCCTGGTCTACGGAACCGCGTTCGGCATCTTGATGCTCAACGCATTTATCCTGACCACGCTTGACACCTGCGCCCGTCTGACACGCTTCATCGTCACCGAGAGCATCGGGCAGAAGGTTCCCCTCTTCCGCAACCGCTTCCTGGCCACGATCCCCGGCCTCGCCTTCGCATTTGTTCTCACCATCGGCAACAACTGGAAGATCCTCTGGCCCGCCTTCGGGGCTGCGAACCAGCTGATCGCAGCGCTCGCCCTCCTGGTGGTGAGCGCCTATATGTTTGGCTACAAGCGGCGGACTCGGTACACGTTGATCCCGGGCGGCTTCATGCTCGCCACCACCGAGGGGGCCCTCTTCTATCAGCTCTTCTGGCTCTATCTTCCGACGGGGAACGTCATCCTAGGCGTGGTGGCGGCCCTGCTGATGCTACTGGGGGTGGTGGTGGCTGTTGAGGTGTATCGCCGTCTGCGCCGGACCGACCAGGAGGTGCCCGCCGAGGGGCAGCTTGCAGCCGAACAGGCCTGAACCGTTCGACTCGCCGCAGCAAGGACGCCGGCCGGTCCCCGGGGGGTGAGCTGCAGGGGCGCCGAGCCATACCGTCTCACCCAGTCTCGGCAGGGCCGCCGGTGGCACTCCCTCCCGGCAAGGTGACCACCCACTGCTGACCCAGACTGAATGAGCGCCGGTGGATGGGACAGGGACCCAGCCGACGCAGTGCTTCCCTGTGCCGTGCCGTCGCATACCCTTTGTGCTCGGCAAAGCCGTACTCCGGGTAGGCCCGATCATAGTCGAGCATCAGGCGGTCCCGCATCACCTTCGCAATGATCGATGCGGCAGCCACAAGGAAGCTCTTCGCGTCCCCGTCCACGAGCGTCGTATAGGGAAGATCGCATGATGAAGCGCCGCGGTCCACCTCCGGGCGGAAGAGGTTCCCGTCGATCAGAAGGTGCTCGGGAGGCTCGCTCAATGCCGCGACCGCAGTGTGCATCGCCTTAAAGGTTGCGTTGAGAATATTCAGGCGATCGATCTCGGTATGGTCCACGACACCGATCCCGACCCCGCGAGCCGTGCGGGCAATCACCTCGTAGAGCTCCTCTCTCCTGGCTTCCGACAGAAGTTTCGAATCCGCCACCCCATCGATGCTCCACCCCCGGGGGAAGACGACGGCGGCGGCCACGACGGGTCCCGCCAACGGTCCGCGCCCTGCCTCGTCAACTCCGGCGAGCCAGCGGACGCCGCGCATCCAGATCCGCTCCTCGTGCATGCACAGCCGGCGCGTCGTTTTAGAATTCATTGATTAACCCAACATGAACCTTCGCCCTTGCGAAGGTGTCACCCTTGCCGAGGGCAAAGCTGAGGCCCAACATTCCGATCCCGGTAGTCAGCCTGATGCCAACCCCATACCCGTAGAGAAACTCCGCGTTCCCGTTGACTCCCGAGTTCTCATCGGCCGGCCGGCTGTAGTAGCCCGCATCGAAAAACGCGAACACAAATGTCCGCCGCGCCAGCCCGAGACGGTATTCGTTGTTCGCCCACATGACAACGGAGCCGAGGAACTGGTTTTCGCGGTATCCGCGCAGCGATTGCGCGCCGCCCATCCTGAAGAAATCACTCTCTTCGAGATCGCCCCCGGTGACTTGCCGGACATGCGCCCCAAGTGCGATGACCTGGCGTCCGAACGGCTCCACATAGAACTCAACATCGGTGGTGATTCGCTGCTGAGAGCTTCGCTGCTCCGGCCTGCTCCGGCCAGCCAGCGAGCTCTTCCTGGCGTAGTGGTAGTCCGTCCAGAGGTAGACACCCCCCCGTGGTGCGTACAGATCATCACGCGAGTCATACCCAAGACTTAAGCCCAAGGCAATCGAGGAGCTGCGGCGGACCCGCTGAACGGATGAATCAGCCGAGGGGATTGTACTTGTCGACTCGAAGGAGGTCCCGAGCGTCAGCCGGTCGCTCGCAAGAAGTTCCCCCCGGAGGTCCAGCACCCGGCGGACGAATGCACTGTCCTGTTGGCGCTGGAAGAACCCGCCGCCGAGATTCAGCGGGAGGGAGAACACCCACGGCTCGGTGTATCGAACCATCAGTTCCTGGGAGTACCGGTCCTCCCGGTACCAGCGGAGGCTGAGCTTTCTCCCGGTCCCGAAGAGGTTGCGCATCCCGATCGAAACCAGCCCCGTGACGTATCCTTCCACCCCGCTCGTTGTTTCGGGCACATAGCCGAGAATGCCGTCGAAGGTGTTGGTGGGTCCCTCCCGCACCCTTATGAGCAGTCCGCCCTGCTCTCCGCGAACATAGAGCTCGGGCTCGGCCACCTCGCTGAAGATATTCAACCTGTTCAGTCGGTCCCGGATGGCCTCCACACGGTCCGGGTCATACACTTCTCCTGGCCGGATGCGCGTCTCACGGACAACGACCTGCGGGTCGGTCTCCTCCGTGCCCTCGACACGTATCTCGTCGATGGTCACGCGCCGCCCCCGCTGTAGACGGAGACGAACATCGATCGAATCAACTTCGGTGCCTCTGCGCACGCTCAAGGAACGCACCGAACACCGCGCGAACGGATAGCCTAGCTCCTCGTACCGGCCGAGCACGCGGCCGATATCCCCCTCCAGCGAAGCGCTCACCAGGGGAGCCCCGGGGGAGGTCTCAAACTCCGCAACCAGCTCATCAGGCGAGAGCTCTTCTGAGCCGGCAATCGCCATGCTCCCGACAACTGTGCGCCGTCCCTCCTCGATCGTCCAGCCAAGATCCACAAGGGAGCCGTCCGGGGTCATGGCCAGGACCTGGGAGCTCACTCTGGCGGCAAGAAATCCGAGTTCCTGGTAGGCCTGCTCGATGGCGCGACGATCGGATTCCAGGGAAGCGTCGGAGAAGAGATCCCCCGGACGGGAGGAGGTCCAGGAGAGGACTTCGGCGCTCGGTAGCGATGCGTTACCCGAGACCGTTACCGAGCGAATGGTGGGGGCTGCCCGCACGATGTGCGCGCAGCAAAGAACGGCGGCAAGCCACAGGACAATCTTCTGCGTCATCGGGGGGAACAACGGGGGTCCGCACCCGTCGACGGGCCAGCCCGGAGCGTCGATGGCCTCACCAGCCGGTCTGCCGGCCGGCCCTCTGCCATGCTTCCCAGATGGGCGTCAAGAGCCGATAGTCGCCAAAGCCGCTCTGGTCGACGAAGACGAACTCGTAACTGATTTTGTAGTATCGCCAGATCTCATAGGGCTTCGAATCGACCTCAAAGGGATGACGGGAGACGTCGTTGGGCGGGCCGAACATGATATAGACCATCCCCATATCCGTTCGCCAGCCCTCGATGTAATGGCTGAACTGCTTGTTGGCGTAGGCCACCCGACGGTAGTACTCTTCCATCCGTTCGTTGCGAGGGGTGTTCGGATTCGGGTCCCGTCGCTTCCAGAATTCGAGGAAGGCAGCCTGCTTCTCCTCCGCAGTCTGAGCATTCTCGAGCTCGCTGAGCTCCCCCTCCCTGGCAATATAGCGCACCTGGTTGATCGCCAGGTCAAGGTCTTTGACCACCTTTGGGAGCCCTTCCCATCGAATGGCGAAATAGCGGCTCGTGCTCCCAAGCACTTCGCCATTGGTGAGGGCTGCCGAATCCGGCACGAATGCGCGCACCAGGAGCGAGTAGTCCCCCAAGGGCAGGGATTGATTCGGGACCTTGAGGATCACATCGTTCGTGGGGGGGGAGACAACCACAAGCGTATCCAGACTCAACACGGTTTCCTTCTGACCGTCGAAGACATCGACCACCCACAACAGGGTGTCGCGGCCCTGCTGATCATACACCTCGAAGAAGAGGTAGAACGCCTCCGGAACATTGCCCACATTCCAGGTAATATTCGGGACAATTGACCGCTTCTCCCCGCGCTCGGTGATCCTGCTGACCAGCATGATGTCACTCAGGGAGAAGGAGGGCTCGCCATAGTCCGGCACCCTCACCGGCCGGACGAGCCTTCGCGTCGTCTTGCTATCCAGATCGCGCAGGTGCACGGACACTTGGTAGAGACCGGGACGGACGGCGAAAGTACGCTGGTTCAATCGGTAGGCGTTGGGAGAGACCGATTCATCGAAGGTGATTCCGTTGATCTCATCAGTCCAAAGTTTCTCACTCATTAGGGCGCCGGTGGAGTCATAGACCGACACTGTCATTTCATACGATGCGCCATAGAGCTCCCCCTGCTTCACAAAGCTCAGAATATCGTATCCCACGTGGACATAGACATCGATCCGGCTCGTTCCGGAGGCGGGATCGTAGAAACTCAATGCGTCCATGTAAAAGGCCGCCTCGATCCCGGCGAAGTCATTCTGTGATGCCTCTACCTGCGACCACCCTCGCGACAGAACTCCCTGGAGGGCCGAGCACCACACCAGGGCGCCGATGACGAAAACGGTTCGACTCATCGTTCACTCCTTTGATCCCCCCGTCCGATGCCCGCGGGTGCGTCCGGGGAGTCCTCTCATCCTGCACGGAAAGACCGTAACTTGCTGACCTACAATGCGTTACGAGCGTTCCACCCCAACCATTTGTCCGAGTAGATCATACTCATATGCATAAACAATGTCAACGTCCGAAAAGCTCCCCGGTTCAAGTCGTCGGCCCCCCTGCACGATCACCTCGTTGTCAACCTCCGGCGCATCGAACTCTGTTCGTCCGACCATGACCTGATCCTCCACCCGATCGATGAGCACACGGAGGCGACGCCCGACCAGCGAGGCATTCTTGTGCGCGGAGATCTGTTGCTGACGCTGCATCACCAGGTCCTTCCGGCGCTCTTTCTCCTTGCGCGGGACGGGATCACCCAGAGTGTAGGCATGCGTCCCTTCCTCCCGTGAGTAGGTGAAGACGCCGAGTCTCTCGAAGGCGATATCGTGGATCAGCGCGAGGAGTTCTTGAAACTCCCCGGGACCCTCGGCGGGATATCCCACGATGACGGTCGTTCGCAACGCGATGCCCGGAACGCGAGTGCGGAACGTCTCGAGAAGACGCCGCAGGGCGCGTGCCGAAATCCCGCGACGCATCGATCGAAGAACGGCTTCGGCAGCATGCTGGATGGGGATGTCCAGGTACTTGCAGATGCGCGGGTGGTCCGCCATGACATCGAGAACATCCTCGGGAAACCGTGACGGGTAGGCGTACATCAGCCGGACCCATTCGATCCCCGGTACAGCAGCAACACCAGTGAGGACATCGGCGAGCCGGCGGCGGCCATAGAGGTCCAGCCCGTAGGCGGTCGTATCCTGACCGATCAGCACGAGTTCCCGTGCACCCTCCTCGGCGAGACGTGTCGCCTCCCGGACGATGCGCTCCAGGGGTTGGCTCCGGTGAGCCCCCCGCATCAGCGGGATGGCACAGAAGGAGCAAGGATTGTCGCACCCCTCGGAGACTTTCAGGTAGGCCGTATGGCGGGGACCGGTGCATTTCCGTTCGCCCAGAAGCTCCTGTTTGTACTCCAGGCCGAGTTCGCGAAGAAGATCGGCTCCCGCCTCCACGCCAAAGACACCATCGAGCTCCGGGATCTCCCGGGCCAGCTCCTCGCGGTAGCGTTCGGTCAGACAGCCGACTGCGTAGACCCGTTTGAGCGTTCCCCCGGACTTTTGGCGTGCTGTCTCGAGAATCGCCCGGATCGACTCCTCTTTGGCGGCATCGATGAAGCCGCACGTGTTGATAACGGCCACATCCGCGGTTTCGAGGCTCGGGCTGATCTCCACGGCATTCGCCCCGAGCTGCCCGAGCAGTCTCTCTGAATCGACCACATTCTTGACACATCCCATCGTGATCAAATGCAGTTTCAGCTTCGGACGTGTCAGCATGATGTGGCCCGCCTGCAGTTCAAGATCGCCGAAGCAGTCCACCCGCGTGGACGCCGAACCTCCCCCGTCGCACCGAGGCTCGAGGACATCAGGAGGGTCAGGCTGGGCATCGAAGAATGATCCTGCTAGTAGGAGAAGACCACGAAGTCAAGATAGAGGAAGAGGACCGGGGCGACGAACACGAGGCTGTCGAATCGGTCCAGCATGCCCCCGTGGCCCGGGATGAGGAGAGATGAATCCTTCACGCCGCTGTCCCGCTTCAGAAGAGACTCGGCAAGATCACCGATCTGACCAAACGTTCCGATCGCAACTCCGCAAAACAACCCATCTGCAATCGTCAAATAAGGGAGGAACCAGGCCTGCAGGAGGAGGAATGTCCCCACGGATGCCACAAACCCAGCACCGGCTCCCTCCCAGGTCTTGTTCGGGCTCACGCGCTTGAAGAGGGGATGTCGCCCACGCCAGCGTCCGATGAAGTAGGCTGCCGAGTCACACGTCCACACTGCAGCGAGGATCGCGATGACCGTCAGCCCCCCCCACCGATCGATGGTCGCCACCACTTCCTCGGGCACTCCCGGGCCGATCACAGCAAAGTGTTGAGAGACCGGGAAGTCCAGAGGGTTGAAGATCTCCCGGATGCCGATCAGGGAACCGAAGAAGAGCGAATAGTACATCCACCCGAACACCGACACGGCGAGGTTGATCAGCGCCGACCCTCTGTTCCGGAGCAGCTCTACGATCGTCAGGAGGGGAACAGCCGTGAGGAGGACGATCAACAGAAACTGCGCCATCGTCGGAGCGCGCACAGCGATCCCGAGATGATCGAGTGCTCCCAGAATCGTCATGCTCAGCCGGTCGTAGATGAACGCAAGGTTAATCACCACTCCCACCCCGACGGCCATGAGAAGCGGGGGAGCGGCTCCCTTTGAACGGGCCAGCGCATGGTATTCCAGAAGGGACAGGGCGGAGACCAGCGCCACAAATCCGAAGAAGGCGAACCCCCCGCGGTAGGCCAAGAACAGAAGCGCCGGGATCGCCAACGCCGCAACAAGGATCCGCCTGCTGAGGTTGCTCATGAGGAACCCTCCGCGCGCTCGATCGCCCGCGTGCTCCAGACCAGGTACGCGTTGCCCGCCAGAAAGACAATACCGAACACCATCGCTGTGGCGACAAGGATCGGAATCGAGGGAGCGGAACCGGGCGCCAGGGCGATGAACTCCTCGTCGATCTCGAGGTAGGCCGCCGTGCAGGCCAGGAAGTTGTTGAAGAAATGGGCCGCGAGGGCCAGTGTCAAGCTGCCCGTCCGATAGACCAGGAAGCCAAAGTAGATCCCCAGGATCACCAGCGCAACGACATTCAGGGGATTGAGATGGTACAGGCCGAACACGATCCCTGCCAGAATCGCCGCATGCAACCCCCCGGCAGCCTGCCCGAGAGTCTTCTGGATCAACCCGCGGAAGAAGAACTCTTCAGCAATCGCCGGTACGACTGCGACACTGAGCAGGACGATCACAAACTCTCCGGGCGAGCGGGCGCTGACGAGAACCCTGTAGGTCTGTTCGAAGACCTGTTTCAGCAGGTCAACGAACTTCCGGAGTACCTCCGGAAGCGGGAGCGCGTCCTGCGCCAGCATATAGACCTGGAGAACCT
>WOR8_10004014_pt1 | contig 16594 bp, 16 predicted proteins | sample DeeMarSeWOR38_10_FD_19890 | JGI IMG/M metagenome (IMG submission 19890)
GAGCCGTTTGCGGTCATCCTCTCCGACGACGTGATCGACTCCAAGGTCCCCGTGCTGCGCCAGATGATCGATGTCTACGAGAGGTACAGCGCCGACTCGGTGCTCGCGATCCAGCGGGTGCCCCGGGAGCACGTTTCCCGGTACGGTATCATCAAGGGGAAGAAGATCGCTGAGGGGGTGTACGAGGTGCTCGACATGGTCGAGAAGCCGAAGCCCGCCAAGGCGCCGTCGGACCTGGCGATCATCGGCCGGTACATCCTGTCCCCCGCCATCTTTCCGGCCCTTCAGGCGACCCGGCCCGGTGCAGGGGGGGAGATCCAGCTGACCGACGCGATCCGTACGCTGGTCGCCCGGGAACGGGTCATCGGATACGAATTCGAGGGAGACCGGTACGACGCGGGGAACAAACTCGGGTTCCTGATGGCCAACATCACATTCGCGCTGAAGGACCCGGAGCTGAGCCCGGGCCTTCGCGACTTTCTCGCGAGGGAGAGGAAACGATGAGCAAGAGGCCCAACCGGAAGGAGATGGAGGAGAGGGAGTCTCCGGATCTCCATGAGAAGGTGGGGAGAGTGACGTTCCTCGACCCGTTCGGAGACCCGGCATTCCTCCCTCCCGCGGACGTCAACGAGAACGCCGGCGGACTGGTCATCCGGCTGGAGCTTCCCGGCGTGCAGGGGGACGAGGTCGCGGTCTTCGTGCAGGGCGAGACGATCGAGGTTGTCGGGGAGAAGAAGCGGGACCTGTGCGGGTCGAGCGTCTCCTTCCTCTGCCTCGAGCGGACCTTCGGGAAGTTCCGGAGGTGTTTCGAGGTGACCGGTTGCCTGGATATGGGGAATGTGAAGGCGTCTCTGGCGAACGGCGTGCTGGTGTTGAGCATCCCCAAGTGCGAGGACCGGCGCGGCAGGAGGCGTCGCATCAAGGTCGAGGCGGAGTAGAAACGGTATCTCCAGGAAGCGAGGGAAGAGCGGTCATGGCAGACGAACCGATCGGGAAAGACGTTCCGCAGGACCAGGACGAGGAAACCGAAGCGCCGGAGGTCGAGGTCCCCGCTCCGAAGGAAGAGGGAGAGGAGGCCGGGGCCAAGGAGAGCGCGCCGGAGATCCCGAACGTTCTCCCCCTGCTCCCGGTACGGGACATCGTCATCTTTCCTTATATGACGTTGCCCCTCTTTGTCGGGCGGGAGGCGTCGGTCGCGGCGGTGGACGAGGCGCTCGGCCGCGACCGGTACATCTTCCTGGCGACGCAGAAGGACCCGTCGCTGGAGGAGCCGAAGCCGGAGGAGCTGTACCGGACGGGCACGGTGGCCATGATCATGCGGATGCTCAAGCTCCCCGACGGGCGCCTCAAGATCCTGATCCAGGGAGTGGTCAAGGGCCGGATCCTCGAGTTCATCGAGTCGAAGCCCTCGGTCCGGGTCCGGATCGAGCGGCTGGTCGAGGAGACCACCCGGGAGGGCTCCCTCGAAGTGGAGGCGCTCATGCGCGCCTCGCGGGAGAAGATCGAGAAGATCCTCACGCTCAAGAACATGCCGGCCGAGATCCTGATGGTCACCGAGAACATCAACAACCCGGGCATCCTGGCCGATCTGGTGGCGAGCAACCTGCGGCTGAAGCTCGAGGAGGCCCAGGGCGTGCTCGAGGAGAGCGAGCCCTTCGCCCGCCTGAAGATGGTCAACAACCTCCTGTCCCGCGAGCTTCAGCTCGCGGAGATGCAGGCGAAGATCCAGAACCAGGCCAAGGAAGAGATGTCCAAGAGCCAGCGGGAGTATTTCCTCCGCGAGCAGATGAAGGCCATCAAGCAGGAGCTCGGGGATATCGACGGGAAGTCGGAGGAGATGGAGGATCTCCGCCAGAAGATCCGGAAGGCCGGGATGCCCGGGGAGGTGGAAAAGGAGGCGGAGAAGCAGCTTCGCCGCCTGGAGGGGATGCACCCGGACTCCGCCGAGTCTTCGGTGGTCCGGACCTACCTCGACTGGATGGTCGAACTTCCGTGGAAGAAGGAGACGAAGGACACGATCCAGATCGTCAAGGCGAAGAAGATCCTCGACGAGGACCACCACGATCTCGACAAGGTCAAGGAGCGGATCCTCGAGTATCTCGCCGTGCGGAAGCTCAAGGACAAGACGAAAGGGCCGATCCTGTGCTTCGTCGGACCTCCCGGCGTGGGGAAGACCTCGCTGGGGAAATCGATCGCCCGGGCGATGGGGCGCAAGTTCCTCCGGATCTCCCTCGGCGGGATCCGGGACGAAGCCGAGATCCGCGGGCACCGGCGGACGTACGTCGGGGCGCTCCCGGGGCGCATCATCCAGGGAATGAAGCAGGCGGGAACGCGGAACCCGATCTTCATGCTCGACGAGATCGACAAGGTGGGGGCCGACTTCCGGGGGGATCCTTCCGCGGCCCTCCTGGAGGTGCTCGACCCCGAGCAGAACTTCTCGTTCAGCGACAACTACCTGAACGTGACAAGCTTTCGATCGCCAAGCAGTACCTCTTTCCCCGGCAGAGGGAGGAGAACGGGGTCACCGAGAAGCAGGTGAAGGCGACGGACAAGGCGATCCTGGCGATCATCCACCAGTACACGAGAGAGGCCGGCCTTCGGAACCTCGAGCGGGAGATTTCCACCGTCTGCCGGAAGGTGGCTCGCAGGATCGCGGAGGGGGAGAAGGGGCCGTTCCTGGTGACCCACCGGAACCTCTCGAAGTACCTCGGTGTTCCGAAGCACCTGCCCGAGACGGAAGGGGAGAAGGACGAGATCGGCGTGGCCACGGGCCTGGCATGGACCCCCACGGGTGGAGACATCCTGTTCGTCGAGGTCTCCCTCGTGAAGGGGAAGGGGAGCGTCACCATCACCGGGTCCCTCGGAGACGTGATGAAGGAAAGCGCCCAGGCCGCCATCACGTACACGCGGTCCCGCGCCGCCCTCCTCGGCCTGCCGAAGAATTTCCACTCGCAGTACGACATCCACATCCACGTCCCTGCGGGTGCGATTCCGAAGGACGGGCCGTCCGCGGGGATCACGATCGCGACCGCCCTCATCTCCTCGCTGACGGGGATCCCCGTCCGGCGCGACGTGGCGATGACGGGGGAGATCACACTCCGGGGGCGGGTGCTGCCGATCGGGGGGCTGAAAGAGAAGGCCCTTGCGGCGCTTCGGGCCGGGATCAACGAGGTCATCGTACCGGAGCAGAACCGGAAGGACCTGGAGGAGATCCCGCGGAACGAGGCCAAGCGGTTCACCTTTATCCTTGCCGGGAACATGGACGAGGTCCTCGCCAGGGCGTTGAAGAAGGATCCGTTCCGCGCCGCGGCTCCGGGAAGACGGGGCGCAGCGGTTCCGGACAGGCGGGGTGCCGAGGCACCGGGGGTGCGGAAAAAACGTGAGCGATAACGACCCGGCCGACGCTCCCGCGGTGCCCCGCGGAATGCTGCGCGGGGGGAATTGACGCGTCCCATGGAATGGATCTTTCTCGTTTTCCTTTTCCTCGTGTCGGCGTTTTTCTCGGCATCGGAGACGGCGTTCTTCGCGCTGCGGCGCGTCGATTTCCTGAAATGGAAGGAGGAGGGGAACCGGACGGCGGGCGTGATCGGGACGATGCTCGAGACGCCCAGCCGGGTGATCGCGACGCTGTTCATCGGGAACGAATTCGCCAACGTCTCCATCTCCTCCGTCCTCGCCGCCGTGCTGATCCCGCTGGTCCCGGCGCACGGGGAGATCATCGCGCTCGCCGCAGGCACCCTCGGGATCCTGATCCTGGGGGACATCACCCCGAAGTGCATCGTGTGGCCGAGGGCCCGATCCTATTCCCTGTTCGCCGCCCGGCCGTTCCTTCTCTTTTCCCGCGTTGTCGCGCCGCTGCGGTTTCTGATGGAGAAGATGGCGGATGGGATCCTGCGCGCGCTGGGGGGGGGGAGGGTCGTAGGAAAGCGGGGGCTCACCGAGCGGGAGTTCCGGTTTCTCGTGGACGTGGGAGGGGAGAACGGGACGCTCGACCCGGGGGAGAGGGAGCTCATCCACAACATCTTCGAGCTGACCGACCAGCGGGCGGGCGAGATCATGACCCCGCTCGCCGACGTGTTCATGGTGCCGGTCGACATTCCCCGCCCGGATCTCCTGGCGATGTCCCGAAGATACCGCCGCTCACGGATCCCCGTCTACCAGGGGAACCGCCGGGAGGTGGTCGGCATCCTGTACCTGAAGGATCTGCTGCGCCCGGGGGCGGAAGGAGAGGGGGATGCGTCGCTCGCCGGCCTGCTCAAGCCCCCCTTCATCGTTCCCACCTCGAAGAAGCTCCCCCTGCTGTTGCGCGAGTTCCAGCGGCTCAAGGTCCACCTGGCGCTGGTCGTCAACGAGTTCGGGGAGATCGTCGGGATCGTGACGCTGGAAGACGTGCTCGAGGAACTTTTCGGGGAGATCTGGGAGGAGCACGACCGCGAGGAGAGGGAACTGGTGGCAAGGCCGGACGGCTCCTGGCGCGTCCTCGGGAAGATGCCCATCCACCGGTTCAACGACGCCTTCTCGGCGCACCTCCCCGACCAGGAATGGGACACGGTGGCGGGATTGCTTCTCCACGAGTTCGGGAGGCTCCCCGATCGGGGGGACTCGATTCTTCTCGGCTCGTTCCGCCTCACGGTGGAACGGGTGAGCGGGATCCGGATCGTCGAGGTCGGCGTGCACCGCATCGCGGAAGGGACGGGCTAAATGGACGTGGAGCTTCTCCTCGCCATCTCGTTCTGTCTCCTGATGCAGGCGCTCTTCAACGGCGCGGAAATCATCCTCGTCTCCGCCGACCGGCACAAGCTCGCGGACCGCTCGCGCAGCGGGGAGCGGGGAGCCGCGATCGCCCTGAAGCTTCTCGAGCACCCGGACCGCGCGCTTGCCACCACGCTGGCGGGGCAGAACATCTTCGTCGTCCTGGGGACCGTCCTGACCACGTCCCACCTTCTCCCGTCCTATGGCGGGAAGGCGGCGTGGATCGCCGTAGGGGTGATCACCCCCCTGGTGATTCTCCTCGGAGGGATCGTTCCCAAGAGCTTCGCCCAGCCGCGGGCGGACCGGCTGGCCGTTCCCGCCGCCCGGGTCATCCGGTTCTCCGAGAGGGTGCTCTACCCGCTCGTCTCGGTCACGGCATTCTTCGCCCGCATCCTGTCCCGGCCGTTCGGCGGAGTCCCCCCTCTCTACGAGATCGTCACGCGGGAGGAACTGCGCCTCATCCTGCAGATGAGCCGGTCCGGGACGGACCTGGAAGCGCACGAACGCACGATGGTGCGGCGGGTGTTCCATTTCGGCGAGAAGAAGGTGGGGGACATCTTTCGCCCCCTCGTACACGTCGTGGCCCTCCCGGAAGAGGGCACCTGCCGGGATGCAGCCGCCCTCGCCTCCTCGAGCGGATATTCCCGCTACCCGGTGTATCGCGACCGGATCGACCACGTCGTCGGGTTTCTCCACGTGATCGACACCGTGGGCCAGCCGGCGGATGCCCCGATCCGGCCGCTGATGCGCAAGGCCCTCTACGTGCCCGAGCTGATGCCGATCGACGAGCTGATGCGGAAGTTCCAGGAGGCGGGGACGGCCTTCGCCGTCGTCGTCGACGAGTACGGAGGCGTGACCGGGATCGTCACCGCCGAGGACGTCGTGGAGGAGGTCGTCGGGGAGATCGAGGATGAATACGACCGGGGGATGGAATATTATAAAAAAATCCCCTCCGGCGAATTTCTCGTCCCTGGCAGGATGGAGGTGGGGCGGTTCGAGGAGGAGATGAGGGTCTCCCTCCCGGACGGCGACTATTCGACGCTTGGGGGGATGCTCATCTCTCTCGCGGGGAGAATCCCCGCCGAGGGGGAAACCTTCTCCGTTCCGGGAGCCGAGTTCACCGTGGCGGTCGCATCCGAGCGTGCGGTGAAGGAGGTCCGGGTACGCCTCACGGACCGGCCGGCGGGAGAGCCGTATCCGGAAGAGGACGGGGAAGGGCCGGGGAGCGATCTCTGGGAGGAGTCGGATTGACCGCGAAGATGCTGAAACTTCTGCTGCGGCAGGTTGCTGAGGGGAAGGCGTCGGTCGACGCCGCCTTCCGGAAGATCCGGTCCCTGCCGTTCGAGAGCCTCGGGATGGCAAGCGTCGACCATCACCGGTCGATCCGGCAGGGCATGCCGGAGGTCATCCTCGGGGAGGGGAAGACCGCCGCGCAGATCGTCCGGATCGCCCGATCCATGCGCAAGGCCGGCGCGGACGTCCTGATTACGCGCATCGACAGGGTGAAGCAGCAGGCGATCCGGAAACAGTTCCGCCGGGCCGACGTCTACCCCGAGGCCCGGTGCGCGGTCATCCGGTCCGCCGCGGCGAAGACGAGCGGGAAGGGGAACATCCTCATCGTCACCGCCGGCACGTCGGACATCCCGGTCGCCGAGGAGGCTGCCGTGACGGCGGAGTTCCTCGGCAACCGGGTGGAACGACTCTACGACGTGGGCGTGGCGGGGATCCATCGCCTGCTGATGCAGAAGAAGGCGCTGCTCTCCGCGAGAGTGATCGTCGTGGTGGCCGGGATGGAGGGCGCCCTCGCCTCCGTGGTCGGAGGGCTCACCGACAAGCCCGTCATCGCAGTCCCGACTTCCGTCGGCTACGGGGCGAGTTTCGGAGGGGTGGCCGCCCTGCTGGGGATGCTCAACTCCTGCGCGCCCACGGTGTCCGTGGTCAACATCGACAACGGATTCGGCGCCGGCGTCGTCTCCTCGGTGATCAACCGGCTATAGACGGCCGCGTCCTCCGGCGACGGCAGCGCGCCTCATTCCCGCGCGGTCTCCTCCCCCGTCACGAAGCCGATGACATCCTTCCACCACGAAGGATCGACGCCTTGGAGCCATGTGTTGTGGCCTGCGCCGGGCAGCAGCCACAGCCTTTTCCTGCCGGAGAGGAGCGTATACAGCCGGCGGCCGCGCTCGGGCGGAATGACTTCGTCGTCTTCCGCCACCACGACCGCCACGGGACCGTCGTACCGGTTCAGGTTCCGGATGTTGTCGTATCTGTCTTTGGTCAGCCATTTTGCCGGGAGATACCAGAACACGGACTGGGCCATGTCGGGCAGGGTATCCCAGGGCGTGATCAGGACGACCCCGGCGACCGGAACCTCTCCCGACCCCGCCACGGCAGCCGCCACGCCGCACCCCAGCGATTCGCCGAGCAGATAGAGCGGCCCCCCGAACTGTTCGAGCACGGCACGGGACGCATCCACCGCAGCGGAAACGAAGGATGCTTCCCGCGTCTCGCCTGCGCGCGCGCCGTAGCCGGGGTACTCGAAGAGGATCAACCGGTACCCCAGAGGGGCCAGTTCCTTCCCGTAGAAGAAGCGGTCCGGCGCCGCCCCGGCGTTTCCGTGGAACAGCAGGATCACTCCCTTCGGCGTCCGGGGGCCATCCGCCTCGACGAACCCGTGGTAATCGGGTGCGTTCTCCGGCCAGAGGGAGAAATGAAATCCTTTCGCCCGGGCCGCGGCGGTCTCCAGCGGGTAGGTGTCGGGGAAATACAGGATCCTGTCCTGCGTCAGGTAGACGAAGACGAGAAATGCGCAATATCCGGCGACGGCGAGACAAAGGAACGTCCAGAACCGTTCCGGGAGGAGGGTGGCGAACCGCATCATGAGAGGAACCCTTGGAAGATGCGAACGATGTTGGCCGGCGGCGCGCTGTTGTGTCCCGGGATTCGATAGATGGGAAACGTCGATGCGACGAGGAGCGCGAGGATCAGGACCGCCACAACCGCCTGCGCATACCGCGTGGGAAACACACGGAACAGGCCCCAGGAGATTCCCGATGCCGCGAGATAGAGAAGGCCACCGAGAATCGCGATGTGCGCCCACAGGATTCCGAGCATGAAAAACCCTTCTCCCGTGAATTTTGGCAACGCCACGACAAGGCCCCGGACAGCGAGAAAAAGGATGCAAAGGGTCGGGACCAGTCCCCCGACGACCAGCATATAGAAGGGAACGGGAACGGTTGCCAGAAAGGCGACGAACAGCATCCACTTCGACCTGCGATGAGACCCGGAAGATGCGGTCATCAAACTCATAAGACCTTGTACGCCATGTAGATCAGGAACCCGTTCCATGCGCAGAACCCCGCAAGCGATATCAGGAACGTTCCCCGGGACGGTTTCCCTTTGGAAAAGCCCCAGGCGAAGCCTCTTGCGCTGTACGGGGTGCTTGCCACCAAAAGGGCGATCCCAAGAACCTTGATCCACGACACCCGAAACAGGATCAGCAAGCCTACGGCGAAATCCAGCACGCAGAAGAGGGTTTCCCGGAAATACACCCCGACCTTGAAAGGAGTGCTTTGCCCTGCGAACTCCTCGTACTGTTTTTTCGCTCCGGTCCATAACGAACGGATGCCATACATCCCCGCAAGCATAAAGTAGGCTGCCAGTGCGGGTTTTAGGATTTCCCTGTGGTCAACGAACCATGTTCCGATGGTTTCCATCTGTTCCTTCTTCGACGATTCGACAGGCCGCGGTCAGGCCGTCCCCACGTACCCCGACAGCATCAGACCCAGAAGGATCGCGAGCATGATGAGCCATGTAGCCACGGCGAGTCGGGTTGCTTTCCGTGCCCGCTCTTCCTCCCACCAGGTTCTGGGCCTCACCTTCTGGAAAAGGAATGTCGCCACCGCAGCCAGGTTGACACAGGTCACATTCGTCAGGATGAGAATGAAGGCGCCCGCGGCCTGCATCCCGTATCCTGCCCCGGCGAGCAGGCCGGCAACCACCAGAGGGGGGAGAAGCGCCACGGAGACCATGACGCCGACAACCACCGCGGGAACGCCGGACGTGAACGCCAGGGCCCCGGCGGCTCCCGCGGCCAGCGCGAGAATGACGTCGCCGGCGTCCGCCCGGGTTCTGGCCGCCAGTTCGGGTGCGTGCGGATCGATCGTGAGCACAACCCCGAGCAGCAGGGACACCGCAGCGGCCGTCGCCACCCCGACGCCGATGGTCCGGAGGGACTGCCTGGCCAGATCCGGATCCCCGAGGGTCGATGCCAGTGACAGCGCCACATTTGGACCCAGGAGGGGTGCGATGACCATTGCGCCGATGACGATGGCGATATCGCCCCGGATCAGCCCGACCGCGGCGACGACGGTGGACAGGACGATCATGACCACATAGATGGGCGTCAGCCTGCTTGCCTGGGCCACGTCCTCGTACAGTTCCTCGCGACTGATTCTCTGGGGTCCCCCTTTGGCCGGGGCGGCCGCTTCCCCTCCCGGGAGCTTGCTTTCGGCCGGCTCCGTGACGGGGGGTACGGTTGCTTCCACGGGGAGGGATATCAGCCGGAAGTTGTCCCGCGAACCGAATTGACGGACCAGGACGTCCGACAGTGCCTCGGTATGCTCGGCATCCAGGAGAATCCGGACATGGCCGCCGGCGCCCGCAGATTCCGATGTCCACATCTGGACGACCCGGATGTCCTGGAGCAGCGCCGGTAATGTTTCGAGCTCTTGGCTCGGAATCGCCAGCTCGATCAGGCGAAGCGGCACGAGCGCGATGCCTCCTTCACGACAGGGTCCGTTGGATGACTTCGGCCGGAAACGGCTCCCCGTGAGCAGGATATATCATTGTGGCGCCGTTATTCAGCAGCAGTTTCCAGCTCTCCGAGACCGCGACCGGATCCTCGGCGAAAATCGGCAGGCCGGGAGTGAGGCGGAGGGGAAACCGGTTCATGGCGAGGTCTCCGACGAACGCCTCGCCGGTATCCAGCAGGACGCTGACGGATCCTCCGGTGTGGCCCGGCGTGTGAAGAACCTGGCCCGGGATGCCATAGCCGTGCAGGGACATCCCTTCGTCCCCCAGCATGACGTCGACCCCGGCGGGTGGGACGGTGATCAGCGGGAGGAAAATCCTGTGCAGGCCGGCGAACACGCGTCCCCACGGGGTGACCCCGGGAGAAAGGGGTTTCATGGACCGCTCGAGCCACTCCGCCTCCCGGCGGTGCATCGCCAGTTTTCCGCCGGTGATGCGCTTGATTTCTCCGGCGGACCCGATATGGTCCCAGTGCCCGTGGGTAATAACGACCAGTCGCACATCCTCGGGGAGGATGGAGGCCCGATCCAGGCCGTGCGCGAAGATCCTTCCTTTGCCGGGAGCGCCTGCATCCACTGCGATGATGCCCTCTGCCTTGAGGACGTAGCACCGGTCGAATCCCAGATCGATGGGGAAGATACGGACTGCCATCCTCGCCTCAGCTCCAACCGATCGTTCGATTGCCGACCGATGCGTCATGGATCCATCCCCCAGGGCTCCCGGATTAGGCCACGGACACACGGAGGGCAGCCACTCCCGGAATTTCCGCGGCAATCTCGTCTCCCGAGACGATGCGTCTGACGCCGGCGGGGGTCCCGGTGAGGATGACGTCGCCTGGTTCGAGGGTGAAGCTGCCCGACATGTGGCTGATGATGGCGGGGATCCGGTGGATCATCATCGAGGTGTTTCCATCCTGCCGCACCTCGCCGTTCACTGTCAGGCGGATCTGCAGGTTCTGCGGGTCCGCCACATGGGACGCCTCCACAAAGTCGGAGAGCGGGCATGCGGTGTCAAATCCCTTCGCGATCTCCCACGGCAGCCCCTTCTTCTTCAGCTCCCCCTGGACATCGCGCAGGGTGAGATCGATGGCCACCCCGTACCCGGCAATATGGTCCATCGCCCGGTCCACCGGGATATCCTTCCCCTTCCTGCCGATCAGGAGCGCCAGTTCCGCTTCGTGGTGGCAGTCGTGCGAATAGGGCGGAATCACGATCGCTTCTCCTTCGCCGATGACCGAAGAGGCCGGCTTGATGAAGATCACCGGCGCTTCGGGGGTCGTGTTCCCCAGCTCCTTGATGTGTTCCGCATAATTGCGGCCGATGCAAAGAATCTTGCCGATGGGAACATGCTGACCGCTCCGAAGACGCGCTGTTCTCATGGATGCAGCTCCTCCTGTTCCTGAAGGTCCCCGTGATAGGAACAACCGAGTGCTGGGGCCAGGCTGCGGCGCGTCCAACGTCCCATTCCGGCCTTCCGCGCGCCGCCAGCTTCCGCCGGTTGTCAGGCCGCGAACCGCAGCACTGCGATGTAATGACACGCGGTGCCCGTAACGACGAACAGGTGCCAGACGAAGTGGCTGTAAACGATCCGCTTGGCCGAATAGAACACCACACCCACCGTATATGCGATACCGCCTGCCGACAGCCAGAACAGACCCCACGAAGGCACACGAAGCCACAACGGCTTTATCGCGACAATGATGAGCCAGCCCATGGCCAGATACAGGCCCGTCGAGAGTTTCGGATACCGTATCCCCCCTGCCGCTGTGAGTACGATACCGGCAAGGGCCAAACCCCACACGAGCCCGAACAGCGTCCAGCCCCACGCGCCGCGGAGCACCCCGAGGGTAAACGGCGTATACGTGCCGGCGATCATGAGGAAGATCGCTGCGCGGTCAAGAACCTGGAATGCCTGCTTGGCGCGATTCCTTGGCAACGCGTGGTAGAGCGTCGATGTGAGGTACAGCAGCACCATGCTCGCCGCGAAGACGCTCGCGCCTGCAATCCGCGCTGCGCCGCCTTGCCGGACTGCGGAAAGAACAAGAACCGGGGCGGCAGCTGCCGCCGCCAGCAAGGCGACACCATGACTGACGCTGTTTGCGATTTCCTCCCCGCGGGACTGCTTGCGTTCTCGCATCAGCTTCGGTGACTCAGGCGATCTCTTGGGCCGCGGTCCGCTTCCGCCTTTGGTTCTGCGGCAATGTGGTTCTGCGGCGACAATGAAAATCCTCTAAACAGCCAACCTCTTCCCCAGTCTGTAACACTTGTCCATGACCTGCTTCCGGTTACGGACCTCTCCCCGTTTCGTAACTCCAGGAACCAATATTTTGTCGGTCAATCGCATTTCAAGGTAGTCAAGGCTCTTTTCGAAAAACCCCACAACCAGGTCCGCCGTATCCGGTGTTCTGTCCTCAAACGGAACGGCAATGATTCCGGCTTTATTCCTTATCTTCTTTCTGTTGGCGGGACAGTTGAAAAAGACAAACCGATCGATGAAACATTTCATGATCGCCGTGGGCCCAAACCAATACACGGGAGTTCCAAAAATAATGACGTCACTTGCTACGATCTTCGGAACCAGGTGTTTCATGTCATCGTTCTTGCTGCAGACATGTTTTCCCTTCCAACATGCATGGCATCCATCGCATTCCAATATGTTCAGGTCTCCCAGGAAGATCGATTCGGACGTGGCCCCCGCATCGCGTGCCCCATCCAGGATTCGCGACACGATGACGTGTGTATTCCCGTTCTTCCGGGGGCTGCCAATGATTCCCAGGATATTTTTCATCATCTCGACTTGTCCGCCTAACGTTCCGGCTGAGCTCTTGTGAATCAGCATAATAAAGAGGGAAAAAGATTGATATACCCTTGGATATTCCGTTTGCGGGTTGGGATATGATACGGGGGCCGTACATGGAGGAACGGTCTGCAAGGGATTGTGAGCAACCGTCGTTCCCGCGGGGACAATTCCTTCGGGAAGTGGTATGTTTCGTGGGAGCGGGAAATCACCGCATCGGGCAGGGGGTCATGGGCAGGGTCCTCTTCTTCGACTGCTTCTCGGGCATCGCGGGGGACATGGCGTGCGCCGCACTCCTTTCCTTGACGGGCGCGGAGAAGGAGCTTCGCCGCGCGTTGCGCGGTCTCCCCGTCCGCGGGTATTCGCTCTCCGTCGAACGCGCATCCTCCTCGGGGATGGCGGGAACGCGGGTAAGCGTCAAGCTCTCCAATCGGAAACCCTCCGCGACGCATCTCCCCGAGATCGTTTCCTTGCTTACGAAGTCCGCTCTTCCAGCGGGGGCGAAGGACCGCGCCGTCCTGTGCTTCGGAAAACTGGCAGAGGCCGAGGCGAAGGTCCACGGGACCACGAAGGAGAAGGTGCATTTCCACGAGGTGGGGGCGACAGACGCCATCGTCGATATCGTTTCGGCCTGCTTCCTCTTCGAGCATCTCGGCGCCCCGACCGTCTTCTGCTCGGCCCTTCCCGGCGGGTCCGGCGAGGCGTGGTCGTCCCACGGGAAGATCCCGGTTCCCGGTCCGGCGACCCTCGCACTGCTCACCGGTGCCCCCTGGCGGCTCGGCGAAGGGGAAGGGGAGCTGGTGACTCCCACGGGGGCGGCTCTCCTGCGGGCCTTCGAGGCCTCGTTCGAGCGGCCTCCCGAGATGATCGTCCGGGGAGTCGGGATCGGCGTGGGGCACAGGGAGATCCCCGGGCGTTCCAACATCCTCCGGGTGGTGGAGGGGGAGACCCTCGCCGGAGCGCGGGGCAGGGACCGGGTGCTCGAGGTGGAGGCGAACATCGACGACATGAGCCCGCAGCGGTTCGAGGTGCTGATGGAGAGGGCCTTTGCCGCCGGCGCGCTCGACGTCGCCGTCCTCCCCGCGACGATGAAGAAGAACCGGCCCGGGTGGGTGCTTCGGATCCTCTGCCCGGAGGAGCGGCTCGAGATCGTATCGGCGGCCGTCTTTTCCCTGTCGACTGCCATCGGTCTGCGGTACCACGCCTGCGACCGGCTGAAGCTCGCGAGGAGATCGGGGACGGTGGAGACGCGGTTCGGCAAGGTGCGCGTGAAAGAGGCGGAGCTGCCGGATGGCTCGAAGCGCCCCGTTCCCGAGTACGACGACGTGCGCAGGATCGTCCGGGCCGGAAAAGCCTCGTTCGAGGAGGTGGCCTGGGAGGTGGAAAAGAAGTGGCGAAGGTAAAGATCGAATACGCCTGCACTGCCTGCGGCTTCACCTCCCCGAAATGGCTGGGGAAGTGTCCCGATTGCGGCCAGTGGGGCTCCATCGTCGAGGAGATCGCCGCCGCGGAGACGAAGTACCGCGTTGCCTCGGAAGGATTCCCGGCGTCGAAGCCGATTCCCCTGGCCGAAGCGTCGGAGAGCGCCTCGGAGCGGGCCCTGTGCGGGATCGCCGAGTTCGACCGCGTCATGGGGGGAGGTGTGGTTCCCTCCTCGGCCACCCTGATCGGCGGGGACCCGGGGATCGGCAAATCGACCGTTCTCCTGCAGGTGGCGGAAGGCCTCGCCCGCGAGGGCAGGAAGGTGCTCTATGTCTCCGGGGAGGAGTCCGAGGCCCAGGTGAAGCTGCGCGCCTCCCGGCTCGGCGTGTCGGGGCCGGGGATCTACCTGATGTCCGAGACGTCGGTCGAACGGGTGATCGCGGCGGCGGCCGAGCTGTCCCCCTTCGCGCTGATCGTCGACTCCATCCAGACGATGTTCACCTCCGACTTGCCCGGCGCGCCGGGGGCCGTCGGGCAGGTGCGCGAGTGCGCGGGAAGGCTCGTCTTCTACGGGAAGAAGGCGGGTGTGTCGGTCTTCCTCGTGGGGCACGTAACCAAGGAGGGGACGATCGCGGGCCCTCGGGTGCTCGAGCACCTGGTGGACACCGTCCTCTACTTCGAGGGAGAAAAGGGGCACCCGTTCAGGATTTTGAAGGCCGTGAAGAACCGGTTCGGGTCCACGAACGAGATCGGGGTGTTCGAGATGCGGGCAACGGGGCTTGCCGAGGTCGCGGACCCTTCGGGGCTCTTCCTGTCGGATCGGTCCGGGGAGACGTCGGGGACGATCGTCTTCCCCGCGGTGGAGGGGACACGACCGCTTCTCGTGGAGGTCCAGGCGCTCGCCAGCCAGTCGTTCCTCGCGATGCCGCGCAGGACGACGCTCGGGGCGGATACCAACCGCGTCGTCCTGCTGTGCGCGATCCTCGAGAAGAAGGCGGGGCTCTCCCTGTACAACCAGGACGTCTTCGTGAACGTGGCGGGAGGGATCCGGATCGACGAGACGGCGGCGGACCTTCCGCTTCTGTGCGCGGTGGCGGGAAGCTACAAGGACCAGGTCATCCCGTCGGGGACGGCCGCCTTCGGCGAGGTGGGGCTCGGGGGCGAGGTCCGGACGGTCCCGATGGCGGAGAGCCGGCTGAACGAGGCGGCGAAGCTGGGGTTCACGCGGGTGCTCCTCCCCGCGTCCAATGCGGAACGGCTTGCTTCGAAGTTCCCCCTTGCGCTTGTGCCGGTCCACCATGTACGGGAGGCGCTGGCCCTGATGGGGAAGAGTGGATGACAGGATCCCGGCCTCTTCGCCGGTTCCCGGGGAACGGCGCCTGTCGGGATGCGTCCGGGACCTAGCCGGGTCGGGCGACCCGCGGCCGGTCAGTTCCCTCGATACTTCCGCGCCAGCAGGTAGAGTTCGAACGATTCCTTCCGGGTGGCGGCCGGCCGGATCCTGCGGACCTCCCCGAAGGAGGCGCGCAGTTCCCTCACCACGTCGTCGGCCTCGGCCCCCTCGAAGATCTTGGCGAGGAACGTCCCCCCCTTGCGCAGCGTTTCCCCGGCCAGGGAAAGGACCGCCCGGACCAGGTCGGCCGACCGGGCCTGGTCGGTGAACGAACTTCCCGTCGTGTTCGGGGCCGCGTCCGAGACGACCGCGTCCGCCCTCCGCCCGAGAAACGCGACGATTTCGGCGGGGAGCGCCGGGTCCGTCACGTCCCGGGGAAAGAAGCGGAAGTTCTCCCCCGGGAGCGGGTCCATCGGGAGGATGTCCACGGCCGCTACCTTGCCTTTCTTCCCCACGAGCCGCAGGAGGACCTGGCTCCACCCTCCCGGCGCGGCCCCGGCGTCGACCACGAAGTCCCCCGGCGCGACGACCGTTTCCGCTCCGCCGATCTCCAGGAGCTTGTATGCCGCGCGCGAGCGGTACCCTTCCTGTTTCGCCTTCGCATAGAAGGTGTCCTTCCTCTTGTACATCTCTTCATGCTATCCGATCGGTGCCGCCGTTGACAGCGGGAAACCCCTTACGATAGAGTCATTTTGCCCATGAAAGGTCGAAGGACGGACATCGACGACGTCTTCCGGTACCTGAAAAACGATTTGCGCAAGGTCGAGAAGGCGCTCGTCTCCCACCTCAAATCTCCCGTTTCCCTGATCCCCGTCGTCGGCAGGCACATCACGCTGTCGGGGGGAAAGAGGTTCCGCCCCGCGGTGCTCCTTCTCGTCGCGGAGGCGTGCGGCTACACCGGGCCGCGCAGGATCGTCCTGTCCGTCGTGACGGAGTACATGCACAATGCGACGCTTCTGCACGACGACGTGGTGGACGGCGGGCTGTTGCGCCGCGGAAAGCCTGCCGCGAACGTCGTCTACGGAAACTCGGTGAGCATTCTCGTGGGGGATTTCCTCTTCGCCCGCGCGTCGCAGCTCATGACCGAGGACGGCGACCTCGACGTTCTGGGGATCTACGCACGAACGCTGGTCTCCCTCTCCGAGGGAGAGGTGCTCCAGCTCATGAAGTCCGCCGACCGGAACATGTCGGAGGAGGACTACCTGCGGGTCGTCTTCCACAAGACGGCGTCGCTCATCGCCGCCGCGAGCGAGACGGGGGCCGTCCTGGCCGGAGCCGGCGCCTCCGTGCGCAGGAAGATGTTCGAATACGGCAAGTCGGTCGGGATCGCCTTTCAGCTCGTGGACGACATCCTCGACTACGTCGGCTCCGAGAAGGAACTGGGGAAGCGTCCCCTCCAGGACCTGCGCGAGGGGAAGA
>WOR8_10004625_pt1 | contig 16594 bp, 7 predicted proteins | sample DeeMarSeWOR38_10_FD_19890 | JGI IMG/M metagenome (IMG submission 19890)
TCGTCTACGAATCTGATCGAGCCTTTGTCCCGGGGAGCTGGGGATACGTGGGCGGTGTGGACCGTCGGGACCACCACCGCGTGTACGGCTCCGGGCTCGACCCGCTCTATCAGTCCGCCCGTGACAGTATTGACGGCTACCGATTGGACGTGCCAGATGGCTTTTATGAGCTGGTGATGGGATTTCAGGAGCCGGTCTACGACGGAGCGGGCCATCGGGTGTTTCGGGTGGAGATCAACGGAATGCCTGTGCTCTCCGAACTGGATCTCGCCGCAGGCGCAGGGCGTTGGACTGCGGTGGAGATCCGAACGGTGCTCGATGTAGAGGGCGGGGAGGGTATCCACATCCGCTTTCTCCCGGTTCGTGGCGCGCCGATCCTGAGTGCGCTCCGTCTCCTTAAGCGGTGAGGGCAGGGAGGGCCCTACGGGGCTGCGAGTGAGAACCCTGCGGCCTGAACATTCTCAGAGCTTCCCCCTACGAACACCGTGAAGGCGCCGGGCTCGGTGACCCAGTGCGACTCCTTCCAGAACGCAAGGTCCCGCTCACTGAGGGCAAAGCTGACACTCCGGCGCTCCCCCGGCTGGAGCCCGATCTTCTGAAACCCCTTGAGTGCCTTGACCGGCCTGGTCAGGCTCGCCACCTCATCCCGCACATAGCACTGGACGACCTCTTCGCCGAATCGACTCCCCGTGTTGGTGACCTCCACCGTGACGCGAAGGGTGTCCCCGCGCTTCAACGCCGGAGTGCTAAGCATGATCGCGCCGTAAGAGAACGTTGTGTAGCTCAGCCCAAATCCAAACGGGTAGAGAGGTGTCCAGGGAATGTCCAGGTATTTCGAGGTGAAGCGTTCCTCCTCAGCAGGAGGCCGACCGGTATTCTTATGGTTGTAGTAGATGGGTACTTGGCCGACTGCACGCGGAAACGTAACGGGAAGCTTTCCGCTCGGACTGTACTCGCCAAAGAGAATGTCTGCGACCGCGTTGCCGGCTTCGATGCCTCCATACCAGGCCTCGACGATCGCCTGCGCCCCCGCCTCGATCTCCGGAATGGCAAGCGGTCTTCCGTTGAGAAGCACGACGACAACAGGCGTGCCGGTTGCCATGACGACCCTGGCCAGCTCGCTCTGCATGCCGGGAAGGCGCAAAAAGGCCCGCGAGGAGGCCTCGCCACTCATGTCGCTGGTTTCGCCTAGGACCAGAATGGCGCACGAGGCCGAGCCAGCCGTACGGCGCGCCTCCTCAAATCCCGAGCTATCGGACTCGGCCACGTCGCACCCGCGGACATGAAGCAGCTGGGTCCCAGGTGCCACGGCCCGCCGGATCCCCTCCAGAATCGAAACGGCGTCTTCCTCGCGACCCGCCGCGGCCCAGGGGCCAAGGATCGAGCGTCTGTCTGTGGCCAGGGGACCGATGACGGCAAGCCGAGTGAGTTCAGGGGAGAGCGGGAGGAGGTTCTCCTCGTTCTTCAGGAGCACCACCGACCGCTGTGCTGCGTGACGGGCAGCCGCGCGGTGAGCAGCCGTGAGAACGGAATCCTTTTCGCGCCGTGCGTCGCAGTATCGAAAAGGATCGGTGAAAAGACCGAGCTGATACTTCGCCGTCAGGACGCGCTTCACTGCACTATCGACCAACGCCCCGGAAAGCAATCCGGCCTGCACCAGCGAGGGAAGATCGTCGCGGTAGATGGAACTCACCATGTCCACGTCAATGCCCCCCCGGAGGGCCAGTGCTCCGGCTTCGGCGTGCGATCCCGCTACGCCATGCTGGAGTAACTCAAGAATCCCGGTGTAGTCGCTGATGAGGACTCCCCGAAACCTCCATTCCCCACGGAGGATCCCTCTGATGAGAGAGCCGTTTGCATGCATCGGAACGCCTGCGACTTCGTTGAACGATGCCATCACCGATCCTACCCCGGCCTCGACTGCAGCATGAAACGGTGGGAGGTAGATCTCCCGGAGTGTCTGCACGGAGATATCCGCGACATTGTAATCCCGTCCCCCCTCACCACCGCCGTAGCCTGTAAAGTGCTTCGCACAGGCAAGGATGCTTGTCGGATCGCCAAGTTCTTCACCCTGAAAGCCGCGCACGCGAGCCTCGGCCATGCGTGCACCGAGGTACGGGTCCTCCCCTGATCCTTCCACGATGCGACCCCAGCGGGGGTCGCGCGCTATGTCTACCATGGGGGCAAACGTCCAGTGGAGCCCGTGAGCCGCGGCTTCAACGGCGCCGATGCGAGCACTGTGGCGGGCTATCTCTGGATCCCAGCTGCTCGCCTCGGCCAGCGGTACGGGGAAGATCGTGCGGAACCCGTGGATGACATCGTGCGCGAAGAGCAGCGGGATTCCCAGTCGGGACTCTTCGACGGCAAGCCGCTGCATTTGGCGTGTGTAGGAAGCACCGTAGACTCCCAGAAAGGAGCCCACTGCTCCTCGTCGAATCTGATCCTCGCCACCCTCGGCAACCCGGGGCCCGGTGTCACCGTACCGGCCGCGGAACTGGGTGAGCTGACCTACCTTCTCCTCCAGGGTCATGCGGAGGAGGAGGGAATCGACAAATGCCTCCTGGACAGTGGACGGGTTCTTCTGGTGCTGCTGGGGCAGGTCCACTGCCGATAGGAGAGGGCTCCCAAGAAGGAGCCCGGCGATGGCGCTGAGCCTGGGGTGAGAGGTCATGGTCGTGTGTCGCTGGTGAATGGTTTGGAGGATATCAGAGGCCCACCCCTGGGACGAGACGGGATCATCGTTACTGCTCGGGCTGATCGATGAGCCACCGCGTGAACCACGCACGGATCGCCTGGCGCATCTCCGCTGTGATGGTACCTGGAGCCGCGTCCGCATGCATAAGGCGAAGGCGATCGGAGAAAGCGCGGTCGCGGTATCGTATGACGGCACGCGCGAAGAGGGAGTCGCGACTCCTTTCTGTCGTAATCTCCAAAAAGGGCTTTGGATAAAGCCCGGCGATCACCTCATCGATGGTTCCCCATCGGGCGATTCCCGGCACCGTGATGAGGTCCCTGAGCCCCGGTAGGGACGAAAAGACTCCTGGATCCGACGCAGGTCCCCAGGGATAAGTACCATTGATCGAAAGCGCGACGAGGATCTCTCTGTTCAGGTACGTCAGAATCGTGGCGAGCAGCCCTCCTTCACCATAGCCCGCAACCCCGACTCGCAGGGCATGAACCTCGGGCCTCTTGGCAAGGTAGCTGGCGGCAACCCAAAGCTCGGCCACTTCCTGGCCGAGCAGCGTAGAGTTGTTCATCAATAGAGTGCGCGCGTGCGACGCGATCCGGAGCGCCTCCTCGTCCGATGCGGTAGAGCTTGAAAGTAGTCGGCGACTCTCAAAGCCTGGCCTGTCGGGGCACAGTACGGCAAAGCCCTGGCGGCAGAGGTCGAGGGCAAAAGAAAGCGAGGTGTCCCTCGAGAGGCCCATGATCCGGCTCTTGCCTGCAGCATAGGAGGAGGCTTCGGCTCCCGGATGAATGACAAGGATGGCCGGGAGCGGCCGGGGGCGATGCAACGGGAGGAGGACATAAGCCTCGATGTGCTCATCACCGACGCGGTAGGCGACCCGTTCGCGCAGATAGGTGTCGAGCGTGTCGACCCCCAGCCGTTCTACTTCCACACCCCAGCGCGAGGGCATGTGTCCGAGGAGCGAGGCGAATGTGTGGCGCTGGCGCAGCTCTTGCTGAAACACCGTTGCTTCACGGTCTGCCTCGTCGCTGATGCCGTAGACCTTCCGAAGCGAATCGAGCTGCAGGGTGAGGTCACGCGTGAGCGCTTCATGCCCCGGTCGACCGTAAAGGCTCTGCAGCTCACTGGGGTCGTTCTGAAGGTCAAAGAGCTCCCACTCTCCGAGAAGATAGTAGTGGATGAGCTTGTATCGGTCGGTGCGGATGCCGTAGTGGCGGGGAACACGATGCGCACCGTCGTCTTCGAAAAATTGATAGTAGATGGAGCGACGCCAGCCCGGGGGCCGCTCGCCGCGAAGGAGGGGCAGAAGGCTTCGTCCCTGCATGGAGGAGGGAGCCGGGAGGCCAGCGAGCTCAAGGATCGTGGGGGCAACATCGATGTTTTGAACGAGGTCAGCGTTTACGCCACCGGGGCGAATGACCTCTGGCCAACGCACCAGGAATGGCATCCGGAGTGACTCTTCATACATCCAGCGCTTGTCAAACATCCCGTGCTCCCCGAGGTACCAGCCCTGGTCGGAGCTGTAGATGAGGACCGTATTAGCAGCGAGACCGCTTTCTTCAAGGTAGTCCAGGATACGTCCGACTCCATCGTCGACGGCAGCCACTGTGCGGAGATAATCCTTGGCAAAGCGCTGATACTTCCACTCAAGAAGAGGCGTTCCGGCGAGCTTGGCGTCGCGGAAGGCCCGGTTCTTTGGCTCATACACGGCGTTCCAGGCATCGAGCTGCTCGGTGTTGAGCTGCCATACGGGAGCGTGCAGGTGGAGGTCTCCCGGAGTGAGATGGAATTCGATGGACATCTCAGCGTGGGACCAGGCCGAGGAGCGGTCGGACCAGTTGTCAAAGAATGTCGGCGGCACAGCCAGTGCCGTATCATCGAACAGCCTCAGGTAGCGCAGCGGAGGCTCCCAGCTCCGGTGTGGTGCTTTGTGGTGATAGAGAAGGAGGAAGGGCCGATCAGGGTCACGGTCGGACCGGAGCCACTCAAGCGTGAGGTCGGTGATGATGTCGGTGGTGTATCCGGTGCGCTCGGTGTACTGGCCGTTGCGAATCATCGGGGGGTTGTAGTAGACCCCTTGATTGATGAGTATGTCCCATGTCTCAAAGCCCTTCGGCTCACAGTTGAGATGCCATTTGCCGAAGAGGGCAGTTTGGTATCCGGCATCACGAAGCATCTCCGGAAAAGTGTGCTGACGGCTGTCGAAGATCCGTTCATTGGTGGTGTTGCCGTTGACGTGTGAGTGCGTCCCAGTGAGGATCGTCGCCCTGCTGGGGGCACAGATGGAGTTGCCGCAGAAGGCATTGGTGAAGCGAATGCCTTCGGCGGCGATGCGGTCGATGTTGGGTGTGGAATTTCGGGTGGAGCCGTAGGCGCTGATGGTCTGCGCCCCATGGTCGTCAGTGAAGATGAAGAGGATGTTCGGACGCTCCGATGGAGATGCAGGAGCCATGCGCGGGGCTCCGGCGCCGGTGAAGTCGGGAACGATGAGGGCTATGGCCAGGGCCGAGATGACCCTGCTTTTTGTCCATGAGTCCGGGGCGCAGGCTTGAGTCAGTGAACCGTTCACGGTGCATGCTCAGGGAAGGTATCACTCTTGAAGCCAAGTGCTGCTTATGATGGCGATTGGGAAGAAGGATGTCAACTCGAGGTCCCTGGGCTTTTTTCCGGATTGCGAACCGCGGTTTGTCGCTCATTTTCGGGGGTTTTCACATCCTGCCCGTTGGCTCACCCTTTTTTGCTTGACAATGGAACAGGGGTTCGCTAACCTTTTCCATGTAAACGCTTACATAGCCATCCCATCCTCTTTCTGTAAACGTTTACATCGGTGCTTCTGAGGTCCCCTTGCTGTAAAGTCTTACGGGCTGAGCTCCAAGACAGGGTAAATGCCTTGGTCACGATACGGGATGTTGCCCGCGAGGCAGGAGTCTCCACTGCGACAGTCTCGCGCGTTCTGAACAACGTCGGCCCCGTGGACGAGGAAACGCGGCGTCACGTCACGGCGGTCGCCCGCCGTCTACGGTACGTTCCCAACGCCCTGGGCAGGGGACTGAGCAGGAGAAGGACCGACGCCATCGGTCTGCTCCTGCCCGATCTGTTCGGGGAGTTCTTCTCCGAGGTCCTGCGCGGGAGCGACCAGACAGCTCAGCAGGCACACTACCACCTCGTGGTGTCGAGCTCGCATAACAACAAGGCGGAAATACGCGCGGCGCTCGCGATGATGCGCGGACGCGTCGACGGTCTTGTGATCATGTCGCCACACATCGATGCGGAGACGCTCAACGAGACTCTTCCGCACCATCTGCCTCTGGTACTTCTCAACTGCTTTGTTCAGTCCGCCGCGTTTGAAGCCCTGAACATCGACAACCCCGCCGGCGCCGCAGCCATGACCCGTCACCTCCTCTCGCATGGCCACACGCGGATCGCCATTATCAAAGGCGTGGAAGGGAACTTCGAGGCGGCCGACCGCCTGCGCGGCTATCGTGATGCACTCCGCGGGGCAGGGCTCCATCCGGATCCCGCGCTGGCGGTGGCAGGAGACTTCAGCGAGGCCTCCGGCTACGATGCAATCAAGCTTCTCTTGCAGACACACCCTCGACCCACCGCCATCTTTGCGTGCAACGACTCCATGGCGATCGGGGCGATGAGCGCGCTTCGGGAGGCGGGTGTCCACGTCCCCCAGGAGATGGCACTCGCCGGTTTCGATGACGTGCCCATTGCGTCGTACCTCGCCCCTGCTCTCACGACCGTTCATGTTGGAATACACCGACTGGGCGTGCTCGCCATCGAGCGGCTGTTGAAGGCGGTCCACCAACGAGACGGGCCGCGCAGGCAACAGACCGTGCTGCCAACGTCGCTCCGCATTCGTGCATCATGTGGATGTCTCGGCCACCCTAGTTTACGGAACAAAGATCGAGAGGAAAAGGAGGTGATCAACGGCGAAGGGATGTCGATGTGAGCCAGAGGCCGTCGTCTGTGCGTGCTGCAGGGCCTGGGCGGCCGGAGTACAAAGTGACGTAATCCACTTCTCTATTAAAGGAGGACCTTTCGATGAAGACTCGTGTACTCACGATGGTCATTGGACTCCTCGTGCTCGGGTCGCTGATCACGCACGGTCAGATGATCAAACGCCAGGATGCCATTTGGGCTCGCACCACGGCGTCGCCCCTTACGCTGGACGGCGTCCTGGATGAAGCCGCCTGGGCCGTGGCGGAGTCCGTCACGGTGATGTGGGCGCAGAGCTCCGGCATGCCAGGGGGAGGATGGTATGCAGAGAACGGGCAGAATGATCCGCCCGCGGATCCCACCAATGCGACCCTGAAATTCCTCATCCACGGTGACAGTCTCTATGTCGGTGTGGTTTGCAGGGACCAGTCAGTCGGTGGTGGACCGTTCAACAGGTTTGATGGTCTCCTGATGAACCTCCGCCAGAAAGTTCCAACTGGATTTCCGGGTGTTATCCCGGGCCGCGAGTACGATCGGAATGGCTCGGCCGAGTATTTTTACGGCTGGGTGAAAGAGGGATGGGCCGATACGACACTGGACCAGCCCGGTACATTCCCCGGCTTCTTCGGGTGGTTTGGAGGCCCGCAGTACCAGCCACGGCCGGATTCCTTGAAGGAAATCTGGGACGCCGTGACCACCGTGCAGGGAACGCAGAACGACGACTCTGGGCCGGCCGATGTCAGCTGGACCACGGAATTGAAGTTCGGACTCGCTCCACGCGGATATGACGTGTCGCTGCCGGGAGGCGAGATCGTCATGTGGAGCGGATCCATCTACGACGCCGATTACCAGTGGCCCCTCGATACGATCACGCAGTCCGGGAACCGAACCTGGCTGCAGTGCCCGTGGGGCAATGGGGCGGTCTACGGCCACATGAATATCCACGTTCGCTCTGATGTCACCACGGCCTCCGGCGCGGTTCCGGAAATCGGACCTGACCTCACGATCCCGAATGGAGCAAACTATGCCACACCCGTCGTGGACGGCAAACTGGACGAGGAGGTTTGGATGCATGCGCCCAGCCTCCGGATTAAGTTCGGCGACGCCTCCATCCGCAACGGGTACCCGACCGTCGGGCCGTTCCGCAGCGGACAGTTCCAGCCGACGGTCAACGGCGGACAGGCTGCGGTCACTGACCCGAGCCTCGCCACTGTGAAGTACTTCTTCAAGGGCGATGAGCTCTTTCTAGGCTTTGATGTGAGCGACCGCGTGGTTCAGTCGGTGGAAAGCTCAGACCGCTGGGATGGGTTCCGCGTCACGGTCAACATGCGGGATAGTCTCAATGGTGACCATGTGTTGTTCCCTCTGCAGTTCACCTTCCGGGTCAACGAGGACTCCACAGCGTTTCGACTGGAAAACCTTGCGGGCTGGGACTCTGCTGGGACGAAGGTACCGGTCGCGCTGAGCCTCAAAGGGGGGACAACGATCGATACGTTGGGAGCCTCCCCCGATTCCGGCTACACCGCGGAGATGAAGATTATGCTCACAGAGTTGGGGTATCCCGCGGGCAGAGGTGACGGTGTGATTTTCCTGGGGATCACCTACTATGACGGCGATTCCTTCACGCCCGCCACAAACAGCTACGGGACGCGCACATGGTATATGCGGGAAGCAGGAGGGGGCGACGGACCGGCATGGGCGTACATGGACCCGACTCTCCTTATCACCGACGTCGCCGATGCGGGCACGGGTGTTCCCGAGCGGTTCGCACTGCTGGGGAACTATCCGAACCCCTTCAATCCCTCGACTACCATCAAGTTCCAGATCGATCGGATGAGCGACATCTCCCTGGAGGTCTTCGACATGCTCGGGCGCCGGGTTGCTGAACAATCGCTCGGCATGCACCAGCCCGGCCTCCACACCGTGCCGTTCAACGCTGGAGGTCTGGCCTCTGGTACCTACTACTACCGGCTGCGGATGAACGTGACAGGTGCCACGCTCTCCGGTAAGATGGTGCTCTTGAAATAGCAGCCGGGGATCCGGGCGGGGAGGGGCAGTCCCTCCCCGCCACAGGTCCCCTCTCGGATTCTCCCGCGGCATCTGCGTCCCGCACCCGGAGAGGCGCTCCCCGGAGGGGCGCTAGTGATCGTTCAGCCGCCCTTCTGCCTGTCTGATCGAGAGCGAACCCCGCGGGGCCCTCCATGTGTGAGCATTGTCCGCTGACGCACTGGTTCTCCTGCAGAGAGGGATATATGATGATAGCATTGCCACGCATCTCGTGGAATCCCCTGCTCGTCGCGACCCTGGCACTGTTCCTCTTCCCGGTTGGTCCCTTGACTAGAGCCGGCACGACCGGCAAGGTTGCGGGCCGTGTCGTTGATCAACGGGGCGAAGGGTTGGTGAGCGCAAATGTCATCCTGCTGGGCACAGCGCTCGGCGCTGCCTGTGACGCCGAAGGGTACTACACGATCCTCAATATCCCGCCCGGAAACTATGACGTGCAGTTTCGCATGGTGGGATACCGCTCCTTCACAGTCCGCGCCGTTCAGGTTTCGGTCAACCAGACGACGAAGCTCGATGCGACGCTTCAGACCGAGGAAATCACGACGGAAGCCATCGTAGTGACGGCCGAGAAACCGGTGGTGGATGTCGGCCTGACGAGCACCGTTGCGACAATTACCGATCGCGAGATTCGCAGCCTCCCAGTCCAGGAGCTCCAGGAAATCGTGAACCTCCAGGCCGGAGTGGTGGAAGGACACTTCCGCGGCGGCCGACTCGGGGAAGTCCAGTATCAGGTCAACGGTGTCTCGGTGAACAACGTCTTCGACAACCAGTCCTCGGTGCGCATCGACCGGTCGTTGATTCAAGAGATCCAGGTCATCACCGGAACTTTCGACGCGGAGTACGGTCAGGCCATGAGCGGCGTCGTGAACACCGTCCTCAAATCCGGAGGGCCGCAGATCGAGTGGAACGGTGAAGTCCTGACGGGCGGGTTCCTCTTTGATGAGTCGCGCCGGCAGAACACCGGCTACACCTTCGATCCTGTGTCGACAATGAACTTCCAGGCTAGCATAAGCGGACCCACGGGCCTGCCCGAGACCTACTTCCTGTTGAGCGGCCGGCGCTATGTCTTCAATGACTATCTGATCGGGGAACGCCGGTTTGTGCCCACGGACTCCTCTGATTTCCTGGCCCGGATCCCCCGGCCCACCGGTGATGGGACGAATGTGGTCATGGCCTACACGAAAGAGTGGTCTGGGTTGGCCAAGCTCACGAACCGGTCCCTCCGTGCGATCGAGATCAGCTATCAGGCGGTCTTCAATGTAATCGACGGGCGACGTCTTGGCGGGGCTTTCCAATGGCGGCTGAATCCGGATGGGATGTCGAAACAGCACACACGGTCCATCGTGCATGGACTCGATTGGACGCATACGGTCTCCCCCACGACGTTCTATATCGTGAACCTGCGCCAGAACTATTTCGACTACACTGACTGGGTGTACGACGACTTCTATGATCAGCGTTACGACATTGCAGGGTCCCCCCGGGTCATCCAGGATTACGAATACAACGCTATCGTGCAGGGGGTCGATTTCGGACGATACGCCCAGAAGACCAACACACTCCTTGCCAAAGGAGGAGTAACAAGTCAGCTTAGCCAGGAGCTCCAGCTGAAGGCTGGCGGTGAGTTCCAGACATCGATCCTCGAGTTCGGGACGGCCGGAACATTAACGTACAAGGACGTGGGAGGCGTGGAAACGCTCGTGCGCTATGTCGATGCCCCGCCGGATTATCCTGGAATCCAGACCTACAAGCCCATCGGCGGTGCGGCCTATCTCCACGGTTTGATTGAGTGGAGCGATCTGACTCTGCGCGCGGGTGTGCGCTTCGAGTCCTTCAACGCCCGCTCCACTGTGCCGAGCGATCTGGCGAACCCCGCCGATTCGATACAAGGGGCGCCACGCTCGGTGCCGGTGTCCACCACGACGAAGAGCTCCCTTGCGCCACGACTAGGTGTCTCCTATCCCGTCACCGCCACATCGTCCATTTTCTTTTCCTACGGTCACTTCTATCAGATGCCGCCGCTCGGAACAATCTTCTCCAACGCCAACTACGAGAAGCTCGCACGGATTCAAGCAGGTGGCATCGACTATGGCGTGATTGGCAATCCCGACGTGAAACCCGAGCGAACGATCCAGTACGAGTTCGGGTACAAGAACGCGCTGACAGACTGGCTGGGCCTTTCGGTGAACCTCTTCTACAAGGACATCCGGGATCTGCTCGGCGTTGAGTTCATTGCCACCTATACCAATGCCGAGTATGCCCGTTTGACGAACGTCGACTACGGAAACGTCACTGGGTTCACCATCACACTGGACCAGCGGAGGGTTGGGATCGTGAGCTCCACGATCGATTACACGCTTCAGCTCGCCCAGGGAAACTCCAGCGATCCCCAGGAGACGGCCAACCTCGCAGCGGCGGGAAAGGACCCGAGGCCCCGACAGGTTCCCTTCAACTGGGATCAACGCCAGACGCTGAACATCACCGTTCAGCTCTCGGAGCCTGAAGACTACGCCGTCAGCACCGTCCTTCGATACGGCAGCGGGCTGCCCTATACACCCGCCATTGGCTCCGGGTTCGGCTCCACTATCGAAACGAACTCCGGGCGAAAGCCGAGCGGGGTGATTGTGGATCTCCGTGGGGAGAAATATTTTGACCTCGGGCTGGCGACCCTCAGCATCTTTCTTCGCGTGTTCAACCTGTTTGATGCGACATACTTCAATGGTGGGGTGTACACGACGACCGGAAGCCCATACTACTCGCTGACTCCGGTCACCGATAAGAACAGCCTGGCAGACCCCACACGCTACTACAGCCCGCGGCGAATCGAGCTGGGAATCACCCTTACGTCGTCCTCTGGAAGTTGACCACGGAGGCCCCATGAAATGTCTGCCCCTTCTGCTTCTCCTCCTCCTGGCGGCGCCCCTGCCTGGGGTGCTCCGAGCACAGGTCGTGCCGCCGGAGTTGCGCGGGCGGTCCGATGCGGAGCGTCAAGGGATGCACGACGCGAATAACATCCGGACCGAGTTCTGGAATTACGGCATGGTGGGGAACTACCCGAGCGATCCGATCAATGTGGATTTGAGCATCTTTCACTCTGTGGAGGTCCCCAAGGGGTCCGGGCTCAATTACAGTGATGGGACGACGCCCTTTGTGCTCTCGCGGATCACCCAGACCACCGGCACCATCGCCTACATCATGGAAACGGGCTACCGGGAGCGGCAGGGACAGAGTCCGCGCTTCAACCGCGTGATGCGGTTCGAGCCCCGGCCCGGCTACTTCCAGCCTGATCCGGCCATCAATCAGGGCCGGTCGCCCGCCGTCAGCAACGATCCGCGCACATGGCCGGACACGTGGCCGGACCGCGACAACACCTGGGATGGCTCTTGGGACGGCTACTTCGGCAAGCGGCCGGCCGCCGATCAGGAGAGCTTCACGGTGATGGATGATGATTACTACGATGCGTGGCAGTACTACCCTGACAGCCGCGACGCATCGCGGCGGGGCCTTGGTCTTCGAATCGAAGTGCGCGGGTTTCAGTGGTCCAACCCGCAGGCGAGCAATGTCATCTTCTGGCACTATGATATCACCAATGAGGGGACGACCGACTATCCTTCGCCGGGGGAACCGGAGAACATCATCTTCGGTCTCTACATGGATTCGGGGGTGGGAGGCTCGGCCATCTCTTGTGACGCCATAGCCGAATCAGATGACGACAACGCCTTCTTCGACCGTTCCTCCGGCCTGAATCTCGTGTACACCTGGGACAAATTCGGGCATGGCAGGGGTGCCAACAGCAACTGCCTGCCCACAGGCTATCTTGGCTATGCCTACCTGGAGACGCCGGGGAAGCCATTTGACGGGCTGGACAACGATGAGGATGGCATGACCGACGAAAGCCGGGATGGCGGGCCGGGGGATCTCATCACGGGCCAGAGCGCGATTGCAGCCGCTGCGCGCAGCCGGTACAACGCGTCCCTGTTCGAAGAGTTCTACGGGCGGATCGACCATACTCCGGCATTCCGCACGGGGGTGTGGTGGACAGGAGACGAAGATATGGACTGGCAGGCGGAGTTCCATGATTTCGGCGCCGACGGCGTCCCCAACACCGGCGATCCCGGCGAAGGTGATGGCATGCCGACGGCGGGAGAGACGAATTTCGACCGGACTGACATCAACGAATCCGACCAGATCGGTCTGACAGGGTTCAAGATGAACCGGATCCGGGCCGGTGAAGGGAACCCGAACCCCGAGGTGGACGGCATTGTCTTCTTCACCAATCCCCTGGCGTGGCCCGAGCGGCTCTATGCGAAGTTCACCTCCCCTGTCGAATCGGAACGCTTCGACCCCCCTCTGGCGGCAAACTACAACATCGGGTTCCTCTTCGCCTCCGGGCCGTTCACGCTGCGCGCATCGAAGACTGAGCGCTTCAGCCTCGCGCTCGCCTTCGGCGCCGACCTTGAGGAGCTCCGCAATACGGTGAAAGTCGTCCAGGCGATCTATAACGCAAACTACCAGTTCGCCGTCCCGCCCCCCACCCCTACACTCAAGGCCGATGCCGGAGATGGCTATGTCCAGCTCTCGTGGGATGATGTGGCGGAGCGGGCCTTCGATCCCGTCGCGCTGGAGAATGATGGCCAACGGTCGTCGTGGCTTCACACAAACCACGGTTGAGGGCGTTGCATATTACCTCGGGAACGAGTCGGGCCTAACGCACACCTGGCGGGACACCACGGTGGTGAACGGGCAAGAATATTACTACGCGGTTGCTGCGTACGACTACGGGCCGACCGTCGTCCAGACAGCAACGGATGAGATTTTTACCTTCTACCCATCCGAAAACTCTATCTCCGTCTCCCGGACACTTCGTGGCGGGACCATTCTCCCGAAGAACGTGGTGGCCGTTCGGCCAAACCCAAAGGTCCTCGGGTATTACCCGGCCGATCTCTCCACGCTCACACGCGTCTCCGGTAACGGGAACGGGACCGTCGAAGTCAAGATGATCGATCCAACACAAATTCCTGACAACCACGTATTCCGAATCACCTTCAACACGGATCCGGACAGCGTGCATCCCCTGGCCTATACGTTGACCGATACCACGACAGGCGAGGTAATCTTCTCGACGGGTGACGTGTTTGACGGAAGCGACGGTGGGCAGGTCGGCGCGGGGATTCTGCCGGTGATCTACACACCGCCGACCGTGGAGGTTGACACCGCCAGCGGCTTCGGCCCCGGGAGCACCACCAACGCAGAGCTCGAAGCGCTGTACACAACGCTGGTCTTTCCAATCAACTTCAGGAGGGCGGGGTTTCCGGATGACATCACAATTACCTTCTCCAACATCATCGTGGATACCTCACTCGGGCAGTTCCCCCTTGACCCGACGCCGGTCAAGTTCCGGGTCGTTGCCAATAGCCCCTCCGGAGACAGGCCGCTGGAGTTCCTTTTTTTCGACCTGGACGGTGACTCTACGTTGAGCTACGTGCCCGGCGGGAACCGTGAAGTCATTCAGGTGCTGACCGGCCCAGACAGCCTGTTGCCAAACCAGCGCATCACCTGGAGTATCCAGCTGCGTAATGCGTCGGATTCAACGCGAACACCGACGTTGGGCGATGTCTATGAGCTGAAGCTACTTCGACCATTCGGGGCCGGCGATGTCTTCACCTTCACCAGCACGGGGCAGAGCGTGAGCCAGGAGAAGGTCGCCGCGAGCAGTGACGCGGAACCCTACGTCGTTCCGAATCCTTACGTGGGGGCGGCAAGCTTCGAACCGGAACCGTTCGGCGTCCAGGGACGGGGAGACCGGCGCATTGAGTTCCGGAACCTCGCCGCGGGAAGCACAATCCGGATTTACACCCTCCGCGGCGAGCTCGTTCAGACTCTCTACCATGACGGGTCCAATGCCGGGTACGTCGCATGGGATCTGCGCTCGAACGAGAACCTCGCGGTCGCGCCCGGGCTCTATATCTATCATGTCGATGGAGGAGCTGCCGGAACGCATATTGGAAAATTCGCCATCATCAAATAGCCGGGGTGGCCCATGAAGACGACACGCCTGCTGACTCTGCCGCTCCTCCTGCTGATCCCGGTCGTCCAGACGGCAACGGGGCAGACGAAAACCGGCACGACCATCGGCCAATTCCTGCTCATCGAACCGAGTGCGCGGATTGCGGCGATGGGGAACGCTGGTTCAACGATCTACGAAGACGTGCAATCGGCCTACTACAACCCTGCCGCCATCGGGATGCTCAAGACCAGCGGTGCACAGTTTACCTACAGCCCCTGGCTGGCCGACATTTCCTACCAGTACGCGGCCCTCGGGATCACACTCGGGGATGTGGGCAATCTCTACGCCAGCGTGACGGCACTTAACTCGGGGGAAATCGACGTGCGCACGGTCGAACAGCCGCTCGGGACCGGTGAGCGGTACACGGTGTCCGATATCTCCGTCGGGCTGGGCTATGGCCGACAGATCTCCGAGAAATTCTCCGTTGGTCTACAGGTGTCGTACCTCCAGGAGACAATCTGGCACAGCGCAATGTCGGCGTTTTCCTTCAGCATCGGCACGATCTATCGCATCTCGGAAGACGGTCTCCGCTTGGGAGCAAGCATCGCCAACTTTGGGACCCGCGGCACCTATAACGGGCGGGATCTGAGAGTGTACTACGACCAGAACCAGAATGCATTCGGAGACAACTCCACGATTCCTGCAGAGCTCATCACCGAGAGCTATCCGCTGCCTATACTCTTCCGCGTGGGGCTGGGGCTGCCATTTGCCTTCGGCGATGATCATCGCCTCACGCTCGCCGTTGATGCCTTTCACCCGAGCGACAACGCTGAGAGCATCAGCGTGGGAGCAGAGTGGGCGGCATTCAACATCCTTTCGCTGCGCGCCGGTTATCAGCACCTCTTCCTCGACGATTCGGAGGTGGGCCTCACGCTCGGAGCGGGGCTTCAGTATCGCTCGAGAGATTTCGGCGTGTTCTTTGACTACGGCTGGGCGGACTACGGGCTGCTCCAGCAAGCGCAACGTCTCACTCTCGGGGTGACGTTCTAGGAACGTTCCCCCTGGCTGAAGCGTGGCGCGTCCCCATCAAAGGCCGGCGACCGAGCCGGTTGAGTAATGAATACCTTTGCCACGAAGTACGGTCGGTTCTCCAACGACGGGCGTGAATACCTCGTTACAACACCGAGGACGCCTCGTCCCTGGATCAACGTTATCAGCAATGGTGACTACGGCCTGGTTATCTCCCAGACCGGAAGCGGATACAGCTGGCGCAGCCATGCCCAACTCAACCGTCTGACCCGCTGGGAGCAAGATCTCGTCAGGGACGAGTGGGGAAAGTACCTCTACCTGCGCGACGAAGGAGGCCGGGTGTGGTCCGCCGGCTTCAAGCCCGTGTGCGCCGAGCCGGAGCGCTACCGCTGCCGGCATGGCGTCGGCTACGCGGTCATCGAGTCACGGCAGCACGGTATCGAGACGGAGCTGACGGTCTTCGTCCCCGTGGAGGAGCCCATGGAGATCTGGGAGTTGAGGATCCGAAACTGCTCCCGCCGCCCCCGCACGATTGAGCTGACAACGTATCTGGAATGGGGCTTGGGGCAAGCACCCGACTGGCATCGGGAATTCCACAAGTCGTTCGTTCAGACAGAGTATGATCGCGAGGCACACGCCATCTTTGCCACGAAGCGGCTCTGGGAGGTTCCCACCAAGCGGGGGGACTGGAATACCGAGTGGCCCTATGTGGCCTTCCACTCCTCAAGTCTGCCCCCCTCTTCCTTTGACACCGACAAAGAGACATTCCTGGGTATGTATGGAACCCAGGCGCAGCCTGCATCGGTCACTAAACGTCGGCTCGCGAACCGTGCGGGCAAGTGGCTGGACCCGTGTGCCAG
>WOR8_10005290_pt1 | contig 16594 bp, 12 predicted proteins | sample DeeMarSeWOR38_10_FD_19890 | JGI IMG/M metagenome (IMG submission 19890)
TCCGCTGTTCGTGTACCCAACCCGCGCAAACAGGTGCCGGGACTCAGACATTCTGGTTTTAGGACTCATGGTTAGCAATCTACTCAGCAAGGTCTTCGGGAGTCGCAACGAACGTCTCCTCAAGCGCATGTCGAAGGTCATAGCGCAGGTCAATGCGCTGGAGCCCGAGGTTGCGGGGCTCACAGATGAAGAACTGCGAGGGCATACCGATCAGTTCAGGCGGCGCCTCGCGGACGGTGAGACCCTTGACAGCCTGATCCCGGAAGTGTTCGCGACTGTGCGTGAGGCAGGCAAGCGTACCCTCGCTATGCGGCATTTCGATGTGCAGCTGATCGGCGGACTGGTGCTGCATCAGGGCAAGATCACCGAAATGCGTACCGGTGAGGGCAAGACGCTGGTTGCGACCCTTGCCGCGTATCTGAATGCCCTTACCGGCCGGGGTGTGCACATCGTAACAGTCAATGATTATCTGGCCCGCCGTGATGCCGGGTGGATGGGTAAACTCTATGAGTTCCTCGGCATGACGACAGGTGTCGTCGTACCCGGGCAGTCCCCGGAGGAAAAGCGTGCTGCTTATGCGGCGGATATCACCTACGGGACGAACAACGAATTCGGTTTTGATTACCTGCGCGATAACATGGCGTTTCGTCGCGAAGACAAGATGCAGAAGGATCTGCATTTTGCCATCGTCGACGAGGTCGACTCCATTCTCATCGATGAGGCACGCACGCCGCTGATTATTTCCGGCCCGACTGACGAAAACACGGACCTGTATAACAAGATCAATGTCCTGATACCCAAACTGGTTAAACAGGAACAGGAGGACGGGCCAGGTGATTTCAGTGTCGACGAAAAGAACAAACAGATCTTTCTGACAGAAGATGGTCACCAGCACGTCGAGGAGCTGCTGGGCGAAGCGGGATTGTTGCACGAGGGCGAAAGTCTCTATGATGCGGCCAATCTCACCCTGATGCATCATCTGAATGCGGCGCTGCGCGCGCACAAGCTCTTTCAGCGTGATGTCGATTACATCGTAAGAAACAATGAGATCGTGATTGTTGACGAGTTCACGGGCCGTACGATGCCAGGGCGGCGCTGGTCCGAGGGCCTGCATCAGGCGGTTGAAGCAAAGGAAGGGGTGCCCATTCAGAACGAGAATCAGACTCTCGCGTCAATCACCTTTCAGAATTATTTCCGCCTCTACAGCAAGCTCGACGGCATGACCGGAACGGCCGATACCGAAGCCTATGAGTTTCAGCAGATTTATGGGCTCGAAGTGCTGGTAGTTCCGACGCACAAACCGATGATTCGTGACGACATGGGTGACCTTGTGTTTCTGACAGCGCGTGAGAAATTCAATGCCATACTCGAAGATATCCGCGACTGCCAGCAGAGGGAACAACCGGTGCTCGTGGGTACCGCTTCAATTGAAACCTCTGAATACCTGTCGGGACTTCTGAATGAGGCCAAGATCAAACACGAGGTTCTCAATGCCAAGCAGCACGAGAGGGAGGCGCATATCGTGGAGCAGGCCGGTCAACCGGGTGTCGTGACGATCGCTACGAATATGGCCGGCCGCGGCACCGATATTGTGCTGGGTGGAAGTCTGGAGGCGGATGTGCGCAAACTGGGCGACTCACCGGATGAGGTTGGGCTGGCGCGCGTGAAGGATGAATGGCAGAAACGCCATGATCACGTACTGCGGGCAGGTGGGCTGCACATTGTCGGAACCGAGCGGCATGAGTCGCGGCGGATTGACAACCAGCTGCGCGGACGCGCCGGTCGGCAGGGTGATCCTGGTTCATCGCGTTTTTACCTGTCACTGGAAGATAACCTGATGCGTATTTTTGCCTCAGACCGTGTCTCCGGCCTGATGCAGAAGCTGGGCATGCAGGAGGGTGAGGCAATTGAACACCCCTGGGTCTCAAAGGCGATCGAGAATGCGCAACGCAAGGTTGAGGCGCACAACTTCAATATCCGCAAGCAGCTTCTCGAGTTCGATGACGTTGCCAACGATCAGCGCAAGGTCGTCTATCAGCAGCGCAGCGAACTCATGTCAACTGACGATGTGTCGGATACCATCGCAGCCATGCGGCAAGATGTAGTGAACAGCGTTATAGATGCCTATATCCGTCCCGGCAGCATGGACGAGCAGTGGGATCTGGTTGGCCTTGAAGATGCCATCGAACAGGAATTTGGCCAGAAGATGGATGTCCGCGCTTGGCTGGAGGCGGATCACTCCTTACATGAAGAGACCCTGCGCGACAAAATTCTTGGAGAGATTGAGTCCGCATATGCCGACAAGGAAAAGCAGGCAAGCCCCGAGGTTCTGCGACACTTTGAGAAAGCTGTCATGTTGCAGGTCCTCGATCAAGCCTGGAAAGAGCATCTTGCCGCCATGGACTATCTGCGTCAGGGTATCCACCTGCGCGGATACGCACAGCGTGATCCCAAGCAGGAATACAAGCGTGAGGCGTTCGCTATGTTCACAACCATGCTTGATCGGGTCAAACAGGAGGTTGTCGGTATCGTGTCCAAGGTGCAGGTGCGCGCGGAGACGGACGTCGCGGCTGTGGAAGAACAGCGACGCAGCCACGCACCCGTGCAGTATCAGCATGCAGAGGCAAATGCCATGGCAGCTGCCGGAGAAGCTCAGGGCGGTGAGCCGGGAATGGCCGAGCCTGAAACCCGCCAGCCGCAGGCCCCTTTTGTGCGGGAAGGGCGCAAGGTTGGGCGCAACGAACCTTGTCCGTGCGGTTCGGGAAAAAAGTACAAGCAGTGCCATGGGAGGTTGACCTGATTCTGCCGTTTCTGGTTTGAATGGATTGCGGGTATGACAATCCACGCGCACCGGCAAGCGTTTCACGTCGAAGGAATCGGATATGGCGGTCGGCCTTAGATCCCCAACAGACCTTGGTAGCGTGCCAGGCATAAGGCTGGGCACAGCCTGTGCCAGGATCAGATACTCGGATCGCGCCGATCTGACTGTTATCGAGATCGCGCAAGGCGCGTCATGTGCCGCTGTCTTCACGCAAAACGCCTTTTGCGCGGCCCCCGTTAGCGTTGCCCGCCGGCATCTGGCGGCGGCAAGCCCGCGTTTCCTGCTGATCAATGCGGGTAATGCGAACGCCGGGACCGGAGCGCAGGGGGTGCAGGATGCGCTCACTTGCTGCAAGGCCCTCGCCGACATGACAGGTTGCGCGGTGGAACAGGTGCTGCCGTTTTCAACCGGCGTTATCGGTGAACCGCTTCCCGTCACCCGAATTGTCACTGCAATTCCGGATGCAGTAGACCGTCTGAGCGAGGGCGGCTGGCTGGATGCCGCACGCGGCATCATGACGACAGATACAGTGGCGAAAGGCTGTTCGCGGAAAATCACCATCAATGCCAGGCCGGTGTCGATTACCGGCATTGCCAAGGGTGCCGGTATGATCCGGCCGGACATGGCGACGCTGCTGAGCTTTATCGCAACGGATGCGGTGATGGACAGTGCCGCGTTGCAGGCGTGTCTGGGTGAAGCTGTGGCCGGCTCTTTCAATCGTATTACCGTTGACGGTGATACCTCGACCAACGATGCCTGCGTCTTGATGGCAACGCGCCAATCCGGCGTCGTTATCGATGACACCAATTCAGGCGACTTTCAGCAGGCGCTCAACGCGGTCTGTCTCGAATTGGCGCAAGCGGTGATTCGCGATGGCGAAGGGGCTAACCGGTTTGTGACTGTGCAGGTGGAAGCGGGCCGCAACAAGGCAGAATGTCTGCAGGTGGCATACGCGATTGCACATTCGCCGCTGGTAAAGACCGCACTTTTCGCCGGCGATCCCAACTGGGGACGAATTCTCGCGGCTGTTGGCAGGGCCGGCATTGGCGATCTGGATATTCAGCGTGTGCAGATTTACCTGCATGACGTTTGTATCGTGCGTGACGGCGAGCGCGCATCTGACTACAGGGAGTCGGCCGGCACGGACGTGATGGCTCGCGAGGAGATTCTGATTCGGGTCGTGCTGGGTCGCGGCAAGGCCAGGGAATCCGTGTGGACGACTGATCTGTCTTATGACTACGTGCGTATCAATGCCGAATATCGCACCTGACGATGCGAGTGGTGAGGTGTGCCATTGAATGACCGGAGCTCAGTCACGCATTCACGTTGCAGTCGCTGTTATTCAGAATGAGGCGGGCGACACAGGCGAGCCGGTCGAGCAGGCGCTTGCCCGGGAGGTCCGCGAGGAGCTAGGCCTTGATGTCCGGAAGGCCCGGCCGCTGATCAGGATTCACCACGACTATCCGGACAAGAAGGTTCTGCTGGATGTCTGGCGCATCACCGAATATTCGGGCAGTCCCGTTGGTCGGGAACATCAGGCGATCGAGTGGGTGGCGGCCGAGGCGCTGAAAGCGTGCGCTTTCCCGGTGGCCAATTACCCGATTATCACTGCCGTGCAACTTCCCTCGCGCCTCTTGATTACGCCGGAACCTGGTAGCAGTTCCGATTTTTCGGGACTGCTGGAGCTGGCGTTCATGCAGGGCATCCGGCTCGTCCTGTTGCGCGCAAAGCAGCTGGAACGAACACGCCTTCTGGGTCTGGCAACGGAGGTGTGTGAACTTGCCGAGCGCTACGGAGCGCGCGTTTTGTTGAATGCCGACCCTGGCGTCGTACGTCGAACAGGTGCGCACGGTATTCATCTCTCGAGCAGTCAGTTGATGCAAGTCGACCAGCGACCACTCGAACCCGACTGTCTGGTTTCCGCCTCCTGCCACACTGCGGCAGAGATCGATAAGGCTAATCGGATCGGCGTAGATTTTGCCCTGGCCTCCCCCGTACTACCGACCCTGAGCCACCCGGGTGTTACACCGATCGGCTGGATGGGCTTCAGAACATTGGCTGACTGCGCGCGGATGCCCCTGTTTGCCCTCGGTGGAATGCAGCCGGACCTGCTGGATTGCGCCTGGTCGCATGGTGCCCAGGGTATCGCTGCAATTCGTGGCCTCTGGCCGGCCGCCGTGGCCTGATGTAAGTCGAAAATGCCGTGTAAGCGCTGATGGGAACCTACAAGCAAGGCCTTGCGCTACTGCTTCTGGCGCTGATTGGGTGGCTAGGCTGGATGTGGGGGCAGCGGCTATTGCTCCCGGATGGTGGGGGTGCAAAGCAACAGAGCCCGCCGCAACTTTTATTGCAGGGCATGGCGGATTGCGATGTTGCAGGGCGCGCGTGCCTGGTTGAAGATCCCTCAATCACCCTGCGCCTGAAGCTGGTCCCACCCGTGGAAGCACTCAAGCCGTTTGCCGTGGATGCAGCGATACATCTTGCAGATGCGGCGCGGCCAACCAGTGTGGAAATTAGCTTTTCGATGGCAGATATGGACATGGGCCGCAATCGCTATCGACTGGAACCCGCTGACAAAGGCCACTGGACCGGTACCGCCGTGCTGCCGATCTGTGCATCGGGTCGTGTCGACTGGTCTGCTACGGTAAATGTCAGGACTGACGAGAAGCACTGGCAGGCCAGCTTTCCTTTTTCCATCGGTAGTCCTTAGCAGCCTGCAAGGGCCTTGGATATCGATTCACGGCTCATCGTGCTCCGCATCCTCGCCGTCCTGCGAATCATCCGGTTCTCCCGGTATCCGCTTGTTCTCGGTCAGCCATTCGCCAAGGTCAATAAGGCGGCAACGTTCGCTGCAGAATGGGCGCCATTTGTTTTCAGGCGCCCAGGACGCCGGTTTGCCACAAACGGGGCAGGGAACGGTAGAAGGTGTGATGCGCGGATTTTTCAGTCCTTTTTCAGCAGTCATCAGATGATGCAGCAGGCGAGTTCAAAATCGACATCGTCACGCGTCTGGGTGGCTCTCTCGTTGACGGACGGTTGCTCCATGAATCGGATCGTGAACCGGTGGCGTCCGCCGCTGATTTCCGCAAAGTACTTGGTGTCGGCAGGTAACGCGACCCTGACCAGTTGGCAGGGAACGTTGGGATCCAGGCCCTTCTGGAAGAATCCTTCCGCTGCGGTCTGGCTGCGAAACAGGGTGCTTTCGCGTGTCAGGCGCAGTATGAGATGAATTGCGCGCCCGATGACATCGTAGGTTTCGAGCCAGGACCCGAGATCACGGAGCCGCTCATCGGCGGATCGTTGCAGCCAGAAGTGAAACTCCGGCACATCAAAATCACAGGTGCCCCCCGGGATGGCACTGCGTTGCTGAACCGTGTTCAGGAATTCGTGGGTTTTGAGCCCGGCGCCAATCGGACCACTGATGGCATGTAGCTGGTCGTTGAGTACATCGAGATCAGCGAGCAGGCCGGACAGCTGTGTGCTGTCCACCTCCGGGTTCTGTTCCAGACGCGCCAGGGTCGCCGTGTGCCGTTCGAGTTCCTTCATGACCTCACTCTTGAGGTCAGATCGCCCGAAAATAGCCATGATTTCCAGCAGACTGGACAGCGCAGAACGGCTGTCCCATTCGGTGGACCCTTCAAGGTGATGCCGCACTTGCTGAAACAGGAATTCAAGCCTGAGAAAGGAGCGAATTCTTTCGTTAAGTGGCTGTTCGTAAATTAGTTTCTCAGGCACTAATGACTATATCCGTCAGTCGGAAGAGGTCGTACTACGCCACTATTTTCCTCCAGTGGCAGGACGCTGGCAAATCGAGTTCTTCGGCCGTGGGTCAGTTTGTGTGAGTACCTGCAATCGCGAGATAGCGCTTGTGCATTGCGGTTACCTGTTGATCTAGACATTCCCAGCCATCCTCGTTCCGTATGATATCATCAGCGGCGCTCAAGCGGGTCTCCCGGTCGCTCTGGGCTGCAAGGATTGCGTTGATCTCGGCATCCGGCAGGCCGTCGCGCGCCGCAATGCGCTTACGCTGGGTTTCCGGCTCCACGTCGACGACCAATATCCGGTCCACCAGGTCGGTCTGTTTTGCTTCGATAAGAAGCGGAATAACAAGGATGCAGTAAGGTACAGTAAGTTCCCTGACCCGGCGCATCATGACGGTCTGGATACGAGGATGCAGCATCGATTCGAGTTGTTCGCGGGCCTTTGGTTCAGAGAACACATGCCTGCGCAATCGCGTCCGATTCAGGGTCCCATCCTCGTTGAGGAACTGCTGACCAAAGGTTTCGGCAATCTCCTGCAGTGCGGGTTGCCCCACCCCCACAATCTCATGCGCGATATCGTCGGCATCAATAACGGGGACATCGAGCGCCGCAAATCGTTTCGCGACGGATGATTTGCCGCTGCCGATACCGCCTGTGAGGCCAATGATGAGCATGGGTATCCAGAATGCAGGCGACAGAATACTAAGTACGGAAGACACGAGCCAGTGCTCAGGAATCGACTATTCCTGATTCCCGAGCACTGAGTCCTGCATTCTTTGGCAGATCGCAGCTTAGGTCAAGGCGCGATTCGCCGGCGCCAACAACGTCCTGAGTGCTTGTCCGCTGACCTCACAACCCGGCAAAGCGCAGATAGGTCTGGGTAATCTGGTCACCCCAGAGCAAGGCTAGCCAGCCTGCCGCTGCGAGATAGGGGCCAAAAGGAATGGGGAGATTGCGATCGCGCCCTCGCACCAGAATCAGACTGATACCGACAACTGCGCCCACCAATGACGACAGCACAATGATCGCGGGCAGGGCCTGCCACCCCATCCAGGCGCCACAGAGGGCGAGGAGCTTGAAATCACCAAAACCCATGCCTTGCTTTCCTGTAAGCAAGCGGAAGACTTGGTAAACAGTCCAAAGCGAAAGATAGCCGGCTGCCGCGCCGATGATGCTGGTGGCACTGTCCACGAAGACACCGAACAGGCTCAGCACAAGGCCGGCCCAGAGGACCGGCAGTGTAATGGCATCCGGGAGCAGCTGGTGTTCAATGTCGATCACGCTCAGCGGTATCATCGACCAGGTAAACAACAGCGCTGCTGCGAGTGGCCAGCCATAGCCAAAGTGCCACGCCACAATGCCTGACAGTATCGCGGTCAGCATTTCGATCAATGGATAACGTGGCGAGATCCGGGTGCCACATTCAGAACAGCGGCCGCGCAGGGCAAGATAACTGAAAACGGGTATGTTCTCGAGCGCGCTGATCTGGTGACCGCAATCGGGACAGCGTGAGCGCGGTCGAATGAGGCTGTAGGCCTCTTCGTTATCCGACGAAGTCTCAAGTTCCAGCAGATCATTGCACTGGCTCCGCCATTCCCGCTCCATCATGACCGGCAGACGGTGGATGACGACGTTGAGAAAGCTGCCGACCATCAGGCCGAGCGCGACCGTGACGACCACCAGAAAAGCGTGGTTCGATTGCAGTAAATCGACCAGGGCCATTGGGTGAACCAGCTCCGTTGGGGACCGACGCGTCCGTGCGTTAGGCGGTTGGCCTTGGGCGAGGCCTAGATGGCCGACCCCATCTTGAAGATTGGCAAGTACATGGCAACGACCAGGCCACCGACCAGTATACCCAGAACCGCCATGATGAGCGGCTCGAGCAGGGCGCTCAGGTTGTCGACGGCATCGTCGACTTCGGCCTCGAAGAAATCCGCGACCTTTGACAGCATGGTGTCTAGGGCACCCGATTCTTCCCCGATGGCAACCATCTGGACCACCATGTTGGGAAAAAGCCCCGTCTGCCCCATGGCAAGCTGCAGTTGCTGGCCCGTCGCGACGTTATCGCGCATCTGCAACACGGCATCCGTATAGACAATGTTACCCGTGGCGCCGGCGACTGACTCAAGCGCCTCAACCAGCGGGACACCGGCAGCAAACATGGTCGACAGCGTACGCGCATAACGGGCAATTGCCGCCTTGTGCATGATTACCCCGACCACCGGAATCCTCAGCAAGGTCTTGTCCAGAAAATGATTGAACGTTCGGGATCGTTTCTTTGCTTGCAGGCCGGCATAGATGGCTCCACCTATACCACCGAGCACGGCCCACCACCACTCCTGCATAAAGCGCGACAAACCAACCACCATTTGTGTAAAGGCCGGCAGATCGGCGCCAAAGTTGCTAAACAGTGATTCAAACTGAGGGACGACGAAGATCAACAGGATCGCCGTAACAACGACGGCAACCACGACAACGGCGGCCGGATAGGTCAGTGCCTTCTTGATCTTGCTCTTGAGCGTCTCGGTCTTTTCTTTGTAGGTGGCGATCTTGTCCAGCAGCGTGTCCAGCACGCCGGCTGCCTCACCGGCCTCGACCAGGTTGCAGACGAGCTCGTCGAAGTAGAGCGGGTGCTTGGCCAGCGAATCGGCGAGATTACTGCCGGATTCGACGTCTGTCTTAACCGACATCACCAGTTCCATCATGCCCGGGTTTTCGTGGCCTTTGCCGATGATGTCGAAGGCTTGCACCAGTGGGACACCCGCATTCATCATGGTTGCCAGTTGGCGCATGAAGACGGCGATATCCTTGGGTACGATCTTCTTCTTGCGAGCGGAAGATGCGAGTGCCGATTTCTTCCTGACCTTGATCGGCGTAATTCCCTGACGCCGCAGGTCGGCCTTCAGCAGCGCCGGGTTGGTTGCGCGGCTCTCTCCCTTGATTCGGGATCCTCGCCTGTCGGTACCTTCCCAGCTAAACAGGTTCTGTTTCAAAGCTTTCTCTACCATGATTTATTCCTTGGTAACACGGTTGATTTCTTCCAGACTGGTAACACCCTGTTTGACTTTCTCGAGTCCCGAGCGGCGCAGATCCGGGACCCCTTCCGTTGCTGCCTGGTCCGCCAGCGCCATCGACGAGCCGCCCTCCATGATAATCCGGCCCATCTGCTCGGACACCGGCATTACCTGATAAATTCCCACACGACCCTTGTAGCCGTCCGTGCACTGATCACACCCTGAGGGTCCATAGACCTTCAGGCCGCCGAGTTCCTCTTCCCTGAAACCTTCCTCGGTCAGGGCTTTCTTCGGGATGTCCACTTCCTTCTTGCAGTAGTTGCACAAGCGGCGGGCAAGCCGTTGCGCAATAATCAGATTGATCGTAGACGCGATGTTGTACGGGGGCACACCCATGTTGGCCAGGCGGGTGAGCGTTTGAGGCGCATCATTGGTGTGCAGCGTTGACAGCACCAGGTGACCCGTCTGCGCCGCCTTGATCGCAATTTCGGCGGTTTCGAGGTCACGAATCTCACCCACCATAATCACGTCGGGGTCCTGACGCAGGAAGGCACGCAGGGCCGAGGCAAAGTTGAAACCGGTCTTGGTGTTCATGTTGCACTGATTAATGCCTGGCATGTTGATTTCGACCGGGTCCTCGCAGGTCGAGATATTGCGATCGATCGTATTCAGGATGTTGAGCCCGGTATACAGTGACACGGTCTTGCCGCTACCTGTCGGGCCAGTAACCAGAATCATGCCATAGGGTTTCTTCAGGGCACTGAGGTAGAGTTCCTTCTGGGCTGCCTCGTAACCCAGCTGATCAATTCCGAGCTGGGCGCTGCTGGGATCGAGGATGCGGAGAACGATCTTTTCACCATACAAGGTCGGGCAGGTGTTGACACGAAAATCGATAGCGCGGTTCTTGGATAACTTCATCTTGATCCGCCCGTCCTGGGGAACCCGGCGCTCGGCGATGTCCATGCGGCTCATGACCTTGAGTCGCGCCGTGATGCGGTTTGCCAGTCCCACCGGTGGTGCCGCGACCTCGTGCAGCACACCATCGAGACGCACGCGTACCCGGAACAGCTTCTCATAGGGTTCGATGTGGATATCCGACGCACCCCTGTTGATGGCATCGAGCAGAATCTTGTTAACGAAGCGGACAACCGGGGCATCGTCAATATCCGAGTCAGAAATGTCTCCTTTTCTGTCGTCGTCATCACTGGCAGTAATGTCGAGATTGTCCAGGTCTGCATCCAGCAGATCTGTCATGCTCGTGTCCATGGTGTCCATGGCCTTGTCGATGATCTCGTTGAGCTTGGCTTCCTCAACGAGAATCGGCTCGGTGGTGACACCGGTATGGAACTTGATCTCGTCCAGGGCCTGCAGATTGGTCGGATCAGAACAGGCGACGAAGAGACGATTGCCGCGTTTGAACAGAGGCAGTGCATGGTGCTGTCGGATCAGCTTCTCATCCACCAGGTGGATGGGTGCTGTGTCAATATCCATGACGCTCAGATCGAAAAGCGGGACACCAAATTCCTGGCAGGCAGCATTGGCGATCTCCGCGCTGCTCAGGAGTTTATTCTCGACGAGATAGCTGACCAGTGGCTGGCGTTTCCGGAGGGCGGCCTCGTGTGCCTCAGTCGCATCGGCCTCGGCCAGCAAGCCGTCTTTTACCAGGCGACGGGCGAGTCCACTGAGATGAATCTGCAGATTAGAGATCGCCATTGCCTAATGAACTCCGTTCACTAGGGGCGAGTCAGGCCCCTCGTTATAGGGGGCGGATTCTAATGAGTTTCCAGTCATTGCCCACTGTCCTTGCCGGCCGCGTGGTCCACAGGCACGCGGGTATTACCCGCAGTTGCATTGCCTAGAGTTTCTCTAGGCGTACGCCTTTCCTTAATCGTCTGGAGTTCGGATATCTTTATATGCGGACGGGTGCCATCTGCCCACGTGGGTAGTGCTGAGAGGCCAGTCATCTGTATAAATCCTTTTATAACAGAATGATGCGAGATGTATGTTTTGTCGGGTCGATTCTGCTTAGAGGTCTCGTCCGCAACGGATCGTCATCCTGACGCGTACATTTTCTGCAATGGCAGGTGATATTGCAATGCTGAGATTCGAGTTGCCCACAGCTATACGGAAGCGAGTGGCCGGCTCTCGGTTGCGGTGACGTGCAAGTTCAGCCCTTTTTCACATTGCCTGGCAGTTGCATAAATACGTCGGTGTTTATGAAGAAGCCTGCTTTACCTATAGGTTCTGCCGCATGTGGCCACTCTGTTGCTGGATGTCACCAAGAGTGAGGTCCAGAAAACATGGTAGTACATTCTTAACACTGTCCTGATCGTGTTTGTTTTCCAGCTCTGCGATGGCGGACGAACGAGGGAACTACGGCGAGCTGCGCCTCTTGCAGCACCGTTGTCAGGTTCTTTGTCATTGCTGGTGTTTGCTGTGCTCTGGAACTGGCGACGAAAGTTCTGATAGAGGGACAGCTGGTCAACCTACTGTGCGGGTCTGCAGGTTTTCTCATGACCTTGATTTGCCATCAATGACACGCCGCTATCGATCTTTTCGGCCGCCGCGCTGTTGAACAGCGTCCTACTCTGGTACTCATTCCGGGACTTGGAATTCCGGGTGAGGCAATTGCGACAGCGGTGACAGGAGCCTTCTGGAATATCGTGCTCGCTGGTTATGTGCGCAATCGGGTGGGAGTAAATGCGCCAATCTTTCACCACTCGTGGTGGGTGGGCTAAGGCAATCTTCTGTCAGACAGGTTCGATAGAAACATACTGTTCGCTTAATCCGCAAAAAAATGACCCCTCGCGAGGAGGGGTCAAAATTCTGCGATCAATCGCGCCAGACCTTATTGGTCTTACACGGATTGTATTGAACTAAACTCTGCATTCGGCTGGACGGAATTTGTTTTGCAGTCCCCCATTTGCACCCACGGGCTGTCCGTTACAAGTCCACTGGATTGACTCAGTGGGCGTAGTGCCACCTACAAGCGCACCACCAGCACTGGTATAAGGGGTGTAAATTATTGTGGCGCCGCCATCAATGGAAGCATCAAAAGTGACCGTGACCACTCCGTTTGCGTCGGCTGCAATGGTCGCAACGTTATCGGTTGGTCCTTCGCCATTGATACCCGGGCCAGAGACGCCCAGCGAGAAATCAGCCTGGCCACTTGCCGCGTTCTCACTGATAGTAGCCTTAGCGGCGGAAACCAAGACCAGTCCTTCAGATACTCTGGCGCGGACCGTGTAATCCTGATACGCAGGCAAAGCGACTGCAGCCAGAATGCCGATGATCGCCACGACAATCATCAGTTCGATGAGGGTAAAACCCTGTTGCATTTTCTTCATGGTGTATCTCCCAGTTTTGGTTGAACAATGTGACCGAACAGCCAGAAAGTTTCCGCTACCGGAAGGCCTTCCTGGCGCGCGGCTCAGATCCGTGTCTGTCGATCGTACTTAGCTATAAGCAGAACTCATGCCAATCTGAGGCCGTGATGCCGCAGGCGCTTATTCGCAGGCGAGTCCAGATCATCCAACGTGTGACAGATTGCACATAAATCAATAACCTCCATGAAGTCGCAACGCCTTATGCTGTGTATTCCGTTGCCGGTCAGGCAGCTGGGCGAACGATGCCGCGGGACCCGGGGATTGTCAAACCCGGTCAGGTTCTGACGCTGAGGGTCACTTTGGGATCAGACTCCAGAACTCATGAGTGAGGAGTGAGGAGTGAGGAGTGAGGAGTGAGGAGTGAGGAATTAGGAATGAGGAATGAGGAATGAGGAGCGAGGCGTGAGGAGTCTGGCCTGCCTTCCCGGCATCCTGTCGCGCGCTGGCTCCTTATGCCTAGTCCATCCCGAGTTTTTTCAGCCGGTAGCGCAGCGCCCGGAAGGTGATGCCCAGCAATTCGGCTGCCTTGGTCTTGTTGTGGCGGGTTCGCTCCAGGGTCTTGGTGATGACATCGCGCTCGACCTCATCCAGGTACGTTTCGAGGGGGATGCTTCCGGGATCGGGGACCGCAGGTTTATCCAAAGAGATCTCCTTGTCTCCATGGTCAGGAAGGTGCAGGTCTGCGGCATGAACGACAACACCTTCACACATTGTCATTGCGCGCTCGAGAATATTCTCCAGTTCCCTTACATTTCCCGGAAACGGGTAATGTAACAAGGCCTGCATCGCATCTTCGCCGAGCTCGATCTTGGTGCCATGCTCACTCGAGAGGCGCTGCAAAAGATGGCCGGCAAGGAGAGGAATGTCCGTTGGGCGCTCGCGCAGCGGCGGTACCCTCAGTTCAATCACGTTCAGCCGGTAGTATAGATCCTGACGGAAATCGCCATCCTGTACCAGCCGTGACAGGTCCTTGTGAGTCGCGGAGAGTATCCGGACATCCACGGGTATCTCGCGTTGTGCACCGACCGGCCGGATGGCTTTCTCCTGGATGGCGCGCAGCAGCTTGACCTGCATGTGCATCGGCAGTTCCGCCACCTCGTCGAGGAACAGCGTGCCGCCTTCGGCCGCTTGGAAAAGGCCGTTCTTGTCGGCGACGGCGCCGGTGAAACTGCCCTTCTTGTGGCCGAAGAACTCACTCTCCATGAGCTCGGACGGAATTGCGCCGCAGTTGACAGGGATAAAGGCCTGGTCCGCACGTGGGCCACGCTCGTGGATGAGGCGAGCGACCAGTTCCTTGCCCGTGCCCGACTCGCCGCCGATATAGACGGGCGCCTGACTGCGTGCGAGTTTCTCGATGGTCGAGCGAATCGTCTGCATGGCAGACGATTCGCCTATAAGTTCATCGCGCGTGCGCCGCTCGCGTTGCGGAAAGGTCTTCGTGGTCGCCAGGCGCAGCGCTGCCTTCACGAGATTGCGCAGAACCTGAAGATCCACGGGTTTTGAGATGAAGTCGAACGCGCCCGCCTTGAGTGCCTGGACCGCCAGATCAACGCTTCCATACGCGGTAATCATGGCCACGGGCAGATCGGGATGCTGTTGCTGGATATAGGCGACCAGAGTCAGGCCATCTCCGTCAGGGAGTCGCATGTCCGTCAGGCAGAGATCGTATGCATGGGCGGCCAGGCGTTCCCGTGCCTCGGACAGCGTCTCCGCCGTGTCTGAGTCGACGCCCATACGACCAAGCGTGATCGCCAGGAGTTCCCGGATGTCGGATTCGTCGTCGACGACGAGTGCCTTGTATGCTGTCATGTCGCGGTCATTCTTTCCTTATTGTCTGAAAACACGATACTAAATCGACTGCCCCCGCCCTCAACAGGGCTATAGTTGAGCTGTGCCTGGTTGTACTCGCACAGTTCGCGGGCGAGATACAGCCCCAGTCCCGTCCCTTTTGACGAAGTGGTGAAGAACGGTTCGAAAATCTTGCGGGCGGTATCAGCGTCGATGCCGGGACCACGGTCTTGCACATCCAGGACCACCCGGCCAGCTTCGTTATGGCCCGCGATCACCTCGATTGCCGCCGGCGCGTTGTTGCGGCTGCCGTAGTGAATGGCGTTGCGGCACAGATTCCAGAAGGCCTGGTGCAGGTGACCCGCATCAAAGTAGACCTGTAGTGATTCCTGCGGGTGCGTTACAACAATCTGCTCATGTGCTATGCCCTCACTCTGGACAAACTCTGCAACAAAAATTTCGAGCCAGGCCACAAGATCGATGTCCTGGCGATGTATGGGGCGGCGCCGGGTCAGTTGCAGCACATTCTCAATCACCGCATTTACCCGTTTGGTGTGGTCGTTAATGATTCTTGTCAACCTGCGGTCGTTATCGGCCAGATTGGGTGATTCATCGAGCAGCTGACTGGCGTGACTGATTGCGCCGAGCGGATTTCTGATTTCATGCGCTATACTTGCCGTCAACCTTCCAAGTGCGGCGAGTTTCATCTGCTGAACCTGTTGTTCGAGCACGGCGCTGTCTTCCAGAAAAATGATTGTGGCCGCCTGCGGCGCCTTGCCCACGGCAGTAAAACGTGGCAGCAGACTCGATCTGGATCTGGTCGGTGTGAAGATCTCAGAGGTTCTGGTTTCATTGCGATGCCATGTGCGCAGGCGAGCGGCCAGCTCCGGGGAGGCGGTTTCCAGCACCGCGTTACCGCGTGGCCGAGGAGTGCCAAGCATGGTCCATACCATGTCATTACTCAGTCGGATCCTGTCTGCCTCGTCAACCACGAGAATCCCGAATTCAAGATGCTGTACTACATAGTCGTTCAGCTCCGTCAGGTTCGCGAGGTCGACGCCACGCTGTAGGGCGAGGTCTTCACTTTCACGGATACGACGGGCAAGCAGAAACGCCAGGAGCGCGGTGGTGAACAGTGCGATCCCGACCAGCCCGGTTCGGGTAAGGTCGGTAACCGGATTTTTGCTTTGGAGCAAGGTGCTGTAGCCCAGTTCTCCGAGCAGGGACAGGGCTGCAAGGGCGGCAAAGAAGAAAGGCATGCGTCCCGGCATCAGGAGCGAGCCTGCGGCAACTGTCGGGACCAGCAGGATACCCAGACCACTGTCCAGGCCTCCACTGGCATGGATGAAGGTCACCATCACCAGTATATCGGCACTGACTGAAGTTGTTACCTGGACGATATAGCCCGGCCGTTCCCGGTGTGCTGCAAAGCCGCTGGCCAGGGCAAAGGCGAGGTAGAGGATCCCCACGGCCCCGAAGAATTCGGGATTCAGCTCGCCAAGAATCGTATCGCCCCGCGCCAGAAAGAACAGCACGAGTAATAGACCGGCCAGGATCAGCCGGTAGAAACTGAGAAACCGCAGCGGTTTCCAGGTCAGTGCGTCCTGTCCGGTCGTAGACCGGTCGCCGGGCAGGATGCCAAGATGAGTTGCTTCCATGGTCTCCGAACGGGCAAGTCTGCTCAGTTGTTCGCCGCGCCCTGATCATGCAGACGGCGGTGTTCCTCGGTGCAATAAAACCGGTTACCGCATTTGACTGCCTCGGTTTCCGGTACGAAAAGTCCGCAGTGGTTACAGGCAACCATGTGCCCGCCTGCTATCAGGC
>WOR8_10003371_pt1 | contig 16590 bp, 15 predicted proteins | sample DeeMarSeWOR38_10_FD_19890 | JGI IMG/M metagenome (IMG submission 19890)
GGCAAGGCGGGTGAACTGAAGCTGCCCTGGATTGGTGATGCGTTTATCGGTGAAGTTGAGTTCACTTATCACGACGGGCAAAGCGGTCAACGTGTAACAGCAAAGCTCGATCATGCCCGGCTCAGTGCGGCCGGCCTGGAATCACCCAGCGTATTCGACATCGTCGGACAGGTGAACAACAACCCGGTTGAGATCAACGGCAAGCTGGCAGTACCAGACGTGCTGATGCTGGGCAGTATGGACTTTCCGCTCGAGCTGCACGCCACGGTGCTTGATGTACAGGCTGACGCCAGCGGCATCATAAGCGGCACTGCGGAGTCGCCCGCAATTGAACTGAGTGTTCAGGTCAATGCGGCCAATCTGAACCAGCTGCGCCAGGTGTTTGGTGATGTTGTGCCAGAGGTACAACCCGTCAAGCTTGATATGCAAGTTAAAGGCGATCAGGGGCAGCCGGTATCATTCAAGCTCAACGCCGTTGCCGGTAAAGGCAAGCTGGGCACGCAGTTGAGCTTGCGGCGTGACGGGCCACGGCCGAATTTAACCGGCAGCGTGGACATCAGCGATGTTGACGTAATACGTTTATGGGCCCCGCTGTTTACTGACAAGCCTTCCGCTGTATCTGCGACAAATGCACAGGTCGATACCTCGCCATCAGTCGATCAGTTTGAACAACCAATAGCACTCGACTGGCTCGAAGGTTTTGACGCCGATGTCCAGTTATCAACGAAGAACATCAATCTGCCGCAGTTGCACATAAAAAACCTGCAAAGTCGATTCATTGTTGACGACCGCAACTTGAAATTAGACGGTCTGAAGCTGATTACCGACGCCGGATCAGTCATGGCGGACCTGCTGGTGAACGCCCGGGGCCAGCAGCCAGAGCTTCAACTTGATCTCAGCACCACGGATATTGCACTCGGCAAGCTGCAACCGCTTGCAGACAACGAACGTCTGATTCGCAGCAGTGCGAAAGCTGATATTGCTCTCTCGGCACATGGCGAGACTGTGGCAGGGTTGATCGAGAGCTTGCAGGGCGATGCGCAGCTGGCAGGGCGATGCGCAGCTGGACTACAACAATCCGCAACGCAAGGAAAAACTTTCGCTAAAGCTGGAGAGTAAACCTGAAGAGAAAACAGCAAGGCCAGGGCTTGTTGTTGCCGCCGATGGGCTCTTCGATGGGCATGCGATTGAACTGAGCGGTAATATTATTCCACCCGCTGGAGTGATGACCAGCCGTAAGCCCTACACAGTTGACCTGGTTTTACGTGCTCTCGGTGTGTCAGCCAGGGTGAATGGAACCGTCGCTGATCCCTATAGCCTGGACGGTTTAGATCTTGGGATCGAGGCACATGCTGCTAATCTGGTTGGGCTGCAGAAGGCATTTGGTAAAAGTGTGCCAACAGTCGGTAAAACAGTCTTGAGTACGCATGTCAGCATGCAGCAATCAAAGCTGCGCCTGTCCAGGCTTCAGCTCGGACTTGGCGATGGACGTATCGCCGGCTGGCTTGAACTCGATACTTCGGCATCGATACCAGACCTTCAGGCAGATCTTACATTCACAGACCTGGACGTCGACAAGCTGCTGCCAGCGCCGGATCAACCAGCCGGGACAAAAACAAAATCGGCTACCAGTACCACTGACGACAAAATCTTCTCCGATGAACCCTTGCCATTTGAAAGTCTGTCACAGGCCAACGTCAAGGCTACATTGCGGGCCAACAATCTGATGCAGGGTGGCAGGCGGATCAAGCAGGCTGAAGTCAAAATCGACCTGTCCAGTGGCAAGCTGACCGCTTCATTGCTCAAGCTGGCATCTGTTCAGGGTGAACTCGAAGGCGAGCTTGTTATCGACGCCGGCGACAAGGCGGTACCCAGCGTAATGATCAAGCTAAAGGTGCCTCAGATAGAAACTGGCGAATTACTGGCTGCAAGCGGGAGTTCCGCTGCTCTCGAGGGCCCGTTGGCGGCAGATATTTTCCTGCAGGGACAGGGAAACAGTGTGGCGCAACTCATGGCAACGCTCGATGGACATGTAAATGTACTGATGGAAAACGGCAGTGCTGATGCCGAGGCGCTTGATATATTTGTTGGTGGCTTAAGCGCACTGGTCGGAACGATGTTCGCAGACCAGTCATCAAAGACCAGGATCAATTGCGCTATATGCGACCTGACATTCAGGCAAGGCATATTGACGCCCCAGCTGGCCGTTCTGGACACCCAGTATTCCACGGTATTCGCCGAGGGGCAGGTGGATTTGAAACAGGAACAGCTTGATATAAAGGTTTCACCACAGTCCAAGGGTGTGACCCTGAGCGTCGCATTTCCCGTGCGTCTACATGGCAAACTAGGCAAACCGGGTGTGGAAGTTGAGAAAACTGGCGCGTTGTTAAAGGCTGGTGAACTCTGGGCAACAGTAGTTTATCCACCGGCAGCCCTGGTTAAATTCACTGACCTGGGTGATGGTAAACAGAACCCGTGCGTCACCATGGTTGCCGAAAAAGCCGGCATTCCGTTGCTGGATGATGTTGGAAAAGTTGTAGGAGGCGCCGTCAGGGGTACCGAAGGCGTTGTCAAAGAAGTTGGCGGTGCCGTCAAGGGTGTCGGTTCCGGACTTGGCAAGTTTCTGGATAAGGCAAAAAGTGACCCGGATTCTGCAGCATCGGAAGAGGGTGGTGCAGATGGCATTACCGAGGAAGAAGACGATTTCGACTGGGACTGAAACAGGTGTTCATTCGCAAAAGTCGGGGTTTAATCTGAGAGTCAGTATCGAAGCTGCGCGAATGATGACCTGGTAATCAGTGCAATTGATTATGATGTAATACGCCTGAGCATAAGCCTCCTAATGCACTCCGGCAAGGCCATAAAGATCGCGAAAGAAGATGAACAGATGTATGCTCGAAAGTACTACGAGTTGATCTTATTGCATCGGCCGTGCTTCAATACCCGTTTTTAAGCTCATTGCAAGGCAATACTCTATGACCGCGACTTCAATCATGGATCCCAATCCAACGGTGGTGAAACCAACGGACCTGATCAAAACCGCGATTGGCTATATCATGGATAACCGTTACAGAAACCTGCCGGTTGTCGCTGATGATGGCACTTACCTTGGCAGCTTCGGCGTGAGCTGCCTGCTGAAAAACGTTTTACCGAAAGCCGTGTTGATGAAGCACGGCCTGACCAGTGTTCCGTTCGTACAGGAAACACTCGCAGACCTTCACAACCGTTTGCACGAGCTTGAGCACCATACTGTTGACATGTGCATGAACACGGAAGCCAGGACCGTATCACCGGATACACCGCTGGTTGAAACGTTGCTGATTCTCTATAACAACAGGGACAGTCTTCCTGTCGTCGACCCTGACAGCGGCAAACTGGTGGGCGTCATCTCCTACTGGGATGCCGGCGAAAAAATTCTGTCTGCCTAGCGGAGATATAGTATGCACGAGGCACATCAGGCTTCAGTTATCTTCGGCCTTGATCCGGTATGGTATGCAGGTGTTCTGTTTGTCCTGACGTACACATTGATTGTGGCCGAAAGACTGAACCGCGCTATCGTTGCGGTCAGCGCGGCCAGCCTGATGGTTGTCGGCGGTGTGCTCACCCAGGAAGCAGCGGTGCAGGGTATCGATTTCAATACCATAGGCCTGCTCACCGGCATGATGGTGATTGTCGGCATCACGCGCAAATCGGGCGTGTTCCAGTTTGTCGCGATCTGGTCGACGAAAAAGGTAAACGCAGAGCCATGGGGCATTCTTGTGATGCTGGTGCTGGTAACGGCCGTGCTTTCAGCCCTGCTCGACAATGTCACCACGGTTTTGCTGATTGCCCCGGTGACGCTGTTGATAACCGATGAGCTCAAGGTCAACGCCTATCCTTATTTGTTCGCCGAGATCTTTGCCTCCAATATCGGCGGTACCGCCACATTGATTGGCGATCCGCCAAACATCATGATCGGCAGTGCGGTAGGCTTGAACTTCAATGATTTCATCTTAAACCTTGCACCCATTGCGGTCGTGATTCTGTTGTTGTTTCTTGTGCCGCTGTACTTTTTCTGGGGACGCAGTCTTGAGACCAGCGTAGAAAGACAGCAAAAAGTCATGAACTACCGCGAAGCCGATGCGATTACAGACCACCGACTGTTGTGGCAATCGCTGTTTGTCATCACCATCGTGATTGCCGGTTTCATCATGTCCCACACTATTGGTGCGGAGCCGGCCACCATTGCATTGTTCGGCGCAGCCTTGCTGCTGGTGCTGGATAATCTGCCACGTAACATCGATGAACAGTCCGAAAATGTGCACGGTAGTTTTTGCGAGGTCGAGTGGGTGACCATTTTCTTTTTCATGGGGCTGTTTATCGTCGTCTATGGCGTAGAGACGGTCGGCATACTCGAAATGCTGGCTGAGCATGTGATCAACCTGACGGGTGGAGATCGCAACGTTACCGCAATGACAATACTCTGGGTATCCGCCGTGGCCTCTGCTATCGTCGACAACATTCCATTTGTGGCAACCATGATTCCATTGATAGAAAGCATGGCTGCCGATTTTGGTGGCGCCGAACAGCTGATGCCATTATGGTGGTCTCTCGCGCTTGGCTCCTGTCTCGGTGGAAACGGCAGTCTGATCGGAGCAAGTGCAAACCTGATTGTTGCGGGTTTTGCCGAACGATCGGGTCAGCCGATCCGTTTTCTACCGTTCATGCTGATGGCCTTCCCGTTGATGCTTGTTTCAATTTTAATAAGCACAGTGTATATCTACTGGCGTTATTTCTAGTAAATGACGGCAGTAGAAAATGGTGACAGAGAGCAATGGTTTCTAATGTTAGAGTTGTGTTCTCTGGCCCCGGTTAAGTCTGCCCGGATATAGTCTTGGAATCAGCTAATCTATACAAACCGATCCCGGATAATCTTGATGAGGAAATATTCGAACTGCTTGCACAGGGCGAAAACGTAACGATTGAACGTATAATCTCCAACGGCCATACATCACCAGCCACAGGTTGGTATGATCAGGCACAAAACGAGTGGGTACTGGTACTCAAGGGGAGTGCAAGTATTTCATTCGAGAATGGTCAGGTGGTTGATCTCAGGGAAGGCGATTATCTGAATATCTTATCGCATCAAAAACATAAGGTAATAAGAACAAGCGCAGCAACTGAAACCATATGGCTGGCCATTCACTATAGATAAACAAAAAATGCAGCTTGTAGCTGAGAATGCTGGCAATTACGAAAATGGAACCAGAGGCAATTGTTACTGATTTAAGAGTTGGTTCTTCTCTGGCCCTGATTAATCATTTTTTATGAAGCGCAATACAGGTCAAATTTCAACAATGGAATAACGCATATGCCTCAATATCTTATTGTTTATCTGGGCGGTGATCAGCCATCCAGCCAGGAGGAAGCTAAGCGACATTTTTCGAAATATAAGGATTGGTTGGCTTCGCTGGGCAGCTCTGTTGTCAGTCCTGCCAATCCGCTGAAAAACACGAGCACTGTAAATTCTGATGGTACAGTAAGCAACGGTGGCACAACGACAATGTCCGGTTACACCATAATAGAAGTGGACTCTATGGATGAGGCGCTGTCGAATGCAAAGACTTGTCCTTTTCTTGATATTGGCGGTTCACTCGAGGTGTCAGAGATCGTAAATATGCCAGCTCAAAAATAAAAGTAACACGCATTCACAGCTACAGCCGAAATCGCTGCTCGTGCATGGCTCTGCCCCGGGTGTTCGGTGATGCGAAATGTTATGCGAAATCAAGTAGTTTAAATATATGAAGAAATTAAAAACATTATTGCTCGTTCTGGCTGCCTGTGTCGGCTTTGACCAGATTACAAAATACACCGCCAGGTACTATCTGGAAGGTCGGGGCGTATACAGCTATATCGGTGATACCTTTCGACTCGTATATTCCGAAAATACAGGTGCGTTTCTGGGCCTGGGTTCTTCCTTGCCGGAAAATGTTCGAACATTCATGTTTTCCGGCCTGGTGGCAATATTCCTGCTGGCATTTCTTGTATACATCATCAGGAGTTCCAGTGTCAGCAAAACCGATGTTATAGCAAGTGGTTTAATTATTGGGGGTGGTTTCAGTAACCTGGTTGACCGGCTGGTTAATAACGGCGCAGTCATGGATTTCATGAACCTGGGTATCGGTTCTCTAAGAACGGGTATTTTTAATGTGGCGGATATGGCGATCATGCTGGGTGCGTTGCTGTTGTTGTTTCACAAAAAAGAGACTGCATAACTGAACATTCAGACATCTTATGACCTTGAATCCCACTCCCGCACTCATGGACAGCCTGTACTGGATTACTTTAATCGCTGTTATCGTTTCATCCACTTCGGGTGTACTGAAAGCCGGTTTCAAACAGTTTGATTTATTTGGTGTGATCATTATTGCTATTGCGACCGGATTGGGTGGTGGCTCGTTGCGTGACATGCTGCTTGACCGGGACCATGGGCGGTATTTTCCGCGATATTCTAAGTAATGAACCGCCGGTCGTGTTCCAGAGTCCGCTCTATGCAACCGTGTCCTGGGGCGGCTCACTGGCGTTCATCGCGCTGTTGAATTTTGGTGTTGATGCGACATTTTCTGCAGTTATCGCCGGTCTGGGCATCTTCATTGCACGACTGCTGGCTATCAAGTTCAATCTAAGTCTGCCAAAGTTCCGCTTCAAGTCATGAGACAAAAACAGGTTTTATCTTATCAACAGCGTGGAAAATAATTTCCCGCAAATACACGCAAATAAAATCCTTAATCCGTGGACTCATATTCATGTCTGCAGAGGTTTTCTTTTTCGGGCTTTCTTCTTGCCGGTCTTCTTGCGCGCGGTTTTGCGCTTTGTGCCTGTTTTGCTTTTATTACTGGCAGGCCGGCCTGGTTTTTCACGCTTGCCTGCTGTTGTCAGACGTGAAATCTTCAATTGCTGGCCGACCACCCAGACTTTTTTCAATTCATTGAAGATTTCTCTGGGCATGCCCTCAGGCAAGTCAACCAGGCTGTAGTCATCATAAATATTGATACGGCCTATGTACTGGCTTTCTATACCGGCCTCATTGGCGATAGCGCCGACGATGTTGCCTGGCATAACGTTATGGTTATGACCCACTTCTATGCGGAAGCGCTCCATGCCATCTTCAACGGGTGATTCCTTTCTAGCCGGGCGATCATGTTCTGTGCGTGCGCGTTGCTGCCGTGGTGGACGCTCATCCCGGCCCCGGCTTTTATCTGTCCGGGTTTCACTGGCTTTGTGTTGTGGCATTTTCTGCAACAGGAAGGGGGCGTCGCCCTGTAGCAGCTGGGCAAGTGCGGCGGCAATGTCTTCTGCCGGTACGTTGTGTTCCTGCTGGTACTGTTCAATCAATTGCGTGAAGAAACCCAGGTCTTCTGTTGCCAGGGTATCGGTGATGCGTTGTTTGAACCTGGCGATGCGCTTGTCATTGATCAATTCTGTAGTAGGAAGCTCCATGATTTCAATCTTCTTCCTGGTGGCCTTTTCAATGGCGCTTAGCAAACGCTTTTCGCGTGGTGCAACAAACAGGATGGCGTCTCCCTGGCGGCCTGCGCGCCCGGTACGTCCAATACGATGTACGTAGGCTTCCGTGTCATACGGAATGTCATAATTAACCACATGACTGACACGTTCTACATCGAGGCCGCGTGCGGCGACATCGGTGGCAACAATAATATCGAGCTTGCCGTTTTTTAATTGTGTAATGGTGCGTTCACGCTGGATTTGTGCAATATCGCCATTGAGCGGCGCCGAGGCATAGCCGCGTGCTTCCAGTTTTTCAGATAGCTCGGCGGTTGCGATTTTCGTGCGCACGAAAACAATCATGGCATCAAACGGTTCGGCTTCAAGGATGCGGGTCAGGGCATCGAGCTTATGCACACCACTGACCGGCCAGAAACGCTGGCGAATGGTATCAACCGTGGTGGTTTTACTCTTGATGGTAATTTGTTCGGGTGCATTTAGATACTTCGAGGCGATGTGACGAATCTGTTGCGGCATGGTGGCCGAGAACAGCGCAATCTGCCTGTGTGATGGTGTTTGTTCAAGTATCCATTCCACGTCCTCGATAAAACCCATGCGCAGCATTTCATCGGCTTCATCCAGCACCAGTGTGCTGAGGCCGTCCAGTTTCAGGGTGGCGCGGCGCATGTGATCCATTACACGTCCAGGTGTCCCGACCACGACATGTACGCCGCGTTGCAAGGCGCGAATTTGTCCACGGTAATCCTGGCCGCCATAAACAGGTAATACATGAAAGCCACGCATGTGTGAGGCATATTTCTGGAAGGCTTCAGCCACCTGGATTGCCAGTTCGCGGGTCGGCGTTAGTACCAGTACCTGCGGATTATTTTGTTTTATATCGAGATTTGATAACAGCGGCAGGGCGAATGCAGCGGTTTTACCGGTGCCGGTTTGCGCCTGGCCGAGAACATCCTTGCCTTGCAGCAGCAGCGGAATCGTTTGAGCCTGGATGGGTGAGGGCGTTTCATAGCCTACTTCATTCAGTACAGCGAGAAGAGGTTTATTCAGCGCCAGTTGATCGAACGCTGTTACCGTGTCGGTCGTCATGAGAAATACCTGAAAAGATGGGTTGGCCGGAGGATCCTGATTATCCCTGTCTGCCGAGCAGCCGAGTCAAAGTCAGAAGGGTTGCTTAGTTTAACGGTTTATGTGTTATGTTGCATGACTTATTTGCACACATCATATTTCTCAGGGGTTTTGAGCTTCAGGTCGGCAGCATATGATTACATCATCGGGAAAAACGAAGCTCCTCCTGTTGTTACCGGTTATGCTTCCATCTCTGCTGGTGGCTGCCGGCAACACCGCTTATATCAACGAAATACCTGATTTTACCCAATCACGCATCACCGGCTGGCAGTACGGTCATGGCTCGGAATATTGTGCTCCGGTGGCTGTATCGAATTCATTAATGTGGATGACAGATTTAAGCAGCGAACAGGCCGACCTGGCGAAACTGCTCGCATCTGGCAGGTACATGAATACCGATATATGGAAGGGAACAACAACAACTAAGCTGCTCCGGGGTGTTGATGCCATCGCAAGGGATTTACTTGGTGGTTATGTGAGTCTTGAATACCAGGGCTGGAAGAAACACCCCGTTCAATTCTCAACAGGAACGAAAGTTCCGGATATTCACTGGATCACTGATGGTATCAGCAAAGACTCTGCTGTGTGGCTCAATGTAGGTTGGTACCAGTATGACCGGGTGAACGATATATATCACCGCGTCGGTGGTCACTGGGTAACGCTGGTCGGTTATGATGACAGCATACTGATCATTCATGATCCGGCGCCCAGGGCAGGGCAATCGTTTGCCAACGAACATGTTTATACAGCAAGGATCAGGAGTGGGATTCTGACAGGCAGGCTGTCAGGCCTGCCAAGACCGGCCAGGGGCTACCTGCTGTTGGGAAAAGGGATGCACTTGAAGAGTATTGCTGATGTGGCAATTGTCGACGGTGCAGTCAGATTCAGACGGTAATTAATAGCGGCGGCTTGACAGGTGGCTCAAGAATCAGGGGCAGAAGACTTATTCAATTAAAACCGCTACCTGCCCCGAATAAAATGCCAAGCGAGATACCGTAAGAATTGAAGCTATCGTTGCCTACCTTTACGCGTTTGATGTCAATCACGTCAAGGCGGAAACTTTCATTACCCAGGGCCAGTGCGACACCATACGCATAACCCGTATCACTAACATCTCTGAAGTTTTGCGTCATGGACTCTTCAAGCACCTTGTAGTCTGCATTAACGATGCCGGCCTTGAAAACGACAGGCCAGTTATGCGGGCGCGCTGTGGCATACAATGATTTTGATTCATACATCATTTCACCGGCAATTTCCAAATCTTCTTCGTCGTACCAGCCGTTCATATATTCAAAAAGCCCCCCAAAATGCCAGTTTTTCCACTCCTTGAACTCATAACCGGCATGAATGCCCAGGCCGCCATCGAAGCCTTCGTCATTAAATCTGGCTTCAATGAATTCGAGATTGATGCCTATAATTATTGCGCCTGAAAGCACTGGTCTGCAGATTAGCAGCAAAGCAGTAAACATCAGGTATTTTGTAATGCGGTATCCCATGTTCGGTGTGGATGCTATTGAAACTCCTGCCATGGAGCATACTTTGTGAGGCATCAGAGGGAATTGATCCTGATCAATGAAGTGATGCCTTATATGAACGCGGGCTTCGTACTTCATTGATATTTACCGCATTGCTGGCAATCCGGTTGAGTTGTGCTATATAAGTAGTTGATAATATAGATGAAACTGCCATGATAAACGCAATAAAGTCCCGGGCTTGAGCGTGAAGATCGGTTCAGATAATTCTCCATTGCTGGATGACTGATAAAGAAATACATGAAAAGAACCCATTTCAACTTAGTTCTGATTGCGACCGTGTTGTCGGTGATCATTTTGAGCTCTGCCTGGGAATTCCTGTTTGAAGATCTTACTGGCAAAGTCATTGACGTGGAACATAAGCCGGAAAGCCTGTCGCACAGGCTTGAGTTCGTTATTTCAGCAACTGTTTTCGTGATAATTTCGCTGATATTTCCCGCAACGGTCGGTTACAGGCTGATTGATAACGAGGAAAAACTGACCGAGAAGATCAAACGTCTTTCTGAAGAAGACTATCTAACCAAGCTGCACAACAGAAGAAAGATTCATGAAATACTGGAAAATGAAATCTCCAGGTCGAAGCGCTATAACAGCACCTTTGCGGTCATTTTGCTCGATATAGATAATTTTAAAATCACCAATGATCAGTTCGGCCACAATGCAGGCGATCAGGTACTTGTTCAGATCTCGGACATCATCAGGAAAACAATTCGTGAATCCGATATTGCCAGTCGATGGGGTGGCGAGGAGTTTCTTGTTTTTTGTCCTCATACGAATAACCATGGTGCATTTTCTCTGGCCGAGAAATTACGCAACAATATTGAAAAGAAGGAGTTCGGAGAGGTCGGTTATAAAACATCCAGCTTTGGTGTTGCGCAGATCGAACACGCCGATACAGTACAGAGCCTGATTCAAAGAGCGGATGAAGCCTTATATTCCGCGAAGAATTCAGGCAAGAACATGGTTATGGCAGCAAAATAGCCAGGCTTGCATTTTACATGCCAGAAAAGCCAGTACTTTTCCCGCCACAGAAAACCACAGCTGCGGTCGTTTCAAATGGCTGCAGCATGATCGATATCTCTGGAGATCATCTTCAAATCAGCATCACCAGTATATTGTGATAAAGGCAGGGTGCAATATCTGTTTTTCACGGGATATTGTCAAGGAAATTCGGATTAATTCAGAGTTTCCGCAACACATGGATGTGTTGCCATTTCCACTTGCCGATAAGCCATTGAAAATAAGAGCAGGATAAAATCGCAGTTTATCCTGTTCGTGATCTGATAATTCATGGATGAATTACTCATAAATCCCATAAATACATCAACCGGTATGCTGTCAAATGAGGCCGCGCTGACGTCTTTCCAGGTCATGGTAATTAATAATCACCGCTAACCATCATGGAATTGATACAGGTCATTAAAATTAATAATATCTACGATATATTATTCCTTAAAAGCTATGCAGAATAATCAATGCTGTTTAGTAATATACTGGATATAGATCGGCGCCAACAGGTATGTATTTTTTCTGTGGGAAATATAACTTTGTAAAGGTGAGATTGATATGACACGTACTCCAAGCCCCACTATAGACTGCTGGTATCATCATTCCGAAAAAGCGCAAAGGTTTCTGGTAACGGCGATTGATGAGCATAGTGATACTGTTGAAATACAGTATTTTGACGGGACTCTTGATGAGATCGATCTTGTTAACTGGTATGCCATGGATGTTGAGCTTGTCGAAGCACCGGAAGACTGGACCGGTCCGGTGGACATCGATGATCTGGCCTCGATTGATGCTGAGATGAGCAACGAGGACTGGGACGCGCCTTACGATGAGGTGTTGGAAAAATCGCACGCGATTTCGAAGAAATACGAAGTACCTTTCGAAGACGAAGTTTAAGCGCTAACAGTCAGGATTCAATCTGACAGACAGTGTCGTATTAAGTCAAACACGGATGATGATTTTTGCCAGTTCAGACAGGATTGGCGATACAGAAAAACTACAGATATTTACTCTCGCAGAGGCGCAGAGAACGCAAAGGAATAAGAATAAATTGTAATAGTCAGGAGTTATAATCTGACAGGCTGTTTCATACCTGCTCTAGCCATAGAATTTTGTTGTGAGAGCATGATCTGGCTACTTGGAAATGCTGCTGATATGTACTCTCGAAAAGCCGCCAGGCCCGCAAATGAAGGATCATGAAACGATATTATTTCATGCAACAAAAGATACATTTCACCTTTGCGTTCTTTGCGCCTTTGCGAGAAAAAAATACTACTAACCACTAAACCATGCCGGTTTAGACCAGGCGAAATCTGACGGAAACTGTCAGATAAAGTCTGAACTAGTAGACTTAACCCGTTCGCTTGTGGCGCACTATGTGTTCTGCGCGTCGATTAGTCCTGTGTCTTCATAGTTCTGCACGATTTTTCCCAGAGCGAGTACATAGGCTGCAGTTCGGTAGTCTTTTATTTCCGGGTACTGCTTCATTACTTCACGTATGTCCTGAAATGCCATGCGCATGGTGTCGTCCAGACCGGAACGAACAAGATCAAGTTCACTGGCGCCACGGACGATTTTTTTACGTACCTGCTCATCGACTTTTTTTCCGGCAAGATCTCCCATGGTTGATACCAGGTATTCACCGCGCATTTCATCATACTGACGCTGCAAACGTCCGAAACGCATATGTGATATGTTGCGCGTCCATTCGAAATATGAAACGGTCACGCCGCCCACGTTGGCATAGACATCGGGCAGCACAGTAATGCCTCTTCTTCTCAGGATCTCATCGGCTTCGTAGGTGATCGGTCCGTTCGCGCCTTCCGCCACCATTCTTGCCTTTATCTGCATGGCGTTGCCGGCGTGTATCTGTGATTCCAATGCGGCTGGTATCAGGATGTCACAATCCATTTCAAGTGCAGCTGCACCGTTAGGCGAATACTTGCCACCGGGAAAGTCTTTCAGGCCGCCTGTTTCAACCAGGTGCTGGCGCACATCGTGTACATTCAGACCCGCATCATTACTGATGACGCCGTCGCGTTCGATAATAGCGATGATCTTTACATCGCATTCTTCGGAAAGCGCTTTTGCAGCATGGTATCCAACATTACCCAGACCCTGTACTACCACACGTTGGCCTGTCAGACCGTCAGTAAGTCCTGCCTGTGTCACAAGTTCTGCATGACGGAAGAACTCCATCAGGGCGTACTGCAGGCCCTTGCCGGTCGCTTCTACCCGGCCAGGTACGCCGCCATGCGTGAGTGGTTTTCCGGTTACGCAGGCTTCCCGATTCAGTTCTTCCGGGTACAGCGTTTTGTAGGTCTCTGCAATCCACATCATCTCGCGAGATGATGTGCCAAGGTCAGGCGCGGGGACGTTGGTTGCCGGATGAATAAAATCTTTTCTCGCCAGTTCGATAGTGAAACGCCGCGTGATCTCGTGCAGTTCGGACTCGTCATAGTGATCCGGGTTGATCATCAGGCCGCCCTTGGCTCCGCCAAACGGAATATCTGCGATGGCGCATTTGTAGGTCATCAGCGCGGCGAGTGCTTCCACTTCATCCTGGCTGACCGCGTGCGAGAAACGCAAGCCGCCTTTTGCCGGTAATCGATGTGCGCTGTGAATCGCCCACCAGCCACAGATGACCTCGGTGCGTTGTTTAAGTTTTACCGGGAATTTCAGCTGTAATACGGCATTACATGCTTTAACTACCTTGATCGCGTCCGGGCTCAGCTTCATCGCGAGCGCAGCGCGGTCGACCATCAGGTCTACGCCTTCACGAAATGTCATACTTTCCTTTTCGAAGCTGTTCATGTTCACATTACCCGTGTGTTTGTCACCGTATAAAGCAATATTGTTACAGACAAGCCTGTTTCTGGCGAGCTGTTACAAGCACTTAATTATACATTTCATAAGTTTATACTTAAGGAAACTCTGATTAATTCAGAGTTTCCGCAACACAGGACGTGTTGCCATTTTCAGTGGCTGATATGCCATTGAAAATGAAGAACAAGATAAAATCGCACTAATCTTGTTCGTGCTCTGAATAATTCATGGATGAATTATTCAGAGCTTGCTTAATAATACTACTGTGCCTTTAACTAAAATCTGTCATATCGGGCCTGACCCGGTATCCGGTAATCCGTTGTATAACTGGATTCCGGATCAGCAAAAACGCTATCCGGAATGACAGGGCTGTTGTTTTGATTTTCATGTCTCCCAGCCTTCGATGCAGCCATCAGGCTTTTATCAATATGCTTCTGGCCGGATTCATCGAGACTTAACGCGGCAGCAGTGACTTGATATGTTTTATTCATGCAGCCGGGACAGTGCCAACATTCGTTAGAATATGTCATCTGATACCAGCACATTAGAGGAAATGCGTCATAATGAGTAGCCCTTACGCGCAGAACAATCAGGATGTTGATCATGCCCCGGCAGCAAGCGCGCTTCCATTGGCACCACACGCACTTGGCGCCGACACTATTGTCCGGCAGCTGGACACCACAACCCAGGGCATCACCTCAAAAGAAGCGCAAGCCAGGTTACTGCAGTATGGCCCAAACAGCCTGCCCAGGTCAGAGCCACCGTCACTGCTAAAGATTTTTCTGTGCCAGTTTGTAAGTCCTCTTATCTATGTGCTGGTTGCAGCGGCGGTATTTTCCCTGGTGATCCGGGAGTGGTCAGATGCTGCATTTATCACTGGCGTGCTGTTGATCAACGCTATCATCGGCACCGTCCAGGAGTTCACCGCGCAGCGTGCTGCCACCGCCCTGCAGCAGCTCGTCACGACCCGAAGTCGCGTATTGCGCGATGGGGATGCGGTTGAAATTGATGCGGAATGTCTCGTGCCTGGCGACATTCTGCTGCTGGAGTCCGGCGAAAAGATACCGGCAGACGTGCGCCTGCTGTCCTGTCATGATCTCGAAGTCGACGAGTCTTTATTGACCGGTGAATCGGCTGCTGTATTCAAAAAAGCTGATGATGTGCTGGAAGCCGATAGCTTTATTGGCGATCGAAACAACATGGTGTTCGCGGGAACCATGGTAAACAGGGGCAGGGGCAGTGGTGTCGTTACTGCAACAGCGCTGTCTACCGAGCTTGGCACGATTGCTTCAGAAGTCATCCACGGCGTATCAGCAAAAGCGCCCTTGCTGGTTCGTATGGAGAAGTTTACACACAGAATAGCCATCATCGTTGGTCTGGCGGCATTGCTCATGGCCGCAGTGTCGATCTCGCGAGGCATGCCTTTTGCTGAAATATTCATGCTGGCGGTGGCGCTCGCGGTTTCTGTTATACCTGAAGGGCTGCCGGTTGCACTCACCGTTGCGCTCGCAATCGGCATGCGGCGCATGGCAAGGCGAAATGTCATCATTCGTCGCCTGGTTGCGGTCGAGTCGCTCGGCTCCTGTACCTTTATTGCTACTGACAAGACCGGCACGCTGACCGTCAACGAGCTGACAGCAAGACGAATACAGTTTCCCAATGGCGATAACTGGAAGATCAAGGGCGAAGGCATGGTGCCGTTTGGAAATATTGTCCCTCCACATGAATTGCCTGCGAATGAAGAAATGGCGTTACTGGAGCGACTGTGTCTTGCATCGGTTCTGACGAATGACGGATTCCTCGGCATGCGTGGAGATCAGTGGGCGCATCATGGTGATGCAGTCGACGTGGCCCTGCTGGTGATGGCGCATAAAGCAGGCGTCGTCAAGGCGAAGACGATCAATGCTTTCCCGGAACTTGACGAGATACCGTTTGAATCGGAACGCCTGTATTCAGCCAGCCTGAACCAGGTGGGTCACAGGCGCTGTATGTTTGTCAAAGGTGCTTTCGAAAAGCTGCTGCCGATGTGCGACAGCATGGCATTACCGGGTCAGGATGTTGCTATCGATGTTGCCAGGCTTGAGCAACAGGCCATGGATCTGGCATGCCAGGGTTATCGCGTGCTCGCTATTGCCAGCAGTGATCGGGAACCGCCGGCAGAAGAAGTGTTCTGTGAGCAGCATCTACACGGCCTGACATTCCTCGGGCTGGTCGGCATGATCGATCCCTTGCGGCCAGAAGTGAAACAGGCGGTAGCAAACTGCCGCAATGCAGGTATCGAGGTGGCGATGGTGACCGGCGATCATCCGGCCACTGCGATGGCCATCGCAAAAGAGCTTGGACTGACAGAGCGCGAAGAACATATTGTCACAGGCCCGGAACTGAGAGCTGCTGCCGGTCATGATGAGATTGATTCACTGACTCGACGGGCACATGTTTTTGCGCGGGTAGAGCCTTCGCAGAAGCTCGATATAGTACATTCGCTTCAGCGCAATGGTCATTTTGTCGCCGTCAGTGGTGATGGCGCCAATGATGCTCCGGCTCTAAGAGCTGCCCAGGTGGGTGTGGCAATGGGTAAAAGCGGTACTGACGT
>WOR8_10002990_pt1 | contig 16583 bp, 13 predicted proteins | sample DeeMarSeWOR38_10_FD_19890 | JGI IMG/M metagenome (IMG submission 19890)
AAAATCATGCTCTTCTTGGCAGCATTTCTTGGTCTTTCCATGGCCGCACATCTTTTTTTTTACAAAACCATGGTCCGACTTTTTATGTTAGTCAATCCCGCCTTTAAAGCCACGTTCTTCGTCATTGTCATGCTTTTATCTCTAAGTTTCATGGCGTCTTTTTTTCTGCTGAGATGGCAAGAAAATCCCTGGACCGTTGGTTTTTATGTGGTCTCGGCCACGTGGATGGGATTGTTTATCAATCTATTGCTGGCGGTGCTGCTCAGTTGGATCATCGTGGCCGCTGTTGGCATTGCCGGCGGGCATACCAATACCCGAATGATTGCCTCAGGATGCCTTATCCTGGCGGTTCTGTTTTCGGCATACGGGGCTTGGAACGCGTCATATCCCAGAGTAAAGACTATTGAATTCGAGTTCAAAAATCTTCCGACTTCTTGGGAAAATAACAAAATTGTTCAGCTGTCCGATGTTCATTTAGGGCACGTCTACAATGTCGCCTACCTCAGGAAGCTCGTCGGCAGAGTAAACACTATCCGCCCAGACATTATTTTTATCACCGGCGATTTATTTGACGGCATGGTCGCAAAAATCGAGCGGTTTGCAGAGGTCCTGAATATGTTGACCGCTAAAAAGGGGGTTTTCTTTGTAACCGGTAACCATGAGAATTATGTCGGTCTTCAGCGAGTGCTACATGTTATTAAAAAAACAAAAATCACCATTCTGCATAACGAAGCAATAGAAATTGACGGGATGCAAATCATCGGCATCAGTTATCCAGGGATCAAAGCTGCTGCGGAAATCCAAGGACTTGAAAACCCTCAATCCTTTTCGTCTAACAACAAACCACGCCTACTGCTTTTTCATACACCTACCAACATTACCCCCAAAGGAGGTGACGGCCTAAAGCGTCATTTTGCCACCTATTGGGTTCCCGACACGTCATTTGCGCTGGCCAAAAAGTTGGCAGTCGATTTGCAGCTCTCCGGCCACGCTCATGCCGGTCAGATTTTTCCTTTCGGCTATCTGACGAAACTCCTCTACAAGGGCTATGATTATGGCCTTAAACATAACGATGATTTTTATATCTACACCACCAGCGGCGTCGGCACCTGGGGCCCACCCATGCGTACCGGAAATACACCGGAAATTGTGGTAATTAAGGTAAATTAACGTTAAACTGCAGGAGGTATTGTGATGGCTATTGTTCGTCAAGTCTCACCGGAGGAGGCAACCGGTAAAGTCAAAGAAGTCTACGAAGATATTATGGCAACCAAGAATATCGATTTTGTTCCCAATTTCTGGCAGGCATTATCCAACAACCCGGAGCATCTGGAGGCAACCTGGCAAAAACTGAAAACGGTTATGAAACCTGGGAAACTCGATCTGCTTACGAAAGAGATGATCGCGCTGGCGGTATCCATTACCAACAATTGCAGGTACTGAATTTACTCGCACAGCGCCGCCGTGAAGCGGCTTGGATTGGGTAACGAGGCTCTCGCAGAGCTGATAGCCGTTGTCGATGTGTTCAATGGAACGAATAGCTTGGCCAATGCATATCAAGTGGAGCCGGACGTAACGCCAGATCCGGATTAGACCAGTTTCTTATCCTCTCCCCTTGGTCTTTTCCACCGAGGGGAGAACCATTCACGTTCTTGCTGTTAGAAAGGAAACCTAAAATGAAGCAGCTCAACCTGTATGAAGAAAACGATTTCTCCGAAAAAGCGTTTAAAAAATTACTGGTTCACGACTCGCCCTATTTTAAGATCCTCAACTTTAACTTCAAAGCCGGTCAGGAGTTGCCCGTGCACAGTCACGACATCGAGGGACAACTGAGCCTGGTAATTCTTGAGGGTGAGGGTGAGTTTTTGGGAAAGGGCGACGCAACCTTGCCGGCAAAAACCGGCGACGTGGTGATCAGTGAAATTGCCGAACCGCACGGTCTTCGCGCCAAAACTGATTTGAGATTGCTGGTAACCATCGCACCTCCAATTTGATTGAACGTTAAAGCCCGGTGGCCGTCTTGCGTCGTTTTTGTCCATAGTAAATCTATCGGACTAATTCTTAACAACAGACCACTGACGGCAGACGACGGACGAGTTGAGTTAAACTCAACCGATTTAGACGTTTTTTTCGACTACGGGGACACGTATTTTCTGGGACGGCATGAGCGTGTTAAAATTCAGCTGCGCATTGTAACGCTTGAGCAGCCACAACGGAACCTCAAACGCTTCATGGGACAGAGTCCAGATGTTGTCCCCGCGTTTGACGGAATAGGTGAGAACTTTGTCAACACGATAGGAAGCAAAGAAGTCTTCGATGAGCTCCTTGTGATATTCATAGCGTTTTTCTTCAAACTCTTCTCTGCCAATACGATGCAGGGGAATCTTAATTTTCTCGTTCAGACGTAATCCTCGGCCGTAACGAAATCCGTTTAAACGGCGGATCTCCCAAGCAGTAACTCCCAGCCATTCAGCAAAGTGACCGAGTGTTTCTTCAATCTCTACCCGAATAAGTCCGACGGGTCTTCCCTTCTGATTCCAAACACGCTCAACCACAAAATGTCCAATTACAATTTCGGGGTTAATTTGCGGCTTCTGCATTTCCGGCTGAATCAGACTGCCGGTTGTATCCGGTGATGTCGCAGGTTCGCGCTCCGGTTTTGGCAGTGAAGCCGACAGACGTTCAGTGGCGTCTATTGAATTCGGCGTCGGTTCATTTACACCCACCGCCATCGACGACGCTTCTGCATTCATATCCTGCAGCTTCTGAGCAGGATAGGATTCATCCGGTTTGCTCTTGGTTCGATCCGGGATTGTACTCACCGTCACGTTTTCTTCCAAACGGCCGTCGTCTATCTCCGCAACCGCCGGTGATGGTTCTACCGAAACGGGCGCAGGTGTATTTTGAACGATGTCTTCGGATGATGGTCCGGTGGATCGTCTGGCAAGTACCAGAGTTGTTTGCCGGGGAGACGCAGTTTTGGGATCCTTTTGGATCTCTTGAGACGGTGACGCGCTCGAATTCTGGTCTCGTCTGGATTTTTCGGGGGCGTGTTGGGCAAGCCGAACGGCTTTTTCTTCATCAAGTGGAATTCTGAGTGTCTGCTTGACATAAATGGTGGCTTTAATGTCCAGATTATTGGCGGCAATTAGATCAGCCAGTTTCACCCCATGGATTCGGGCAATCTCACCGGCGGTGTCTCCTCGGCGGACCTCATAGATTCGACTCTTTTTCTGATCGGGCTTGTAGAACTTTTCTGACAAGCCGGCCATCAGACGTTCCCAACGTTCACCCTGTTTATCCGGCAGTTTCAGGCGGTATCCTCGGGGCACATATTTGGTGCCGCGGATCACCGGGTTTCGCAAGGCAGGATTCAGCTTGTGCAGTTCGGTAAGGTCTAGATTAAAATGTCGGGCGACATCGGGAAATGATACATAACCGGCCAGCACAACCATTTGGGTTTTTATGGGAACATCCAAATTCAGATTGCCAAAATATTGCCGATAATTTTTGGCGACTTCTCTCGCGGCCAGAAATTCAGAATAGAAATTTCTAGACGCAAATCTAAAAGTCCGGCTGCGGTATTCTTTGAAAATGCGCTCATAACTTCCCTTTTTGCGTTTAGCCCGCAGCATGCCGGAAACACCGTGATTGTAAGCAGTAATCGCCATGGGCCAATTTTTAAATTTCCTGTGATTTTGGCGCAACAACTTCGCAGCGGCGTGAGAAGAAAGAATGGGGTCACGTCTCTCATCAATGGTATAGCCCACTTTCATGAAATGCCTGCCCGTAGAGCGGGTAAATTGCCAAATACCGGCAGCGCCAAACTTGCTGTAAGCTTTAGTATTAAAGGAAGATTCCACATGGGGTAAATAGGCCAGATCTTCCGGCAACCCGTAATCACGGAAAATCCGTTTGATCTCGTCGATATAGGCACCGGAGCGGATCACACCCCTGCGAAAGCGATCTTTTTGACCCACCTGGCAGCGAAGATTCCTTATCGCCCATTGATAATCATCGGGCTGCGTATCCGGTCCAAACAGACCGGCCACATGGGTTTCCACCGGACCGGAAGGGGAGATTCCCTGGGATAGCTTGACTAAAATCGCCTTGTACTTCGATTTGGCTTTTTTAATCCGTGATTTGTTTATTTTTCTTCCGCCATAGCGATCTGGGTCTGCAAGCTCAATAACACCGTAGATAACATTCATATTGCGCTTGTCATGAATGACACCATGATTGGATCCATATTCAGCATAAATTTTTGTCCAAAAATTGACGTTGGGTTGGATGGAGGCATACGCAGGAAAAGAATCGGATTCGGCTCGAACATCTGATTGGAGTAAAGTTCCTGCCAAAACAAGCGTCAGAAAGCTAATCTGAATAATTAGTGTTCGCCTACAATTCAATAAGAACAAAACGTCACCTAGTGTGATTGCGGAATTGATTTGTCGAGTTGCAAGAAAAAGGAGCTGAATTCCATATTTAGGAAGCAAAAATTAAGCCAGACTCCGACGTGATGACGTTAAAGCAATTTTTTTAGATAGTTATATAATTTTTGATAAACGCCTTTTTCAAAAAATGGACAAAATTTTGTCAAAATGCCATATTTTGTGCAGTTAAATAATCGGTCGCCAACCGACGAGCGGTCAGTACGTCGTCCGCGCGCACGACATCCTTTGCAAGCTGAATAGATTCTGATGCGTCAAGCTTGCAAATGAGGGCCTTGACGCGCGGGATCGCGGCCGGATTCATGCTGAGCTCATCCACACCTAATCCCATCAGCACGGGTACCCCGGTTATATCAGCGGCCAGCTCACCACAAACCCCAACGGGTTTCTGTTGCTGATGGGCAGCGTCAACCACGTGGTGGATCAGACGCAAAACAGCCGGATGAAGTCCATCGGTGTAATCGGACAGTTCCGGATTGTTTCGATCGGCCGCCAAAGTGTACTGGGTCAAATCATTGGTTCCAATACTGAAAAAATCTAATCGCTTGGCAAATGATTCACTCAGTAAGGCGGCTGAAGGGGTTTCAATCATTATACCGGTTTGAATCGGCCAACCATGGGTAATATTTTGAGCTATCAATGCACGATGAACCGCTTCCAGGTGCTCAAACGCCCGGTCGACCTCCTCCAGTCTGCTCACCATCGGGAACATGACGCGGATGTCAATATCATAGGCGGCCCGCAATATGGCCCGTATTTGGGTCCGAAAGAGGTCGGGATAGCGCAATGACCATCGAATTGCACGCACACCGAGAAACGGGTTGGCCTCCAAAGGAAGATTCAAGTAAGGTATCGATTTGTCCCCTCCGATATCCAGAGTGCGAACAAGGATCGGTACGTTGCCCATGCTCGCAGCGATTTGGCGCAATGTGTCTACCTGTTCCGTTTCAGGAGGTGGTGCGTTGCGGGTGATGAAAAAAAATTCGGTGCGCAGAAGCCCCACAGCCTCAGCGCCGCTGGCAGCGGCCAAACCGGCCTCTGCGGCATTGCTGAGATTGGCGGAAATTATAATTCGGTGCCCGTCGCGGGTGACGGCCGGTTGATGACAATGCCGCCGAAGTTCATTATGTTGGTCGATCCATTCGATTCTGCGCTGCTGCAGATCTGCTTGAACGGCAGAGGAGGGCCTCACCCATACGGTTCCTCGGAAACCGTCCAGCGCCACCATGGTATGGTCGCCGACCTCAAATATAGCGGGGTCAACACCGGCCACTGAGGGAATACCAAGTGCCCGGGCCAGAATCGCGCTGTGAGAGGTGGGACCGCCGACGACAGTGATCAGTCCGAGCACCTTATCAATATCGAGTTGGGCGGTTTGATTCGGGCTCAGTTCGCGGGCAACCACAATGACAGGTTCGGGGAAGGTTAACATTTCGACGCCTGAGCTGCCGAGCAGCTCAAAAAGAACCTGGCGGCCGATATCAAGAACATCTGCACCACGCTGGCGTAAATAGGCGTCCGTCAGGTCATTGTAGGCGCCGGCAACCTCTTGGATACTTGAGTCCCAGGCAAGGGCAACATTTTGCTGATGGTCAAATATCCGTTGCCGCGTTCGCTTTAGAAGTTGCGGGTCTTGCAGTATTAGCAGATGGGCATCAAAAATTTCCTGGTTCACATTCAAATCGCGTTGAAGCCGCTTCGAGCGCTGTTGAATGGTTTGTCGGACAACGGCAAGGGCCTGCAGCAGCCGCTCCCATTCAGCGCGCGGATTTAAAATCCGGTGGTTCGGAATTTCGGGTGCGGATGCCTTGAGGTGATACACCGGGCCGACGGCCACCCCGCCTGAAATCGGGATGCCCGACAAGCCATCTGCAGCATCGGTGGTTGGCAATGGCAGGTCTGAAAATTCGGTTATACCTTTGTCGAAGTCGACCAGCTCGTCGTCCACCAGGCGTTGCAATGCATCAAGTGCCGATGAGGCCTGAGGTCCTCTGGCCGACACGACAATCTGTTGACCTCTGAGGACCCCGAGAGTTGCCAAACTGTTGAGACTCGTCGCCGGTACCGGAGCCCGGGATGATGGGACTTTTTGCACACGGACGTCGGCATCGAAGGTGGCAGCCGTCTTTACAAATCGAGCCGCGGGGCGGGCATGTAACCCATGGAACGTATTAATCGTCAACGTTCGCTGCTGCCAGGTCTCGGTTTCGCCTGCCGATTCTCGAAGCACGGGTATACCGGTCGTATCTTCAAGAGGTGCGGTAAGTTGCTGCACTTTAGAAACCAGCGCCTGACACGCCTCTCGGCATACGGCGTCTACGTCACTGCCAAGGTTGATCTGGACCCCGGCGGCAATGGCACCCTCTACAATAGACGCTTCGCATAACCGGATATGGGGGCGCATCTCTTCAGCAATCAATTCCAGAGCGGTTTCAGCGCTGAGAAGAGCACTGCCAAGATCCATGAGCACCACCACTCCATCGGGACTATACACCGCTTCAATAGCTGCCGCCACATCAGTTGCGGCGGTGCCGAATTCTTCGCGGTTCTCCCCGACACCTCCCACAGCGGCCAGAGGAAGATCTGTTTCGGCTACTTGTTTGACCAGGTCAACCAGTGCATTGGCCAAGGCGTTGCTGTGGGAGACGATAACTAAACCAACCAAGGAAATTCCTCATCAATTTAGATCACGAAAATTAGATTTTCGGGTTATCCACAAAGCCCAAGTGACGTCTCTTGGAATAGGCGTTGGCGGCAACCCGCTTGGCGCATGGGTGACTGTCTGAGTCCTCAGATGTGTTGCATCAGATTAGGAAGCAATATCCAGATTTTCAACCCCCCATTTCTCGCGCAATCAATAGGTGCTTTAAACGCGTTGTCCCCAAACCTCTGCAGCCGCTTTAAACAGCATATAGGCTGAGGTGGCACCTGGATCCTGATGGCCGATACTGCGTTTGCCCAGATAGCTGGCCCGTCCTTTCTTTGCCTGGAGAGGAATCGTGCGCCGCATTCCTTCCTCGGCGGCTACCGTGCCCTGATGCATCAGGCTCACCAAATCCGAGCCGTTTTCCTGAGCCTTCTGCATGGCAGCGACCGCAGGCGTGATGGCGTCTACCATGGTCTTGTCCTCCAGCACGGCTTTGCCGCGTTGCACAACACCTTCCAGGCCGGCGGTGAAAATGCCGACAATGTCGGTGGGTGACAACTCGCTTTTCCCGACAGAGGCCGTGCTGGCGCGCAGGAAAAACGTGCCATAGAGAGGACCTGAAGCACCTCCCACCGTTTTAATCAGCGTCATGGCTACGGTTTTGAGAATCGCACTGATGTCCGGGAAGTCCGTATCCTCGAGTTCGACCACAACCGCTTTAAAACCTCGATCCAGATTGATCCCATGATCAGCGTCACCGATCGCCGCATCTAATTCGGTTAAATATTCTTTATTTTCGTCATAGATCTGCTGCAGCGCCTGAATCCAGGCAATTATTTGTTCCTTCGTGATCATCAATCTACATTCCCCAGCGCAGCCCGGGTGCATGTACCGGAGCATCCCAGAGATCCAGCATTTCATTATCGGCTTTCAACAATGAAATCGAGCAGCCGGCCATTTCCAGAGAGGTGATATAATTTCCCACTAGACGGCGTGCAATGGTAATTCCTTTTGCAGTGCAAACCCGTGCGAGTTCATTGTATATGAGATACAGTTCAATGAGCGGGCTGCCGCCCATTCCGTTGACCATCGCAATCACCCGGTCTCCATTCTTAAACGGCAGATCTCCAATAATCGCCTCAGACATCATGTCGACAATCTCCCGGGCCGTCTTCAGGGGTAGTCTTTCGCGACCAGGTTCTCCGTGAATACCGATACCGAGCTCAATCTGATTATCGTCAATGTCAAACGTCGGTTTCCCCGCCGCCGGTACGGTACAGGACGTCAGGGCTAAGCCCATGGAGCGCCCGTTGTCGTTAACTTTCCGGCAGAGATCGGCAACTTTATTCAGTGAACTTTTTTGCTCGGCTGCGGCGCCGCAAATCTTTTCAGCCAGCACTGTGGTTCCCACGCCGCGGCGCCCCGCCGTGTAAAGGCTGTCTTCCACCGCGACATCGTCATTGATGACAACCTGTTCAACCTCAATCCCTTCTGCCTGGCACAACTCAGCCGCCATTTCGAAATTCATCACATCACCGGTGTAATTTTTGACAATATGCAGCACTCCGGATCCACCATCAACGGCCCTGGTGGCGGCTTCCATCTGATCGGGCGTCGGCGATGTGAACACTTCTCCAGGGCAAGCGGCATCCAGCATTCCTTTGCCCACAAAACCCCCGTGCATCGGTTCGTGGCCGCTTCCACCGCCGGACACCAGTGCGACCTTCCCTTGTATCGGCGCATCGGCCCGTGAGATAAATATCGGATCAAAATGTACCCTGACGAGATCCTCATGTGCTGCTGAAAAACCTTCCAAAGATTCTCTAACCATCTGATCGGCTGTATTGATCAACTTTTTCATCTCGCTTTATCCTTTAATCGGGGTTATTGGCCATCGTCTCAGTGTTTGTTTATAATCTAAATGCGTTCAAAAAATAATATGATAACGCCAATTGCTTGTCAAAAGGATAATCAACGTTCGTTCATAGATCACCGTATGCGCCATGGGTATAAGTAAAATCATGCCGACGAACTGCAGCAATTTGTCTTCGCTTTTCAAACGGCCGATCATCTCTGATAAGAAGATGAATCTGTTTTAATACTAAACTGATGCTTGTCAGCCGTGCAAATGACTTCCACCGTCAAAAACAAATTTTTATTGACATAAATTAACACATTGTGGCAAGTTGAATGCTATAGGCCGCGAAGGGCTTCTGTTGGAGAACCAAGTCGTAGGCTATTCGTTTCACAATTCCTCAATTATCCGTCCTGTTCTGAATTCAGACGCCCATTCAGCGCGGATGGTTCGGTAATAAGTTGGCCTAAACCTTATTTGAGGTTCAAGCCGATCAAATAGAACGTGTCGTTATCTTTTGCTGTTTTTCGCAGCCGGGGGAAACCATCAATTTTGTCAATCCAAAACCTCAAAAAAGGGGGAAGATGATGGCCACTCAAAAAATATTGCTTCCTTTTAACTTCACCATGCAAGACCAAAAAGCGGTCGATTTTGTCATTCATACCTTCGCTCGAAATGAGGAAGCAGAACTCACCATTTTTAACGCATACGCAGCCGTTCCCGAAATTGAAACTCAAGATACATCGGTTATGGGCAAATTAAAAAGTAACCTCAGCTATCTTAGTCAAAAAATCACGCAGCAAGAATCTGAACTTAAGACAATAAGGCAGAAACTGGTTCAAGCCGGTTTTGGGGAACAACGCCTGCACACCATTTTCAGACCCCGAAAGAAGGATATTGCTACCGAAATTATCGAACTGGCCGTCGAGGATCACTTTAACGTCGTCGTCATCAACCACCGGCCCGGAAAAGTAACTCGCTTCTTTACGGGAAATGTTTTCAACAAGGTGGTTACGGCCCTCAAAGATACCACGGTATGCGTTGTATCCTGACATCTCATTGAGACGGATTAACCAAGGTGAGGAGGAATTCCATGGGTATCGAAGAAAAAATAGATATTGATATTTTCAAGGCGGTCACTAGAGCAATTTCGCAATCGGACAACCTTGAAGTAATGACAAGTCATCTCACCCAACTGTTGGTCGGCGCTCTGGCTATAAAAGGCTGTACCATCTTTGCTCTGAATCCGGACAGCGGAGAACTTGAAGTGCTTGCGAGTTTTGGGTTAAGCATCAGCTATTTGAATAAAGGTCCGATTTTATCAAAAAAAAGCATCGGTGCAACCATGAAAGGAAAACCGGTCATTGTCCAGGATGTGAGCAATACCGATCAGCTGCAATACCCGGAAGAAGCCAAAAATGAGGGTGTCGGCGCCATTGTGTCATTGCCGATTAAATTCTACAGCAAAGTAATCGGTGAGTTGCGTCTGTATCACCATGACAAATGGGATATTTCTGAACGTGATATCGATTCACTTCTTCTTCTGGCTGAGATCATCGGCCTGGCTATGATGTACACTCGACTCCTGAATGCAATGACAGACGTCAAATCTACGGTGAATGAGGTTCATTCGATCTGGTTTAATGCCATTTCACGTTGACTTAGCCGGACATCTCCCTCTGCTACTAAATCCGGTGGAGCGTCGGTTTTTTCGCCGTATTGCCGATAACCCGTTTACGGACGTCCTTCGGATTTGTGCTAAGGTTCCGAGGGTTGATTATCATACCTGCGAACTGATGATGGCCGGCAAAGCAGAAAATCTTACCAACTAACAAATGCACATTCTAATGCGCGAGTGTGTATTTTTTTGTTGACAGTAATACCACATTGTAACATTATTAAGGGTCACGCTAAGTTTAAAATACGATTCTGGGGGCTTTTTAGATGGACAGCCATGAATTTCAGAGCTTTCGAAAGAAAATGAACAAAACTCAAAACCAAATGGCCCAACTGCTCGGTGTTTCGCTCAAAGCGATACACAGTTACGAACAAGGTTGGCGAACCATTCCACCCGCCGTGGAAAGACAGATGTATTTTCTGCTTTTTAAAAAAGGCTCCGGTTCGAACAGCACCAAACCCTGTTGGAGGGTGAAGAAATGCACCCCCGAGCAAAAGAAACAATGCCCCGCTTGGGAATTCAAAAGTGGCGAGCTTTGCTGGTTCATCAACGGTACCATTTGTGACGGCAATGTCCACAAAAACTGGAGCGATAAAATGAAAGTCTGCCGGTCCTGTGAGGTGTTTGCCAAGGTGCTTTAAATGCCCCCCTATTTCTCCTTTCAGACCTATCTATTATAAGCCATAACACTTCCTCAGGTGGCAAAAGCCGGGATGGTTGTCATCATTCTCACAATCTAAATCTAAGGCGGTGCTGCCGGAAACCAACCGTTGGCGCGTACCGGAAGGAGATAAGCGTCTGGAACCGTGATGGATTTAAAAGCGGTTCTATCGATGCTGGATTGGAATCAAAGGAGATGGATTATGAGTGAAGACTACAAATTTGAAACGTTATGCCTGCATGCCGGCCAGGAACCCGACCCGTCAACTACGGCGAGAGGTGTCCCGGTGCACCGGACCTCATCGTATGTTTTCAAGAGTACCGAACACGCGGCAAATCTTTTTGCCTTAAAGGAACTCGGAAATATTTACACCCGTATCATGAACCCCACCCAGGATGTTCTGGAGCAACGCATTGCCTCATTGGAGGGTGGTGCGGCTGCTTTAGCTCTGTCATCCGGAACCTCTGCGATTTACTATTCGATTATCAACATTTGTTCGGCCGGCGATGAAATTGTCTCGGCAAACAACCTCTACGGCGGCACCTATACCATGTTTGACTGTATCCTGCCTCAATTTGGAATTCGGGTGAGATTTGCCGATCCCCGGGATCCCAAAAAAATTGAAGCGGCACTTACCGATAAGACCCGGGCGATTTTTATCGAAACCATTGGCAATCCCCATCTCGAGTTTACCGACATCAGCGCGGTCTCGAACGTTGCTCAAAAACACCATCTTCCATTGATTGTTGATGCGACGTTTACAACACCCTATTTGCTCAAAAGCATCGATTATGGTGCTGATATCGTAGTCAACTCCCTGACAAAATGGATGGGAGGACACGGCACCGCTATCGGGGGGGTAGTCATTGATTCCGGTAAATTTAACTGGAAAAATTCCAAGTTTGCATTTTACAATGAGCCCGATCCCAGTTATCATGACATTCGCTATGCCCATGATCTTGGTGATCTCAATCCCGTGGCCTTTATAATGAGAATGCGGCTTGTGCCATTGCGCAATCTTGGGGCCTGCATCTCACCGGACAATGCCTGGATGTTTTTGCAGGGACTGGAAACCCTTCCGCTTCGAATGCAGCGTCACTGCGAAAATGCGATGGCCGTGGCGCGGTTTTTAAAATCACACTCAAAAGTGGCGTGGGTGCGCTATCCGGGACTGGAGGATGATCCGACCTTTCCGGTCGCCAAAAAATATCTTGAGAATGGTTTCGGGGGAATGGTAGTTTTCGGGATTGAAGGGGGACTTGAAGCCGGGAGTACATTTGTGGATAATTTAAAACTATTTTCCCATCTTGCCAACGTGGGAGACGCCAAAAGTCTTGTGATCCATCCATCCAGCACCACCCATTCCCAATTAAGCGAAGAGCAGCAAAAAGCCGGCGGGCTGACCTCGGATCTCGTCCGCTTGTCTATTGGTCTCGAACATGTTGACGATATTATTGGCGACTTGGAGCAGGCGTTTGCGAGGGTTTAAGAGTCTTGAGGGATGAGCGAATACATCGAACATGACAAAGACCGTATTTCGGTCGGAATTGTTGAAAAGAAATACTATACGTTTGCCGAACCGCCGAATGAAATCGTTCTTGAAAGCGGAGCGAAATTGGGGCCGATAACCGTGGCGTATGAAACTTACGGCAGACTGAACCGTGACAAACGCAATGTCGTTTTAATTCTGCACGCCTTGTCCGGTGACTCCCATGTGGCCGGTTACTATCAACCCGATGACCAAAAACCCGGTTGGTGGGACACCATGGTCGGTCCCGGCAAAGGCATTGATACAAATAAATATTACGTAGTTTGCTCCAACATAATCGGCAGCTGCATGGGATCCACCGGCCCCTGCACCATAAACCCTCAAAGCGTTTTACCTTACGGTCTTGATTTTCCGGTGGTCACGATCGGAGACATGGTCAAGACCCAAAAAGCTCTGATGGATCATCTGGGAATCGAAAATATTCTGGCCGTTGTCGGGGGCTCCATTGGTGGTATGCAGGTTCTGGAGTGGTGTGTGAGCTATCCGGAAATGGTGCGGTCCGCCATTCCGCTTGCCACGACCACCAGGCACTCTGCTTTGGCCATTGCCTTTAACGAGGTAGCTCGGCAAGCCATCATGGCCGATCCCAAATGGAACGAGGGGGCTTATTACTTCGGTCCAAAACCGGACCACGGACTGGCGGTGGCGCGTATGATCGGTCACATCACTTACTTGTCGGACGAATCCATGCGTCTGAAATTCGGACGCCGGTTGCAGGATAAAAGCGACTTTTCCTTTAACTTCGACGCAGATTTCCAGGTGGAAAGTTATCTTCGCTACCAGGGCAAAAAGTTTGTCGAACGCTTTGACGCCAATTCGTTTTTATACATCACAAAAGCCGCCGATTACTATGATTTAGGCAAACAGCATGGTGGGGGATCCGATGTCAAAGCCTTTTCAAAAACATGGGCTAAATTTTTAGTCATATCGTTTACCTCCGATTGGCTGTATCCGACATACCAATCTCGAGACATGGTGAAAGCTATGAAGAAAAACGGATTAGATGTGAGTTTCGTTGAAATCGACGCTGAGTGGGGTCACGATGCATTTTTAATTCCCAATGATCGGCTGTCAAATTTGATTAAAGGTTTTCTCGAACGTGTGTCCAACGAAATTTAAAAACCACCCATTACGCTATGATCTTCAGATTATTGCAAGTTGGATTGCACCGGGATCCCGGGTTATCGATCTCGGTTGCGGAGAGGGTAATCTGCTGACGTATTTAATCAATCAAAAGCAGGTCATGGGTAACGGCATCGAGCGTAACGAAGACAAGGTCGCCGATTGCATTGCAAAGGGCTTATCGGTCTTACAGGGCGATATCAATGACGAGGTGCTTGATTATCCCGATGATACGTTTGATTATGTCATTTTAAGTCAAACCCTGCAGCAAGTTTATGAACCCGATACCTTGATTCGTTCCATGTTGCGGATTGGTAAAAAAGGAATTGTCAGTTTTCCCAATTTCAGTCATTGGAGAATTCGATTCCAACTGCTGCTTACCGGATATGCTCCGATTACCAAACAATTACCCTTTCAATGGTACAACACGCCCAATATTCGGGTCATTACGATCAAAGACTTCAGAAAGTTTATCCGCGAAGTCGGCTTCACTATTTTAAAAGAAGTTGCGATAAATACACAGTCCGAAAATAGATATGGGAAAGAAATCAAGACGTTGCCGAATCTACGGGCGACGTATGGGTTATTTCTAATCGGAAACGGAATGAGGAAAAATGAAGATCGTATCCATAGCCATTAGCAAGAAAAAGGGAACACGCAAGACGCCGGTGGAGACGGTATTTGTATCTAAAGATCACGGTCTTGAAGGCGATGCCCACGCCGGAAAGTGGCACCGTCAGGTGAGCTTTCTGGCATCTGAAAGCATTGAGCAGGCCAGAGCCCAGGGTTTGGATGTCACATTTGGTGATTTTGCTGAGAACATTGCCACCACCGGCATTGATTGGAAAACAGTGCCCATCGGAACCCATGTGCGCCTGGGGGGTAATGTTCTGGTGGAAATCACTCAAATCGGCAAAGAGTGTCATAACAAATGTGCCATTTACTACAAAGCCGGTGACTGCATCATGCCGCGGGAAGGCGTTTTTGCAAGAGTTTTACAGGAAGGCACCATTCACCACGGAGATGAAATCCAAATCCTTGAACAGCCTGGCGTTTCAAAATGAAAACGTTCATCGGTTTTAGAGAAGCTCTGGATCTCACCCTGGCCAACGTATATGTGGGTCCCACCGAAATCCTTCCTTTAAGCCGGTTAACCGGTAGAATTCTTGCTGAAAATATAACTTCCCGTGTCGACTGTCCATCGATCAGCAGTTCCCGCAAAGATGGTTATGCCGTCCGATCTTTGGATCTGGCTGGAGCAAGTAAGGAAAATCCCGCCATCTTAGAGGTTGTCGGAACCCTTGCGGCCGGCGAGACCTCCAAGGTGAAAATCAAAAAAGGTCAGGCCGTTCGCATCACCACCGGCGCTCCCCTGCCGGAAGGTGCCGATGCCGTGCTGTCGGAGGAATTTTGTCAGCGCAATGCCGATAAAATTGCCGCAATCAACACCGCCGATCCAGGACGCAACATCCAGGCCCGGGGGAAAGATATCCGGCGCAAAGAACCCGTCGCCGAAAAGAACACTAAATTATCTCCGGCACGCATCGGCCTGCTGGCCGCTGCGGGTCACGCATCGGCCAGAGTATATAACTTACCCAGGGCGGCGGTTATTGCCACCGGGGACGAAGTGGTTGCTCCCGGAAAGCCCTTGCCGGAAGGAAAAATATACGCCAGCAATATGGTTGAAATTTGTTCCTGGCTATCGCTGCTGGGATTGGACTACAAAGCGGACCTGGTTTCAGATCGTAAAGAAGACATTGCGACCACACTAACAAAGTATGCACCGAATGTTGATCTATTTTTGACCAGCGGCGGCGCCTGGGGAAGTGAAAAGGATCTAATTTTAGATGTCGTCGAAAACTTGAACTGGCAGGGCCTCTACCATAGGGTTCGCATGGGACCGGGAAAACCGGTTGGCTTCGGTCTTTTGCAGAACAAACCGTTTTTTTTTCTCCCTGGCGGCCCCCCCTCCAACGAGATGGCGTTTCTGCAGCTGGCCATCCCCGCAATGTTAAAAATGATGGGGGCAAATCCGGTACTGTTTCCTTTTGCGTCGGCCCGTCTGGCCAAAACCGTGAACGGAAAAAGAGGATGGACCGACTTCGTTCACGCCCGCCTTGAAAACCGCGAAGATCAGCTCTGGGTCCGCCCGGCAAGATTAAAAAGCGGATTGCAATCCATGGCCAGAAAAGAAGCGCTGATCATCATCCCCGAAGACCGGGATGAAATAGACGCCGGTGAGACCATCGCCATCCAATTGTTAACGTTATCCTCCTGCATACCTTTTGCAGGTGCAACCAATTTGAAAGGATATGGGTTGTGACCCCTGATGTCGTATTGGTACTTTCTATACTCGCTGTATCTGTAGTATTTCTTGTTACTGAATGGATTCCGATGGAGGTTACCGCCCTGCTGTCCTTGGGGGCAGTTGCCTTGACCGGCCTCGTCAGTCCAGTTCAAGCACTGTCGGGTTTCAGCAATCCGGCCGTCGTCACCGTGTGGGCGGTTTTCATTCTCAGCGGCGGGTTAACCCTTACCGGCGTTGCAAATGCCATTGGCCGCTTTGTCTTGCGTCTGGCCGGCAACAGCGAATCGCGGATGATCATTGTGATCATGGTAA
>WOR8_10005351_pt1 | contig 16583 bp, 10 predicted proteins | sample DeeMarSeWOR38_10_FD_19890 | JGI IMG/M metagenome (IMG submission 19890)
TCTCCCACAAGGATTTGAGCTCTCTCAAGTATCTTCATATTATACTGATCAAGAATGTATAAAGCTTCATCACAGGTTTCACAAACACTCAATACATAATCAAAAATATTACCTGGAAAATAAGGTTTTCCAGTGGAGTTTAAAACCTCAAGATAAGGACAAGCAAGTCCATCCCAAAATATCCCTTTTTCATTCATACCTCCTTGTATCCAGTAGCTTCCTGTATAACCAACGATAACCTTACCATATTCATTTTCATTTCCAGGAATAAAATATATATAAGTATCAGGATCTGACCAGTCCTCATTATTTCCTCCAAGAACTAAACTCTCATTAGATACATGAAATACTGTGCAGGAACTAACAATTGGAGTTGTTGAAAAAAGAATTCCTATTAATAGAATTGTTAATATTTTTTTCATATATTCTCCCTATTTCTAATATTTATTTAATAATATAACTTTATTTATTGAAAATTTGTACAAACATCAAATATTTTTAAAAATCAAGAACTTTTTTAATAGAAATTAGTATCTAATATTGATAAAAAAATGAGACCATCTAAAAGATTTGTAAAACTACTTGAAAAGCTTTTTCCTCAACGATTTTTACTTGCAAAACTTACACATTATCCAATTTTTAGAAAAATAATAGGTAAGATGCTTTTTGATAAAACCAATCTAACAATTCTTCCAAAAAATAATATTGTTGAGATTACACTAAATAAAAAAATAGAACCATTGGAAAACATTATTGTTCCATCAAAGGTGGTTGAATATTTTATTGAAAAATCAAACTATCATTTCATAATGAACTTTTGTTTATGCAAAGAAGCAATGCAATGCAAGAACTATCCAATAGAACTCGGTTGTCTTTTTATGGGGGAAGCTGCAAAAAAAATACCTAAAGAACTAGGAAGACTAGCAACTAAAAAAGAAGCACTAGCACATGTTGATAAATGCAGAAAAGCAGGTCTTCTTCATCTAATAGGAAAAGACAAAATTGACCAAACTTGGCTAGGTGTAGGAACAAAACTTCCTTTAATTACTGTATGCAATTGCTGCAACTGTTGTTGCCTTTGGAAAATGCAATCTAATCTAGATGAGAAGCTTGCTTCAAAAATTAAAGGTATGCCAGGTATAAAGATTATCACAAATGAAAAATGTGTAGGGTGTGGTGCTTGTACAGAAGGAGTATGTTTTGTTGATAATATAAAACTGAAAGAGGGTTTAGTTGAGATTGGTAAAAACTGTCTTGCATGTGGTCGATGTGTTGAAATCTGTCCAAATGATGCAATTAAACTTATAATTGAAGATGATGATTTTATCAAAAAAACAATTGAAAGGGTTAATAGAGCTATCAGTGAATAATCTTTTTTTTTTTATAATAAAAAAAGAAAGGAGATTATTATTTTATAGAATTGCAAGTATTTTTCGTAGAATTATAAACGCATTTGGGGAAAGTTCAAAAAATCTTGTTATTACAGAAAAAAATGTAACACTATTCCTAGGGATTTCAACCTCAAACTCAGTCCAATCGCTTTCAGCATCATAGATATCTTTTGCTTTTGCTTTTATTGTAAATAATCCATCTTCATCCCATATGTGCTTTAAAATAAAATCTACACCTGATTCACTATATTCGGTCCATTCTGATTGATCGTCTCCCCAATCTATAATATACATAATTGAGTCATCCTCTGGGTCAATTGAATTGAAGGTATAATCATATTCAATACCTGATTTTCCACTATTAGGACCATCAATAGTTGGTAAACTTGGGGGAAGATTCACACCGTCATGGGAGATCTTTGCAACAAACACATCATAATCGCCTTCTGTAGTAAGAGTTGTTGATCCAAAAGTTGCAGATCCATCAAAGTATCCTGTAGCAAAGACATATCCATTATTATTAACAGCGATTGCATAACCTTCATCCCAATCAGCTCCACCAGCACTTAATGCCCATTGCCAATCTCCATTATCATCTAATTTTGCAACATAGACATCTTTTATTCCTTGGCTTGTAATGGTTGTCGATCCAAAAGTTATCGAGCCCTGAAAAACTCCAGTAATATAGGAATTTTTTTCGTAATCTACATCAATACCCCAACCACAATCAGATGAGGTGCCTCCACCTCTAACAACCCATATAAAATTTCCATTTGTATCTATTTTTAAAACATAAATGTCCCATTCACCTAGACTATTTAATGTAGTTGAACCAAAGCTTGTTGAAATAAGAAATAGACCTGTTATTCTAATATCATCATTGTTATCTATTGCAATATCATATCCTCTATCTATTGAGCTACCACCACCGCTTTTTACCCACTGCCAATTTCCATTTGTATCTACTTTTACAATAAATACATCAGCCATACCCTGACTTGTAACATTAAAGTCTCCAAATGAAGCAGTACCTTCAAAATCACCGACTATATATGAATCACCTAAAGAGTCAACAACAATATCATATGGGTAGTCAGCTAAATTTCCTCCACCACCAACAGCCCATAACCAATTACCGTTAGTATCTAGTTTTCCAATAAAAACATCGGCACTACCCTTACTTTCAAGTGTTGTATTTCCAAAAGTTGTTTTATACATGAAATGTCCAGTAATATACACATTTCCAGAACTGTCAACATCAATACCATAAGCAGCTTCACCGGGATGGCTACCAGCTCTTATTGCCCACAACCAGTTACCATTAGTATCAATCTTTGCAACATAAACATCCTGATAACCAGTACAGGTCAATGTAATATTTCCAAACCATGCAGTGTCATAAAATACTCCTGTGATATAGACATTACCTTCAAGATCAACTGCGATGCCACTACCTTCATCATTAAAGGTGCCTCCTGCACCAACTGCCCATAACCAGTCTCCATTTGAATTTAGTTTAGCAACATAAATATCCCAACTCATTAAATCTCCATAGCTTTTCAAATTGGTCGAACCAAATGATGCCTCAGAAAAGTATTTGCCAATAACATAACAGTTTCCTAAATTATCTGTAGCAATGTTATGACCGTAATCAATAGAAAAACCTCCACCGGATTTAGCCCATTCCCAATTTGGTTGATTAATAGTGTGTCCTATAGTTTTTTTGTTATTTATTTGCCCAAATACAGGTAATGCAGATGTAACTAACATAAACATTACCAAAATGCCTACTATCTTTAATGATAATTTTTTCTTCATTATATTTCCTCCTTATTTTTCAATAAGACTGTAAATTAAAAATTAGATACTGTTAATTAAAATTTGATATTCATTAATCTTACAAAACAATAAAAAATTAAAAAAATATTTTTATTTTGTTCAAAAAGCTAGTAAAATATCTTTAATATTGACTGATAATATTGATATTTGGAGGAATAATGTGAAAAAAATATTTGTTCCGTGCATTTGTTTGATGCTGGTAATTACTATAGCACCATTTGTATCAGCTGATGAAAATGAATTTGAAAAAAATGATTTTAAATATGATGTAATACCTCTGTTTTTTTTCCAACGTTGGAATCCATTATGGCAAATGTATTTTAAGCATTTGGATATCGTTTCATTTTCAATAACTGAGGATTCTGAAGATTCAGAATTTCTGCATGTAACTATGGAACTTAGAGATTTTAAGTATTCTGAATATCGTTCCGTCTATGCTGTATATTGGACCTATGAATATACACGTTATTTTGTTGTAACAAATACTCATTCTGAGGGACAAGAAATTATCATAAAAGCTGGATATTTTGATGTATCTGGCGAAGAACAGAGCACACTTATTAATGGCGAAATCAATGAAGAAGAAAATACATTATCATGGATTGTTCCGAAAGACCTAATAGGTAATCCAAACACTGGGGATGAATTTACCGAGGTACATGCTAATACATTCTTAATATTACAAAAAGATTGTCAAGTAAAATTTCCAATATATCTAGCAAAGGATATTGCACGACCATTGCTAAAACCAGGTTATACCTATACAGTAGTATATTAAATAAAAGGAATAATTCCATTTCTTTTTTCTTTATATTTTTTTATGATTCTGTAAACATTACATATATATCTTTGTATATATTTAATTAAGAAAAAGTTTTTATATTTCAATTTCAACTTAATATTTATAACATAATTTGGGGAAAAGAATTATAATAATTAGATTAAATGAAAAAACAAAGAAATTCTTGATAAAATCTCTAACCTTGTTTTTACAAAAAAATTATTCTGATATTTCACAAATTCCTAAAATAAGATTCTTAATACTTTCTTCCTCTTTTTTGATTTTATTTATATTCTTCAAAAGCTTTTTTTGTAAATCAATCTGCTCTTTTTAACGTGAATTCAAACTCTTCAAGAATCTTATTCATTCTTTTTACTGCATCATTTTTTTCAACAATAGAGATTTTATCAATCAATAATTTTCACCAGGATTATAGTATTTTTTAATTATTACAAAATATCTTATTTAATTTACCAGATGCATATTTATATTTCTGATTAGAATATTTTTTGTTTTTTGTTATCTTATCAATATGCTTGCACATCTCATCATATTTCTTTTTCATTTCATTTCCACCTCACATTCCATTTTATGTTATCTGGTTCTTGAACCAATGCTATAAAAAGCTATCCTGTAAAAATGTCAAAATGAAAACTTTCATTAGCAAAAATACAATAATTTATAATAATCATTTTACTTGGACGTATTAAACAATTTTTAAGTACATTTTACTGTTTTGTTCAAATATTTTATAAAAACTCTTTTCTTTAAATTATAAATTTAATATTTATTGGGAGGAAAAAATATGAAAAAAATATCAACAATATTTTTGATAGGACTTTTAGTCCTTAGTGGTTTAGGAGCAAATGCTTTTTCTGAAAAAGAAAATAAAATAAATCTACCAATTTTAAACTCAGAAGAATATGATATGGTGATTATTTCACCTGAAAAATTTTCATCAGAAATTCAACCATTAATTGATCATAAAAATACCTATGGAATTGATACGGTTTTAAAGACAACAGAAGAAATCTATTCAGATTATAATGGTCGTGATAAAGCTGAGCAAATTAAATATTTCATAAAAGATGCTATTGAGGAATGGAACATAAAATACGTTCTTCTAATGGGTGGTCGAAAAGGACAACTTCCATCTTTTTACATTCCCGGAAGATATGTGATTTTGGATGATGGATATACCGATATTCCATTTCTAAGTGACACATACTATGCTGATATTTATAAAAATGGAAATGAATTTGAAGACTGGGATAGCAATGGTGATGATGTTTTTGCTGAATGGGGAAATGATACATTAGATTTGGTACCAGACGTATATGTGGGAAGACTTCCTTGCAGATATCCTTTTGAAGTAAAAATTGTTGTTGATAAAATAATAGAATATGAAACATCTTCTTACGGGGAAGAATGGTTTAATAGAATGGTAGTTCTTGGTGGAGATACAAATCCTGGAATAGGTGAACCCTTTCCAAATGAGGGTGAGGCAGCTTGCGATTATATTTCAAATATGATGGTAGGTTTTGACATAACAAAGCTTTATTGTTCTGATGGAACTCTTACAGGACATAAGGAGTTACTTTCAGAATTTAATGAGGGTTGCGGTTTTATTCTTTATGAAGGTCATGGACTTCAAAATAGAATTGAGACATATGACCCAGATGGTGAACCTGTTGAACCATTACATAACAAATATATTCCTTTACTAAAAAATAAAGGAAGGTATACAATTTCTGTATTTGGGTGTTGTGTTACAGCAAAGTTTGATGTTACAGTATTAAATATTTTCAATCCAAATCGTTTTGGAAGATCAGATTGTGTTTTAGAAGAAATAGGCTGGAGACTTGTAAGAAAGCCTAATGGAGGAAGTATTGCTCATATAGGTGCAACATCTGTTGTTTGGGGATATGCTGGAGATTTAAATCACAATGGAATTCCTGATTGTGTTGAATTTGGGCTTCTTGAGTGGATCAATATGGAATTTTTCAGATTATATATTGAGGAGGGTTATGAGCACATTGGAGAAATGCACTGGGAGACAATGAGAAATTACTGTGATTCATTTGAAGTTCATACAAATAAACTAGATTGTAAACATGTTCAACAAATAACTCTAATTGGCGATCCAAGTTTAAAGGTTGGTGGATATCTAAGTAGTTAAAATTTAAAAAAAAGAAAGAAAAAATATATGGACTAAAATAGTCCAAATATGTATCTCAGCAGTGAAAATATGTTTGGATTCTTCTCAAAGAATCTAAGAAGTATTGGATGAATTACAAATCTTCCTCTTGGAATTGTAACTTCAAATGTGCTTTCACCGCTCTTTGCTCCTTTTTGGTCCTCAGCATATGCCTTTATTATGTATGTACCATCTTCTTCATAGGTATGACAGACTTCTATAGGTGTGCAGGGATCATTTAGAGCTGTTTCTTCAGAATCTCCATCGCCCCAATCAATAATGTATTTCACTTGATGATCATTGGGATCGTCTGAGTGAAATGTCCAGCATAGTTCAACACCTGTTTTACCTGTATCTGGACCGTCTATATCTGGTGCTGTTGGTGCTTCATTAGGTTCTTCCTCTGTTGTGAAACTCCATTCAGGACCTGTGGTTGTAGCACCCTGACTATCTTCTGAAACGATTTGCCAGTAGTAGGTAGTACCTAAATCCATTGTACCTGGATCGTATGCAGTTTGGGTTATATCTTGATCAACAAGTGGTGGAGGACTGCTTTTACCAAAGTATACATCATAAGTTACCGTGTCACCGACATTTGGGTCGCCACCTGTCCATCTAAGTATCTCATCAATTGATACGTCCGTTTCCCCATCTGTTGGACTGGGATCTGCTGGTGTATAAGGAGGTGCGTTTTCCTCAGTTGAAAAACTCCATATTGAACCTGTTGCGGAAAAGTCAAATATGTCCCAGGATACAATCTGCCAATAATATGTTGTATCAAATTCAAGAAGTCCAGGATTATAAGACGTAGCCGATTGATTACTTACAACCATTGGCGGAGGACTAGACGTGCCAAAGTAAACATCATAAAGAACTGTATCACCATCAGGGTCTCCTCCTGTCCAGCTTACAATTACATTTATTTCATTGTCAATAGAACCATCTGCTGGACTTGGATCGCTTGGTTCATATGGTGCATCATTGGTTCTTGTTGAAAAGCTCCAAACAGGTCCGGAATTTGTAAGACCTTTTTCATCATAAGCAACAATCTGCCAGTAGTATGTTGTCCCAAAATCAAGACCATCTGGGTCATAAGATGTACCAGATTGATTCTCAGAAACAAGTATATCTGGACTAGAGTCACCTTCCTCAAGAAATACATTATAGGTTACATTATCATCATTTGGGTCTCCACCTGTCCAGCTTAGATTTGTTAGAGGTGATACATCAGTAGCACCATCACTTGGGTCTGGGTCACTTGGTTCATATGGTGCAACGTTTTCAGGTATATACATCCAAGCAGTATACACATACTCACCACTTGTATAACCTGAGTATTCATGTACAAGGTCTGAATTATTTGCAATGTCTACTGAATGAGGTGAACTGCGGCTTTTAGCAGAAGTTACATTTGCAGTATATTGGGAATCATTATACCATCCTTTCCATCCCCCTTGACCATGCATTGAACTACCATCATCATAGGAATCAAAATCCTCAGACCAGAGAACGCCTTCACCTACTTTTGAAAGACTAATGTCATCATAATATACAGTAGATGCAGCATTTGCAAAAAGGTCAACAGCACCGATATTAAGAATTCCACCGCCACCTCCACTGGGCTCATCAGTCCAGTTCTTTTCAAAAAGTAAGTCACCATCGTAATACATTTCAAGCCAGTCGGTGTCAAGGTCAATGTTAATCTTGATTTCTACCCATTCATCTACAATAAGAGGTAAGGTTGCATCATCAAACTCACTTTCGACAATTTCTAATTCACTATCAAATCTCATTTGAACGGACCAAACATTACCTGTCCCAGAATCAGAGTAGTTGCTCAACATAATAAAATATGTCTCACCGTTAAAAAGTGGTTGAACCAAAGGTTCATTAGATGCCTTTAATTCAAATTCTTTTTTATTTTCAGCACCAATATTAGGTATAACACTTGCTCCAAAAAACAATACTACTATTGCTAAAACTATTCCTTTTTTATATTTTCCAATTTTCATGTTTTTCCTCCCTTCAAATAAAAGATTTTCAATTTAACAATATAATATTATAATTTAAATATTTCCTTAACGATAGTTAATTATGATAAAATTAAAATATACCATGTTTTAAGATTAAAAATTATAATAAATAATATTATTTTTAGACTTCTGATTTTAAAAAATTTAAATTTAAGCTTCTCTTCTAATTTTATCTTGGTAATGATCATTTCTTTTTTATTTGATCATCAGGTCGCAAGAATTTGCTCTTGATTGCCCATTCATAAAGTTTTTCGTTATGATCACCAATAAAAACCTCTTCACCAACTTTATGTTTCTTGCGAGTTGTCCAAATAGTAAATGCCTTGTAAACAATATATTTTTTAAAACCAGATCTAGATAAATACGCAAGATTCCTTCCAGAAAGATCATCAAGCTCATTTTGTCTTTGCACCCGAAAGCTTGAATAATTTCCACAATAAATCTTAATAGAACCTTTGTCAATAAAAAATATTGTATCAGCAAACATATCAAGAAACCTCCTATCATGTGAAACCGCAACAACTGTGCCTGTATAGGAATTTAAAGCACTTTCAATTGCTTTTTTTGAATCCATATCCATATGATTAGTTGGTTCATCAAGAATCAATAAATTATAAGGTTGAAGTATAAGTCGAAGAATTGCCAATCTTGAACGTTCTCCACCAGAGAGTTGTTTAACTTGATTTGAGACAAAATTTCCTTTAAAATTGAACTGACCAAGTAAAGCCTTGGCATCATTTTCAGATAATTTATTATTGTCCCTACGAAGTTCATCTATTAGGTTATTATCTAATTTTAGCGATAGATGACCTTGGTCAAAATAACCTAATTTAACACCTGAACTTACATATAGCTTTCCTTCATCAGGGTACTTCTCACCTGTTAGCATTTTTAAAAATGTGGTTTTACCACATCCATTTGGTCCAATAAGACCTATCTTTTGTCCGGCAAGGATTTCAAAACTTGCATTTTCAAAAATGATTCTACTTCCAAATCGCTTATTAATAGAATGTCCCTCTGCAACATTTTTACCGGACTTAAAAACAGATTTGAAATGAAAATTAAATAAATAAGTTTTTAAAACAGGATTTTCAACACGCTTGATCTTTGCCAGTCTTTTCATTTTACTTGCTATCTGTAAATCATATCTATTTCGTCGAGTCAATGTTTCTATAACCTTTTTTTGTCGATTCAACTCAATCTTAGATTTTTCATATTCTCTTATTTTAATATGGGTTCTGAGTTGTTTTTGCTGTTCATACTCTTCAAATGTAGAATCATACATCTCTATATGAGGACCATCCATCTCAAACACTCTGTCAACAAGATCATCCAAAAGATATCTATCATGAGAAATAATCATTACAGCCTGAGGAAAATCTGCAATCTGTTGCTCTAGCCATTCAATTGTTTCGATATCAAGATGATTAGTAGGTTCATCAAGAAGTAAAAGGTTGCATTCTTTTGGTTGTGCAAGAACACTTGCAATAGCAATCTTCTGCCATTCACCACCAGAAAGATCACTAGATTTTTTAGATGGTGGTAAATCCACGATTCCAATATCTTCCAAAATTTGGAGTGCAGATTCCCAACGTTTAGAAATTGTATTTCTACTTACAGACACCTTAAGTTTTTTAATATTTTCAAGAACATCTGATAAGCGCGGTGAATTGTAAATCTTGGGGTCTTCAAGCTGTTTTTCATACTCTTTTAGTTTTTGCTGGATTTTATCTGTTCGAATAGTACGAATAAAAAAATCATATACTGTTTCATCAAGAGAACTTATAGGCACTTGATCCAAGTATCTTATCTGCAGATTGTCATTACTTATGACTTCACCAAAACTTGCTTTCTCCCATCCTAATAGAATTTTAAATAATGTTGTTTTGCCACAACCATTTGGACCAAGGAGTCCAATACAATTCTCAGGGTAAACATCAAATGATACATCTTCAAATAGGAGTTTTCCTTCAATTGTTTTTGATAGCTCTCTAGTTTTTAGCAGGGCGTCCATTTAAAGATATAATAACATTCTATTGTATATCATTTTAGGTATTTGATTAAAATGATATTTGATTATGGATAATTTTAAAAAAATAAAAAAAAGGATTTGTTTTAATCAAATCCTAATAGTTGTCTTAGTATTGGGAAAGCATTTGGGAAGCTTTCAAATAACAAATCAAGTAGATTAAAGTTATATCTGAAAGATCTAACCCTAGGCATTGTAACTTCTAACTCTGCTACACCACTTTCAACATTATGATTGTCTTTTGCTTTTGCTTGTATTGTAAATGTCCCTTCTTTAGTATAGGTATGATCGATTTCAAAATCTTCTCCAGATGCAAATGGACCTTCCCAATTCTCAACATAGCCATCATCCCATAGTATATAGTAATAGAGTTCATCCTCAGCATCTGGGTCTACTGAATTAAATGTGTAAGTATAAGGTGTATCTATAACACCATTAGTTGGACCATCAATTGTTGGAGTGCTTGGTGGGTTATTGATATATTCGATTACTATTGCAGAATAAATAACTGAATAGTTATAATCCGATGGATAGCTAGGTAACCACCATTCTATCTCAGGATGATTCTCACATGGAGACCCAATCGATGCAAGGTATACATCTTTTGAAACAAATTGAGTATCATTATGATCATCATCACTTGGATTATTTATATCAAGTAATGGGTCGCAAAAAGCTATTTTGGTTTCAGCTGAATTTACACCTGTACAGGTTACAGCATGATTTCCAACAAATTCACAATCTCCAGAGCTATCATCAACAAAATTGATTATTAAAATTACAGCTTTGCCCTCTTGAATCTCATCTGCAACGAATTCAAAGGTTGGAACATCATAGAAATTTACTTCAAGCTTGTCTTCAAGACTTACATTTGCAAACCACCAATTAATTGTGTCTATCCAGACATCGTTATCTAAGAAAAGAGTACTTGTGATATCCATTGCATTTGCCATTCTTTCAATAGAAAGAGGGGCATTAGTTGCTGAATGATCATCTCCTGCTCCATAATCAGCAATAAGTGGGTATATATCTTCTCCATCACCTGGAGTGCCATCTGGATCAGCAAATCTTGAATCAAACCACCAGAGACAATTTATTGTTGATATGGCATTTGAAAATATCCATACTTCAATATCATCACCTGACGGGTTAGAATCTAAATAACAATCTGGACCTGGTGCAATTATTGAGGGTGCATCGGGATCAACTAGACCTCCCGGACTAACAATTTGAACATCATCTCCTTGGGCAGTTGAATCAGCAATGCCATTTCCTCCATCAATAATTCCTTTCCATTCTCCCTGTTCTAGGTCAAAATCAGGCATACCACTAGGAGCGTAATTTGGATAAGATTCTACCCAATACCAAACTCTATCTAAAGTGGCTTCTTTGTATGTACTTTTTTCGGCAAGACCAGTTGATATAGGTCCAACAGTTACTATCAACAGCGTACAAATAAAAATTCCTAAAAATTTTTTATTCATGTTTATTTTACTCCCCCATATATTTTTTTTAAATATTTAAATATAATAAAGTAATTTAAATATATGCTTAACAATTGTTAATTAAAAATGTGGATAAAAAGATGAAAAGATAAAAGAAAAAATAAAATATTTATTTTTGTAGAATAACAATAGGTCCTAATGCAAAACCTTGAACTGACTCGGTAGTTGTATTTGCAGATGGAGAATTTGCAGATATTATAACTTTTATTTTACCTAGTCCAAAAATACCATCAACAGATACTGCTACCTCCTCATCGATGTCTAGAGTATCATAGGTATCTTCTGAGAACTTGTCAATTAGTTTTAATAGTCCACCAGTAACTGAAATGTTACAGTTCACATCATATGCTTCAAGCATACCAATGTTTTTAATTGTGGCACTAACAGATCCAATACCACCCTTTACATTTAAAATATCAAAGAAAGGAGCCTCAGAAATAATTTCAACAGTGAGTGAATCGGACCAATCACTATCAAGACCGAAATTATCTCGTGCCTTAATTTTTACTTCATATGTGCCAGGTGATTCCCATTTGTGAGAAAGTGATGCAGTTTCACCAGAAGAGAACCAATCACTCCATCCAATTGAGCCATCACCCCAATCAAAGCAATATTTTATGTTATCCCCATTTGGATCAGTTGACATTGTATTATAGGTATATTCAAGTCCTACTCCACCAGCAGTTGGACCATCTGGCTTATCTGGTATAGTTGGAAAATCTGATACCTTTCTGATACGCATGGATGGATCATTGAACGGTTGAAATTCTTCCACCAATTTATAATCGTATGCAGACCAACCAAAAAATTCAGTGAGATAATTGTTAAGTGCATTAGTCCATAATTCACCAGTTGTTTTTGCATTGTAAGTACCATAGGCTTTGATTGCACTAAGTTCCATTCCTCCTGTTAGACCTGAGGTAAATCCATAACCAAGAATTCCCCAACCCAATCCCGTATATCCATAGGAAGCAATTCCACCACCATCTGGGTTTTTTACAAATGACCATCCAAAACAATTTTTACCAGTGAATTGGCAATTTGAGCATCCGCCTATAATAACCACGGGCAACTTCTCCTCATTTTTAAGGAGTTCAACCCGAAAATAGTAGTAACCAGTTAGAGGCCACCAGGTATTAAAATCATTAATTGGGTGGGTAACCCAATTTTCATTAACCCCATGTCCAGAAAAATATAGGAAACCTGTTCCATTCTCAAGAGCGCTATCTATATTTACTGCAAATTTTAGCTTTTCATTTGTAACCCATATTCTATTAGGATTAAAACCATCCATTATATCTATTGCGTTTTCGTTAGCATACTCTCCTTCGCACACACTATTACCATCTTGAAATGTATCTCCACCACAAACAGTGAAATCTTTGAACCAATCCTCCATATAAGCCCCTGTTGATTCATAGGTGATAATCTTATTTACAACGCCATCAATTTGATCAGAATCTCTAAAATTTAGTCTGCCAAGACTGATGTCGGGGTAAAGATCAACATTATCTGTTCTTGCCTGATAATTATATTCTCCAAATAAGTCATTTTCATTTGAATCCCAGCTACAAAAGTCACCATTTGAAAAGTAAATATCTGCAAAATATAGGTCACTTATGAAATTTATTTCATGCCCGTCCTGAACATAAGACGGCCTTGAAGGTACTTTATTTATACCACCTGCGAGAAGTACGTATGTAATATCCCAATTTTCAATTGCATCTTTAATGAAATACTTTATCCTCTCAGGATTATCTCTTCCATTGACTGGGAAATATTCTCCATCGTATATATCATCAAGTGTAACTAGGAGAGTATCTATTCCACAATCGTTTTTGTAAACAACAAATGGTTGTAATTTTTCAGAAAACTCAGAAGGAGCAATAATAACCATGTCATACTCATCCGGAAAGCCAACTGGTTTAAAAGGTTCAGTATACTCAATTGATATTTCAGCAGAGTTTGCATATTTTATCAGGTTTCTTTGTGGAGAATAAATTGCAGGATAGAATTGTATTCTTAAAAACACAACTCTATTAGTATCATCCAGACCACAACCTGTACTAAAATCATACCACTTGTTTGGGAAGAACTCAGCGCTATTATAAACCTCAACATCCTTAAAAATCAAATCATCAGTAGATTCTTCAGAAACCGAACTATCGATCAAAACAGGCTTAGGTGAAGGTTTGATTTCACCTGATAATGTTTTTTGACTAATCCCTAGAGGAGTACACACTACCTCATTAATTTTCGTTCCAAATGGAAATTTATATATTTTGGTATAAACTGGCAAAATAGGTTTTCCAGGTTGCATGAATTGAGAGGTTACCTCTTCAAAATTAATTGATAAGAAATTTCCTTCTTCAACTATATATGGTTCTGAAATATCGATGGTCTCAATAATCCTTTTATGAATATTTTCTTCTTGGGCACTTATTGCTATTCCTAAGACACTTGCAATTAAAAGCGTAAAAACAAATATACTTAATATTTTATTTTTCATTTTGTTGTCCTCCCTCAAAACTATTATTTATCAAAATAATAATAAAATAATTTAATTTAAATTTTTCCTAGAAATAATTTACATAAAAAAATCATAAAAATAAACAAAATTATAAAAATTAACATCTTTTTGAAGTTTTGGTTTGTATGGATGAAGACTTAATTGCAAAAATCAATGATATATCAGAAACCTTACTTATTACATTATATTCAAGGGCATTAGAGTCGAAAACAGAAAATCCAATTTTAATAGATACAAAAGCTGTGGAAATAACAAATGAATTAAACAAAATCCTTGAAAAATCTGATTCTCAACTACATCAAAACCTTGCAAAAGGAAAACCAAGGAAAAGACTTGGAAAAAAACTAAATGCGTTTCTTAGCCTTAGAACAAGAAAATTTGATAGATATTGTAATTCATTTTTAAATAAAAATCCAAATGGGACAATTGTAGAACTAGGCTGTGGACTTAGCACTCGTTTTCCAAGAATAGATAATAAAAAAGTAACATGGTACGATCTTGATTTTCCAGAAGTAATTGATATTAGAAAGAATTTCTTTAAAGAAACTGATAGATATCATTTTATTCCTTCATCGGTTCTTGACTTTAAATGGATGGATAAGATATCTAAAAAACAAAATATCTTATTTATTGCAGAAGGTCTTCTCATGTATTTACATGAGGATGAAGTGAAAAACTTGATACTAGCGCTTCAAAAAACTTTTCCAGGATGCGAACTTGTTTGTGAAGTAGCAAACACTTTTATTGTAAAAACACTAAAAAGAAAGATGTGGAGAAGAAAGTTCCAACGTGATTTTCATTTGGGAAAAGATGCTTCATTTTATTTTGGAATTAAGTATAGTAATGATTTTGAAAAATGGAACAAGGGTATCAAACTAATTGATGAATATACTTACTTTGATGACAAGGACAATAAACTTGGCTGGATGAATCTTTTTTCAAGATCTAAAAAGTTACGTTATGCACAATGGTTGGTTCATTATAGATTGAATTAGAAATATACAAATCTATTGAAAAATCTTAAAATAAAGTAATGTTTTGTAAATAATTCAAAAAATCTTAAAAGAAATAAATTATAATTTGTTCTAGTTCTTGGTATATTGACTTCCAAGGGATCTGACCATTCGCTTTCAAAACCATATATGTCTTTTACCTTTGCACGAACAAAATAAAGACCCCTTTTGTATTCATTACATACTGCAACTGGTTCGCACTGTGGAAAAGGTCCAAGCCAGCCACTAGTTGTGCCATCTCCCCAATCAACAATATAAAAAACGTCATCCAAATCGGGATCTGTAGAATGAACGGTAATACAATACTCCCTACCAGGTCTTCCGCTCGGTGGACCATCGATAGTAGGAATCTCTGGAGGGTCATTATCAAAGGGTTCCATCAATGGATAATTATCAATGTTATCCCCCATAGGGATTAGATAAGGCGTGTCACCAATTCCATCCCCATCACTGTCTGTACCATTGTAATCACTCCAATAATTCCCAAAAACTCCATTGTCCCAGAAGTTATAATAACCATCACTAGCCTGCATCTCATTGTCTATTGCCGTGTTTAGATATAGATAATTATAAGCAGACCCACAACAAGAATAAAACCCCATTACATTTCTTTCAACCCGATTTAGAAAAATCTCATTATAGTTAACGCCCTTAAAGCGAATGCCATATCTATTTTCTGAACAAATATTTCTTGAAATAATATTTCCATCTGAGTTTATATTAATATAGATACCATAGACAGTATTTGAAAAAACATAATTATTTGTTACAGTATTGTTAACACAATAGTAAAGGTTTATTCCCTCCATATTATCAATCAAATAATTTTTTTTGATTGTGTTATTTAATGCAGTACCACGTAAATATATTCCAAATGTACAATTTGAGACTTCATTGCTCAATATTTTGTTTCTAGTGTAAATTTTTTCAAAGTTATCATCTAATAGATAAATACCATATTTGAACCTTAAAATAGAATTATCAAAAATCATATTTCCAGATGAAAATAAAGAAATTCCAATAACATCGATTTGAAAAATGTTATTATTTATTGTAAAACCATTAATACTACAGTTATCTGCAGAAATATAAATTGTAGAATTTTCATTTGATTCAACGTCCCTTGGAAAAATAATTGTATATTGTCTATTTTCCCCAACTAAACTAATCGATTTCCATAACAATATACTTTCAAAATAAGTACCAGTATATACAAAAACAGTATCGCCATCAGTTGCATTGTCAACTGCATCCTGAATTTTTGT
>WOR8_10004403_pt1 | contig 16580 bp, 11 predicted proteins | sample DeeMarSeWOR38_10_FD_19890 | JGI IMG/M metagenome (IMG submission 19890)
GACCGGGCACGGCGATCCAGGGGCTAACCGCATTAATCAATCGATCTCTAGTGTCACGGCAGGCACGGTAACATTTCGCGGTTGGGCCAGATGGTTGCGGGGATGCCGGTTCCTTCTTTTGAGGACATCGCGAGCGCAATCTCCTGTTCAGCCGCCTCGACCTGCAAATTCGTTTGAGCTGACCATGCCCCTGAATCTGGGTACGCCGGGTGAGCTAAATACGGCATTTGTGGGAAATCGAGGGCCTGACATTCTCGACGTACAGCACGCGCCGGTCATTCCCCTCGGCGGCGAGCCAATCGTCGTGACGGCTCGTGTTACAGACAATGATGGTGTAAATCAGGTCATTCTATACTACCGATCCGAAGGCAGCGCCGGATTCGCAACCACAGCGATGGTCGACGACGGTTCGGGCAATGACTTAATCGCCGGGGATGGCAACTTTAGCGGAACAATCCCGGGCACCTCCAGCGGCACGATGCGGGCTTTCTATATCACAGCTTTCGACGGTTCGGCGTTAACTCGATTCCCGACCCAGTTGCAACCCTCGGCGGAAGTGCCTGAGCGAACCTGCATGGTGCGTGTCGGTGATTCACTGCTGGCTACACGCTTTGCGACCTATCGTATCTGGCTCTCGAACGATGTAATCAATGCGTTCCGCTCACGTCCCAATCTGTCGAACGAGTTGATGGACTGCACGTTCGTCTATAACGACACCGAAGTCTTTTATAACGTCGGCTTGCGATACCGCGGCAGCCCGTTCATCCGCAGCGGCTCCGGCCGGGACCCCCGCGACAGGTACGCCTACCGGCTCGATTTCAATCCGGACCGGAAGTTCCGAGGCAGGGAGGAAGTCAATCTCGACAACACCGAGGGAAGCAATCGCGGCCCGCTTCAGGAACGTGCATCGTACTGGTTCTATAAACAAATGGGACTACAACATTCGATGCAGGAATTCGTACGTCCAATTATCAACGGCAGAAGCAACGGTATCTACGAGGATGTTCAGAAAATCGACGGTGATTATATCGCGAAATGGTTTCCAGATGACACGGAAGGCTACATTCACAAGATCGACGACTACTTCGAATATAGCGCAGACGGCACGGGATTCTCAAATCTTGATGAAGGTTTGAAATACGACTCAAGTCATCCACTGCTGAAAGAGACATACCGCTGGGGATTCGAGAAGCGGTCGCATCGCGAGAACGACAACTGGGACAATCTGTTCAATCTCGCAGTAGCATTGAATACACAGTCAAGCAGTCCGGTATACGAACAAAAAATAGAATCGGTCGTTCACCCTGAGCATTTTGCCGCGGTATTGGCACTTCGCCACGCCGTCGGAGACTGGGACAGCTACGGCTACCGCCGTGGCAAGAACAACGCTTTTTATTACGCCCCCCTGGAGGATAAATGGTACCTGCTGCCATGGGACATTGACTTTACTCTCGGTTCAGGCGATGGTTCCAATACTAACCTGTTCTCCATGAGTTCCGGCCAGTTCCCGGAAGTCTATCAGTTTGTGAATCACGGGAAATACCGGCAGATGTACCTGGATGCATTGGAGAAGCTTGTGAATGGTCCTTGGCAGACCTCCTATGGCACATCCAATCCACCAACGGAATTAGATAAATTTCTTGATGATGCGGCTAATGCTTTAATCGCCGACGGCCAAGGCAGCGGCCGACGTGACGGCATAAAACAGTTCGTTCGCAGCCGCCGGAACTATATCCTAACGCAGATTCGGTGATGTTTTTATCGTCTGTGTTACTAATCGATTCTAATTGTAAGGAACATCGACCTTTTGCTATAAATATATTTTCGTTTTATATATCTTATTTTGGGCAACACATTAGCTTATGCCAAAAATTAATGAATGAGCCCTACCTTTTCTTTATCCTCACGCCTTTCCACAATGGCATCGGGCCGCTGAAATCCAGGCAGTCGCCATCTTTGGTAAAGAAAACGCCCGGCTGGTGTTCATCCAGACGCTTGCCGTTAATTTCCAGATACCCGTTTTTCTTATATACTTTCGCCTTGAGTCTCGACTCGGGGTACCCTAAAGCCAGAGCAACTCGGGCGTATGTGTGGAAATTCCAGTCGTGGATGTTCATGTATGTGCCCGTGTATTTTTTCCACTGGGGCTTGTAGGGCGTGAAGGTATCGGGATCGGGTTTTTTATATTCGGGACGTTTTGGATTATCAGCCAGGTAGTCTTCCAGGGTTGGATATACAATATCGGTTCTCTGAATGAGCTGTCTTCCCATGATTTCGATTGCCGTCTCGACCAGCAGTCCCTCGAGTCTCTGGTGGTAGCCGGTATTGTCATAGTTGGTTAAAACGAGCAGTCCCAATCCGTATTCCGGGAACCAGAAGCTGGCAGAGCGAAAACCATAGCCCTGGCCATTCGTGCTTAGTGAATAGGCACGAATAATGGCATTAGGATCGACGGCAGAAGGATAGGGGGTTGTATCAATAAAACCGCGTGCAGGACTGAAACCCGGCGGCAATGATTCAATATACTTCTTATTGAGAACATCATGTCCCTTTACCTGGCCCCAGTTAAGATAGAACTGTACGAACTTCGCCATATCCCTTGCACTGGTATAAACGCCGGCAGCCCCGAGCATGGGGATTTCCAGCGTCGTTCTACATATTAAGAGGTTCGAACAATTTGGACTTCATATATTCGGCGAAAGAGCAGCCGGATCTTGCCTGTATGATATATGCTGCCAAATCAATGCCGAGGTTGGAATAGCTGTAGTTCGCACCGACTGGGAATTTGAGCCAGGTGTCTGAAATACTTTGACCTGCCGTGTGGCTGAGGAGATGACGTAGGGTCATCTTAGCCTGCGGATTCTCTTCAAAACAACTCTTAACCGTGAAATCGGGCAGGTATTCAGTAATGGGCGTATCCAGATCGACCAGCCCATCCTGCACAGCCAACAACACCAGAGTGGTGGTCAATGACTTGCTCATAGACTGGATGCTGAATATGGTATCCGGCGTGACGGGTGTTTTTAGATCGTAGTCGGTATAGCCGAATCCTGCGGTCCATATAAGGCCTTGGCGATCAACCAAGGCGATTGAAAGTCCAGGTATCTTGTCTTTTTTAGTCATAACTTCGGTTATGGATTGTCTTTGCTTGTCAAAGACTGAATGCCAGTCTTGACTTAGACCGGGGCGTATATATTCACTATGCATAGTTGGTTTGATTGAGTGACACCCAGCACAGAGCAAGAAACAAGCAAGGGAGAATAAATATCGGTAACGGCAATAAAGCATTCCGTTATACATGTTGAATCTCCAATATAACACGAATTATAATTCCTTATGGCTGCCCTTATATTTGCTGTTCATGAGTAATACGATTTTTCACTTCTTGTAACCTTTTCTTTACTCATACGAAACAGATCTTACTCAATAATCGATAACCTAACAAACCTGCCGGCCTCCAGCATGGAAGTCGGCAGGATATCAATATCTTACATTATTTGTCGTTAGTTATCCCTATTTATCCAGCAACCTGCAGGCGAATCCCCAGGGACCGCCAGTGTTCAGGATTTTCAGCACAAGCTGGTTTTTGCCCTTTTTGAACGTCACCGGAACACGATCATTATCCGCCATGACGCCCCTGGTTACCAAGTTTCTGTGGACAAGCTTTCCATTGAGCCAAACCTTAACGCTGTCATCGGAGCCGATACCCAGAACACCATGTGTTTCCTCCGGTATATCGATCTGCGCCCAGGCATAGGCGACAACAAACCAATCGTCGTACACTTGTGTTAAATCAATGACACCGTACTCTGAGTGTAGAGCTGCCCATTCGAAATCATTTTCACCAATCCTGACTTTCGGCTCGAATTGTTCAAGATTTAATGTCTCGGTATCGAAGAACTTATTTGAAGTTTCATTATCCGGGAAATATGTTTCCCCTTCCCAGGGAATTTGGATGAGCCCAAGAAATAACCATTTTCTCATAAACTGACCCGGCTTGAGGCCGTCATAAGTCGCGTCACTTAAGTCCGGTTTAGTTTTCGATATCGTCACACCACCTGCGGCCTTACTCTCTGCGTTTACTGTGCTTTCTGTTTTCTTCCGACCGACTTCAAGGCCTTGCAAATACCATTTACCGTCCTGATAGACCATGACTATGGTTGCCTCACATATGAGCGATCCCTCTCTGCACAAATAAATCGGGTGCTCATATCCATTCTCAGGCTCACCAGGCCATTCCGGTGATCCGAGAAATCCGTAATTAACTACCTGCCCCGCTAAACCCATTATCTGATCCATCTCGTCGGCAGCTAATTCTCTCAGATTAGGAGAAATCAAATTCAGAAAGTGCTCCGAGTCCATATGAGTTGCGGCGCTGTAGAGGCTCAGCAAAGTCTGCAAGGGTGTATTCTGTTCTTCATAAGTCGCACCCGAAAGGATTTTTGCAGCTTCAAGTCGTCCTTCTTGTACAATCTCCTGTTCGGCCTGGTTTCGCAGGCCCCGGTACTGGGGTGGAATGTCCGCAACAGTAGTACCATCCTTATCCGGCCAAAGATAAGCAATTGTCACACCAACACCACCTGAACCAGTATAAATCCTAATAGTAGCTGCAACTCTCCCATCAACGTTATCTATCATCATAGCAGGCTGGCTGGAGTCGACAAAGATCGCCGATTCGGGCAGGATAAAGCGGTAATAAACCAGATTGTTTGGCGATGAGCCATAGTTAACACGCAAAATCCATAGCGGACCATCTTTTGAGAATACGGCGTTATCAAGCTCACTAACACCAATAAATTTTATCTGTTCTCCAGGTTGAATAACTTTCGGCAAATACAGTGTGTAAGTACCTGTACGAGCATTAATCTTTTCCAAATCAAACGGTATCAAATTACCTTCCATATCATAATATTTAGGTTCTTTAAGTATGGTAGTCGGCCCACGTTTAATCTCCTTTATTGCTTCGGTACCTGAGTGTATTACCTCAGACAGCCATGCAACTTTAATAAGTCGCTCATCGTCTATTTGCAAAATCTGGATACCGGAACCATCTATTCTCTCTCTTTGTGCCTGTTTTTCCGCCTCGACCCACTTGTAGATTTTCATGACATCTACTACTAGGGGATTGTCGATCGTGACGCTTGGATTCCTGTCCGGCAAAAGGATAGCCTTTCTGCCGGCTTCTACATCTATGCTTGCAGTTTGTGTTTCAGCGATGACTTTTCCTTTTCGGACTCTCACCTCCGTTTTCTGTGCGGGCGTGATCGATTGGAGCGTAAGAAGCACTATGGCGCATAGTATTGTCAATTTCGCTTTCATTATATCTCTCCTTTTCTGCCTGACAGGACAGAGTAATTACTAAATAATGTGCTTTATTCGTCGGTCACTTTCACAGTAAAATCCGTTCCCAGAGCCTCCACCCGGCCATGCGGAGTACTGATGAAAAACGGCCCATGAGGGCTATTCAGGCTGGCGGTGCACTCGCCATGCTCAAGAAAGAACTGTGTTTCGCCGTTATACAATTTCAAAACTAACATGCTGTTCTGACTCAATTCAAGCGTTGATTTACCGTCCAGTTTCAGGACACAAGTCGATTTTGCAGTAGAATGAAAAGTGTCACCGAGGTAAATATTCGAGCCGGCCTGTAAAGTTTGCCATATATCCGAATCTTTATGTTTGACAAGTACAGTTCCTTCAAGCTTGCCGATATTGATAGGTACCTGAGTAGCGAGGAGCTCGGCTATTGGCTTGCCGGTACCCGCCCTGCCCAAGGCGAATCCAAGGAACAGGCCGACGGCCAGAATAATTACCGCCGCAACGGCTGCTTGCCTTCGTACGGATAAAATTGTGTCGTGAAAGACAGGTTTCAGTCGGCGGTTCGGCTCTTCAGAAAGCCTCGCTACTATTGAAGCCCCGGCTTGTTCGGCAGCCACCGGCGACGAAAAGGACTGCTTGACGACATCCTGTAAAAGGACACAACGCTTAAATTCCATCCGGCATGATTCACAAGTATCCACATGCCTGGTCAATTCAGCGAGATGTTCGTTATTAATCGTTCCCTCGATGTATTTTTCGATAAGGTTTTTATATTTATCACAGGTCTTCATGATCCGACCTCCTCTAAAAGTGGGGCAAGGTCCTTGCGTAATAATTTACAAGCCCGGTGCAGCCTGACTCTGATAGTGCCCGGGCGTTTGCCCAATTGCTCTGCAATCTGCACGGTGGAAAGTCCCGCTACGAATCGCATAACAATCATCGTACGGAACTTCTCAGGCAGTTGCTTAACCGTCTGTCTTACGAATTGAATCTGATTTTGCGTCAGTCCCGGATTGGCTGCCATAGCCGGCTGCTTATCCAGAGCCTCAACAGATGTTGTCCTGCAGCCTAACGCCCTTTTGTTACGAACGGCCCACCTAAGGCTGTTCGAGCACTGCTGCATGGTGATTTTGCTCAGCCATCCGGCAAGCCGGGATGGATCCCTGAGGTTGGCCAATTGTGAGTACGCCTTCAAAAAACTCTCCTGGGCGATATCTTCGGCTTCGGTACTATCGGAAACTTTGCTCAACGCCAATGCTACAACCATATTCCAGTACTTCTCGACAATTATCCCGAATGCCGAGTTCTCGCCAAGCAATGCCGCTCGAACAAGCTGTTGATCCCTTGCGATATTTTGTTTTGATTCTACTGCCATTCAATCATTCCCAAGAAGAATCTGACGCAATACTACAATACAGAACGCAGAAACAAAAGAAGTGTTACAAATTGAAAACATTTCTTGTGGATCCTGCTTTTATATTGTAACTTTACCGCACCGTACTCGTTCATAATAATACAAACACGTGGTCTTTTAGGATATTTATATGCTCTATAATAACAAAAACAGAAACAGTGAATGCAGGAAACTAGTTGAGATATGTTTTTATCGTATACCACTGTTCATCCTTTTATCATTACCTCTTGCAGGCTGCGGCACTACATCTCATCTCATAGACATCTCCTATACGGATGAGTATCGCGTCGAGCCGATAGATGCGCCGGACCCATCCATCGACGGGTCTTATTCTTATCAAACATATTTCTACGGAAGCGGCAACGACAAGCGTCGTAAGGAATACAGCAAAGATGTAGATTTCATAACAGAATCTGTGGACGCAAATCCGTTTGTAGAAGACTATGATACTATGCCTCGTTACTGGGGATTCGGTTTTGACAGTTTGCCTATCAACGGGCGGGTCTGGTTTCCGGACGGAGACGGGCCTTTTCCGCTGGTTCTGATAGTCCATGGTAACCATAACATGAAGGATTTTTCCGATCCGGGTTATGAATACCTCGGCAAACTGCTAGCAAGCCGGGGTTTTATCGCTGTCTCGGTAGATGAGAATTTTCTGAATCAAAAATTCGGGGGAGAAAACGATGCGCGCGCATTTGTTCTGCTGGAACATCTGAAAGTGTGGAAAGAATGGAACAGTACGGAGGAGCACCCATTCGAGGGCAAGGTGGACATGGATCGCATTGTACTGATCGGGCATTCGCGGGGCGGAGAATCGGTCGTTCACGCAGCGGCGTTTAATAAACTCTCACACTATCCCGATAACGCCAATATCACACTCGACTACAACTTTGCCATCCGGGCGGTTATTGCTATCGCCCCTTGCGACGGGCAATATAAACCCGCGGGACATCCGACAGCATTGGAGAATGTGAATTATCTCGTCATACACGGCGGGCACGATGCCGACGCAAATATATTCTTTGGAGTGCGGCAATTCAAGCGCGTGCGATTCACCGATGAACACTTCAATTTCAAATCCGCGATTTATATCTACCGGGCGAACCACAGCCGGTTCAACACGTCCTGGGGGAGGTTGGATTTCCCCGCTCCGGGAGGCTGGCTTATTAATGAGCATCCCATCATGGATATGGAAGACCAGCGTAAAGTCGCAAAGGTGTTTATTTCCGCCTTTCTCGAAGCAACCCTTAACGGCAGAGATGAATATCTTCCCGTTTTCAAAGATACCCGGCGCGCCGGCCGTTGGATGCCCGAGGACATCTACGTGAATCAATATCAGGATTCTAATTTTCAAGCCATCGCCGATTTCGAAGAGGATTTTGATGTCACCACAACGACGATCAGCGGAGGTGAAGCGATGGGTGAAGACCTGACGAACTGGAGCGAGTCCCATGTTAACTTTCGCACTAAAGGGGGGGGAAGCCAGGATAACGCCGTCGTCATCCTGTGGGGGGAAAAAAAGTACGAAGACAGCAACGATCCCAATTCGCTTAAGATCGGAAAATACCATATAATTCTGGGTCCGGACACCCACCCGGACCTTCAGGTCGATAACGACTCGAGTCTTGTTTTCTCGATCGGATCGGTGAATCCGCACCAGGACACGATTATCGATTTGACGATCGAGCTTTCCGACAGCGATGGAAATCGTGCCGCCCTGCCGCTCAGTACCATCGGACCTGTCCACCCTGCCTTAAACGTCAGGCTGGCCAAGTGGAAATGGCTGGAGAAAAAATATATTGAAGACTTTTCAGAACGCCTCCTGCAAACCTATGATATCCCGTTAAGACAGTTCGTCGAGGTCAATTCTTCATTCGATCCGTCCAGGCTTGAAAATATAAGCTTCGTGTTCGATCGCTTTCCTAACGGCACCATCATGCTGGATGATATAGGAATCTCGAAATAGTTCCACCCATGCAAGGCAGTCAGAATTCAAACAAATTACATGAAATATTTTCAATAAATTCCGCGCCGATTTTAGCTTTTAATTGAGACATATTTATAGAAGTACAGAGCAGCTCTGTTAAGTATGATATTTGGTAAATGAAAGACCTTGAGGATCAGATACTTGTTCGACAAGCGTTAGAGGCGGATCCGGAGAGCTTCGGCGAGCTATGCAGACGATATTACCATTCATTGGTAGCCGTGGCCGATTCGATTCTGCTGGATCACCACCTGTCCGAGGATGCCGCCCAGGAAGCGCTTGCGGCCGCGTGTCGCCAGCTTCCAAGGCTGAAAAAGCCGGAGCGGTTCGGCCCGTGGATCGTCGCAATCTGCCGGAATGTAGCCAGGGATATGCTGCGAGAACAACAGAAGCAACGAACGCCAATTGATGACCGCCGGGAACGCAAATGTGATGTAGAAAACGACAATCAGAAGGCAATCCTTGCTGAAGCTCTGCAGCAATTGCCGCAGCATCTGCGAGAAGTTATCTTTTTGAGGTTCTACAACGAGATGAGCTACCGACAAATAACCAATGTCCTCGGCGTAACCGAGCAAGTGATTGACGGCAGACTTCGCAGAGCAAAAAAGAAAATCGGTGACTATTTGAAGAAAATGGGCTTTAGGAGGTGATTAATCCTATGAAGCATGAAAATAACAATCAATGGTTGGATCCTATGCTGGATAGGCACATCCATAGAGAGCCTGAGGAATTCGATTTCGAGAAATGGGCCGAAAAACACCCGGAAGAAGCCCGGTTGCTACGTAACGGCTATAAAAATTCAGGCCGGGATGCAAAAATGAAACCTTCTGAAATCTGGAGATTTATCATGGAAAGCAAAGTTACAAGATATTCAGCAGCGGCAGTTATCGTACTGGCAATGACATTAGTTCTGTTTAATCCTTTTTGGACGCCGGGAAACGGCGGAATTGTCCTCGCAGATGTCCGGCAAAAGATCGCCGATACTGAGACAATGATAATACGAGGTACGAAGACCTTTATGAATCTAAGCAAGGACGACAATGTAATCGAAATCAACGGACTCAGATGCGAATTCGATCTCGTGAAATATAGTTCGAAACAACTTGGTCTGGTCGAGGAGGGACGCGTCGACGGCAAACTGATCTATCGAATTACTTTCAATCGGCCGAAGCGACAGGCTGTTCTTGTATTGCCGCCATGGAAGAAGTATGGAGCGATGGCCGCTACTGACGAGCAGATGAGACTAATGGAGAATCTGAGTCCAGAAGGCATCATCAACATGCTTTTGGCAGGCGACCACAAGAAGCTGGGGCGAGACATGATCGACGGCGTCGAGGTCGAGGGCTTTGAATTCCAACAGCCGGACCTCTTCGTAGATCTCTTCCCTAAGCCCATTTTTGACATTCAGACCTTAGAAGGTAAAGCCTGGATCGGGATTGAAGAGCAACTTCCGATCTGGATCGAAGGTGATTTTATCTTCGGCAAGAGCTTATTGACCTTGTTCAACGAAGTCAGGTTGCATGAGGTCAATGTCGTCGAAAAATACGATGTCGATCTTGACGATAAGATCTTCGACACCGATGTACCCGAAGGTTACACGGAATTTGGGCTCAGCGACATTCTCCCTTTCATACCAGTAGAAGCCAAGGCCGGTATCGCCGGTTTGGCTTTAATCCCTGCTGGCCTTATTTTCTGGAGACAGCGAAGAAAGAAGAAACTGTGAAATCTCGATTTTCTTTAGACTATAATGAGTAGCTTAATCGTGTTAATAATAGAGCAATCGCTAAATGATATTTTTTTGAACCGCTTAGACTAAAATCCATTCGTGTGGTTTTCTATAGTAGAAACTATCACTATTTAACAAGAGGCCTTTGTGACAGAAGATATGTTATGTTTTAGTATTCGCATCTAATCAGCATTTAGGAGGAGATTATCCAGATGGCGTTCAATCAGCGATATTTTCATAAAGACAAATCCAATACACCTCATTTGAGCTTAATGTGCTGCTTTAATGAACACGAAAGGAAAATAAGATGAAAAAAATAATTTACCAAAGCCTTGCCGTGGCACTGTTTATAACAATCATATCATCTATGGCAATTTGCAAGGATTCCGAAGGAGTGCCGCCTATAGCAGATGCAGGTTTTTCGCGATATGTGGCACAGGAACCGATTACCCTTGATGGTACAGGCTCTTACGATCCGGACAATTCCGGCACATTAAGCTACAGATGGCGGCAAATATCCGGCTTACAGCTTGTCATTTTAGATGAAAACACTTCTACACCATCAATAGGTGGTGATATGTTAGTCGGCACAGAAACGGATACATTAGTTGGTTTCAACCAGACAGATGAGGTCCAGGAATGCGTGTTTGAACTGGTAGTAAACGATGGTGAATACGACAGTTTAGCAGATACTGTCAAAGTCGTGATTGTGCCGGATTTTGGAATTAATACGGCGGAATTGGTCAATTCCAAGTTTGATCCGAATAAACCCACGTTTGTTTTTTTTACCGGTGGAAGCACCTGTGCTGATGGTGGCGGAGATGTTATTGACGATCCGATGTTTCTTGAACTTGTTAACCATATTGGTTTTCCTCAGGGCTATAATCCCGATTCGATGTCAACTCCCCGAACATTTTATAAGTACGCCAATATGATTATTGTATTTCTCTCCAGTGTGGCACCGGACTATCATCAGCTCATTCAAACTTGTGGATTCAGCGCCGGGGGAACGCCCGCCCTTGATGTCGGCACATACCTGAACCTGACCTATGCGGATCCCCGCTATGCCGTGAACCGTGTCACGCTAATGGATGGGGCCTTCTGCATGGAGACTTATAGCCAGCCCCTCAAGAGAATTGAAGACTTTACACAAAATCCTGTCGGTGGCGAACCATGCTGGATAGAAAACTACGCCGCGGCAAATAAGACTTACTATCCAAATACCTTAAATGTCTCCCTGCCCCTAACACACGGCGAGAATCCCCTGTGGTATTTCTATTCATTTCAAACTCAGGATGAAAACAACTTCAACGGGGGTTTGGTTGCCGGGGTGTATTGGTCTGTCTTCGGTCCGGGCAAGAACCTTAATCCTGTATTGACACTGGATCCGGAACCCTACAAATTTCAATGGCGCGGTTCAGTAAATTCAGGCTATATGGATTTTTTCAATGAGCAGCAAAATCCAGGCAGACTACCAGAACCGGTCAGACTTATTGGTCCCGAAAACGGTTCTTTTGTGGATGCTAACGGAGCGGTGTTCAGTTGCGAAGAAAGTGAAAATGCCTTCGGGTATCAGCTTTTGTTTGGGCCTGATCCTTATCGGGTTATGGATTATTATGTTGTCTCCGATACACCGGCTCCACCGACTGATGTTGTCAAGACATCTTTTTTTAAGCAAACCTGGTGGACTATAAAGGTGCGAGATCAATATGGCTCGACTATTTATGCCGATCCAATCCATGTTGATTTCGAGAACTTAGAGCCGCTACCAATCGAGAATATCACTATCGACAAAGAATACGTCTCTTTTCGACGGGCCATCGATGATGCTCGTAATGGAGATGAGATAGTGATCAAGCCAGGAGTATACCAGGAAAAAATCAATTTCAAAGGCAAGAATTTGACGCTCAGATCAATTGATCCTAACGATTCGGCTGTTGTTTCAGAAACTTTTATAATTGCTATCGACCAAGACGCAGTGACTTTCTCTGAAGGAGAAGATGCTAACTGCGTTCTCGCCGGTTTTACGATTGCATTCTCAAACAATGGCGTTTATTGCTCTGGGGCCTCTCCCACAATTGTTAATTGCAACATTGTCGGTAATGTCAGTGCCGGCATGAAATTGGATATGGGTAGCAGTCCGACTGTCTCTAATTGCATTATCGCCGAGAATGGCGGTTCGGGATTAGAAATGTTCAAGTTCGTATCAGGGCGTTATGTCTTTATTAATACGCCGACTATAGTCAATTGCACGATTGCAGACAACTCAAAGATCGGCATATCTGAAGGCAAGCCTACTATTCTCAATTCCATTATCTATGGAAACGGCATCCAGATATCAGGTTCTTCTGCTGCAGTGACGTACTGCAACGTCCAGGGCGGTTTCTCCGGCGAAGGAAATATTGACGCTGATCCGTTCTTTGCCGATCCGGACAACAACGATTATCACTTAAAATCCCGGGCAGGCAGGTGGGCTCCGGCAAGTCAAAGCTGGGTCACAGATGAAGTCAACAGCCCATGTATTGATGCCGGTGATCCAAGTACACCGCTGGGCTCAGAGCCGTTAAACAACGGCGGCATTATCAATATGGGAGCCTATGGAGGTACATCACAGGCAAGTAAGTCTCCGTAAGGACAACACACAATCCAAGTTAATAAAAGCTATCTCAATACGCAACTTAAATATCCTCAATCTTAATGGCTATGTGCCCTGCTACAGGGCTTTTTCACGTCCTTTTCGGCTGGGGTAAAATCTAAAAATTGTGAAATATCGTAATTTTATTTAGACTATGACAGACCGTTCAATCGTGATAAGAGTGAGAAACGATCGTTTCTCAGTCAGGCTGGCAAAAGTCGATGGTAGAAGACAAGATACTCATCTGGAGATTCAAATGCGGCAGCAGGGATGCTCTCCAACGTATCTATGAAATGTACGTGGTGTATCTGGTGACGTTGGCGACCGCTCTCTTAAATGATGTAAGTACCGCAGAAGATATTGTGCATGATGTCTTTGTTTCATTTGCTCAGTCCGCCGGACGACTCCGGCTCGAAGGAAGTCTCAAAGCGTATTTAGCAACCTGCGTCGTCAATCGTGTACGAGACAGGATCCGAACAAGGCAGCGACAACTGTCGACTTTAGACGAGACGCACCCGATCTACTCGACGACAAGAGGCCCGGAACTGTCCGCCGTGTGTAGTGAAGATCTGCAGCAGTTGAGTCGCGCAATAGCCCAACTTCCTTACGAGCAGAAAGAAGTAATATTGCTGCATCTGTACAGCGAAATGATGTTCAAGCAAATAGCGAAATCGCAGCAGGTTTCTATTAACACGGTCCAGAGTCGATATCGATATGCATTGGGCAAACTGCGATCATTACTGAACAGTGAGATGAAAGAATGAAACAGTCAGAAATAAAAAAGTTAGTAAAGAAATTGAACATCCGGCCCAGTGCTGAGATGTATGACAGAACTCTATCGGAAACGCTGGACGCACAGGAAATTCATAAAAAGAAATCGGCCGCAAGTCGGCCCAATTTGTGGAGATTTATCATGGAAAGCAAAGTTACAAGATATTCAGCAGCGGCAGTTATCGTGCTGGCTATGACATTTATTTTATTCGGGCCTTTCTGGACGACGGGAAACGGTAGCGTTGTACTCGCGGATGTCCAGAAAAAAGTCGCTGGTATTGAGACAATGATAATACAAGGCACAAAAACATTTACATATCCGGGCGAGCCCGACCACATTTTCGAATTTGACGGGATAAAATGCAAATTCGACCTCTTGAAATATCATTCGACTCAGTACGGCCTGGTTGAAGAGGGATACGCCGAGGGCCAACCGTTCTATCGTATCACCCTTAATATCCCGGAGGCACAAACTCTTATTGTACTGCCGAAATATAAGAAGTACTTAAAATTCGCTTCCATGGGTGCCCTGGCGAAGGTCATGGAGTACTTTACAACTCCCAATGGCATCCTTAATCTGCTTCTTGAGGGCGACTACACGAAGCTGGGACGAGATAAGATCGATGACATCGAGGTTGAGGCCTTTGAATTCCAGGACACAGAGCCTTTCGAGCTTTTCAAAGAGCTTTTACCTAAGGCCGTTTTTAATATTCAGGCCTTCAAAGCTAAAGTCTGGGTAGGGATTAAAGAGCAACTACCAGTCCGGATCGAAGGCGACTTGATCATCGGTAAAAGTTTCATGACGGCGTTCAATGATTTGAACCTGCATGAAGTCAATGTTCTGGATCAGTATAATATCGAGCTTGATGAAGACATCTTTGACACCAATCCGCCCGAAGGCTATACGGAATTAACGCTCAGCGATATCCTTCAAGTGATTCCAGTAGAGGCCAAGGCCGGTCTTGCAGGTCTGGCTATCGCGCCGGCAGGATTTATCTTCTGGAGAAGGCGAAGAAAAAGAACAACGAACAATCCAAGTTAATTACTTCTATACTTGACTGCGCCCAATTTATAAAACTTCGTGTAAGCTAACGTGGCTTTCTTGAAACTATTCTGGACGAACGGTTATTGTTTTTTTAGTTTTCGTCTTTCCCTATTCGTACCGGAGCGCCGCTATTGGGTCTATACGTGCCGCCCGCCGGGCGGGGATATAACAGGCAAGCAGCGCTACGGCGACTAATAGGATTGAGACACTAAAGAAGGTCGTCACGTCCGTTGCACTCACACCGAAGAGTTGTGAGGCCAATACCCGGCTTATCGCAAAAGATCCCAACAGGCCAATCAACAGGCCAATGACGATCAAAACCGCACCTTGACGCATGATGTGACGAGCAATGTCGCCTGGTCGTGCCCCGAGCGCCACACGAATGCCGATTTCTTGTGTTCGCTGGCTTACAGAGTAACTGATGACGCCGTATATCCCTGCGAAAGCCATGATTCCGGCAATAGCGGCAAACACACCGAATAGCCATGAGTAAATAACCCGGAGTAATATGGATTCGTCAACGCGTTGGGACATGGTCTTTATACCGAAGATGGGTATGCCCGGATCCATAGAGCGTACGATCTCCCGGACAAAATCCACCAAAGAGAGCGGATCGGCCGACGTGCGTACCACGGCGTACATTGTCGGATCAGCATTCCAGGCATATGGTATATAGACGCCGGGGCGCATCTCTTGCTCAAATCCATAGTGTTTGACATCTTTGGTCACTCCAACGACACGCATCCAATCTTCCGAATCCCGTTTTCGGATCCGTTTGCCAACCGGATTCTCACCCGCCCAAAAATGATTGGCAAAGGTTTCATTAACGATAACAGTTCTCTCGCTGTCCCGCTGGTTATCTTTCTCGGTGAAAAACTGTCCTGAAAGCAACTTCACACCCATGGCCTCGAAGTAGCCCGGCGTCACGGTGCGTTCGAGTATGATCACATCCTGCTCATCAGGACTTCTCTCCGGCGCATCCTCAATATCAAACAACCGGCCAGCATGGGTGGTCAATGGGATATGGTTGCAAAGGCCGGCCTGCTCCACGCCCGGCAAGGCCCGGACCATCTCTATGTGTTGCTCGAAGAAGGCCTTTCGTTGGCTCTCTGTGGCGTTCGGACCACCGGATAGAGATATCTGATATGTGAGGATACCCTCCGTGCGGAATCCAGGATCTACGTCCTTAACCTTGCGGAAGGTCCGAAATAACAAGCCGGCACCGATGAGAAGTGTCAGCGCCAGAGCGATCTGGCCGACGACGACGCCGTTCAATGTTCTGCGCCTGGCGCGTGAGCTGGTCGCATGAGTGCCCGATGATTGCAGCACATTATGGAGGTCCCTGGCATAACCTGCCTGGAACGCAGGAATCAATCCCGACAAAATCGTTGCAAAACCAACAATAACTATACAGAAAAACACAAAACGGAGGTCCTCATCGAATGTCATCCATGAGGATGAGGGTATGTCTGTTGAGGCGGCTAACCGTGCCAGCAAGATTTCGAATCCCAAATGCCCTAAAAAGAGCCCGAGGCCCCCCCCCACGATGGACAGGACAAGACTTTCGGTCAAGATGTGCCGGACGATGCGCCCACGCGTGGCCCCAAGGGCCGCACGCATGGCGATCTCCTTGCTCCGATAGGCACCACGGGCCAACATGATACTTGTCACATTGCAGCAGGCTATCAA
>WOR8_10002998_pt1 | contig 16570 bp, 12 predicted proteins | sample DeeMarSeWOR38_10_FD_19890 | JGI IMG/M metagenome (IMG submission 19890)
GATAATTTTTTATTGAATGATACTTTTTGTAGAGCCCGTGTTGGGCGGAATGCCGTTTGTATTTTTGAGTGTGCCCGTACGCATAGGGATGCTTGCGATAGGCACTCTGATGGCGGTAATTGCTGACATAGCGTTTTCGGTGGTCAATACGGTAATAGGGATAATAATAACCAACACTGCCCCAGCGATCGTTATCGTTGGCCTCTTCTGCTGCTTCAGCCTCCTGCAGGATCTGGTCGGCTCGCTGTAAGGCTGCTTCGGCGCGGGCATTGGCGGCTGTAAGCCGCCTTTCGGCCTCCAGTTGTTGTTGCAACAAAAGCGCTTCCCGTTCAGCGAGTTCCTGTCTGGCCAGTTCCAGCCTGTCTTCTTCAAGGCGTCGTTCATGGGCCTCTTCATCGTGCGAAATTTCAGGGGATTTGATTAATAGTTCGGCATGTTTCGGCGGCGACTGGTTGGTAAAATGTCGCACGCCGTTTTCGTCTGTCCAGGAGTAGATATCCGCGCTGGCTGCTGGAATCATAAATCCGGCAAATCCAAGGGCTGCCAGGATCAATGCTGCTATATTAAACCGGTTCATAGTTGCCTCCCTTCGGCTCGCTTGGGCCTCGCCCGGCTGAATCGTTATCGGTTTTCTATCAACGCCCCCAACATAACCATCAAATCCTTGCCTGTAAATCAAAAAGCGTTGTGCCTTCTTACGACTCAGACGCATCAGGCATCCGGCCGGTCGACATAAATTTCTCCACAGGTGATATCTTTTAATTGGCTTCCGTAGAGGTAACTGCCCCCTGCATCCCCCCTGCCATCTCATCTGATTGACCGTTAGCCCGCTTCTTGCCGCTGGCAATCTCAGATGCAATTCTGTGGTGTAGTTGTTCCTGGCGGACGGGAAATAAACGCCGATTGAGCTTGCGTGCCTGGCGGGCCTCTTCGAGAAAATAGGCCAGCACATCAAGATCGGTCGTGATGTTGCGACCGGATTTTCGGGCGGCTTCAACTTTGGCCAGCATCGCAATGATGCCGTATAGGTACAGGCTCAAGGTGGTAATGCGGCGCAGAAAAAATTGCTTTTGCGATACGGAACGCCCATAAATTAAAAAGCCCGCCAGTATCATCAGGCGAATCCGGTGTGCGCTTGATCTGGCAAAACGGCCGGCGCGGTTCATGGTTCGGTTGCTAAACGCCGGAAGCCAATCGCTGCGGCGAAACGTCGCCTTGACCAGCAGCATCAATTGGGACAACCTGCCGGAGGCCTGCGCCTGAATGCGCTTGCCGAACGCTCGTAAGGCAAACATGGCCGGATACATCGAATGAATTTCGGTGGTTCCTTCGAAAATCGTGGCCACCCGAAAATCGCGCATGCGTTTTTCGTAGGGCTGAGTGGTCAGATAACCGGAGCCACCGGCTACCTGAAGGGCATCATAAATGGCATCCCAGGCCCGGGTTGTGCCAAACAGCTTGCAATGCGAGCTTTCCAATGCCACCAGAGCGGTGGGGTCGGTTTCAAGCATTCCGGCGGTAAAGGCCGTCATTGCAGAGGCCGCATAGCCATGAACTTTTGCTTTGACCATTTTTTCCTGAATCAGCTCAAACTGGTTGATCGAAACGCCAAACTGCGTTCGACTGGCGGAGCGTTCGGCCATATCCGCCAGCGACTGTTTCATCATACCGGATGATGCCGCTCCCAGCGCCATCCGTCCGTAATTTAGGATGACCATGGCAATTTTAAAGCCGTCACCGGGTCGCCCCAGTAAATTTTCTCGAGGAACTTTGACATTTTTAAACTGGATGGCGGCCGTGGAACTGGCCTTAAGCCCCATTTTGGGCATATCTTTGCCGATTTTGACGCCATCCCATGCAGTCTCGACGATGAACGCGCCCATGAATCCGGGCCGGGCTGGATCCATCTGCGCAAATACGGTAAGCCCGCCGGCATAATTGGCATTGGTAATGTAAGTTTTGGTTCCGTTGAGGATAAAATGCCGGCCGTCTTCGGATTCGGTGGCAGTGGTTTGAATGTTTTGGGCGTCCGAGCCTGTCTGGGGCTCGGTCAATGCATATGAAAAAATCATGTCACCGGTAGCAGCCGGAGGCAGATATTTGCGTTTCTGCGCTTCGCTGCCGAAGAGCACAATTCCCTTGATGCCGATCGAAAGATGTGCCAGAGCAAGGATTCCCAGGGACATATTTTGGCTTGCCAGAGTTTCAACGACATGCAGATACTGGTTCAGGCTGAGCCCGACCCCACCGTATTCACGGGGAATCGTGAGGCCGAAAAAATCATCGCGTCCGAGTTTTTCCATCAAGTCGGCGGGCACTCTCCCTTTCTCTTCCAGAAGGGATGGCGGGTATTCCGAATTCGCATCAAGGAATTTGCGAATAAAGCCCTGAGTGGTTTCATTGGACTCGAAATCTTTGAAGCGATTAAACGGTTGGGGGTCCAGCCGGCCAAAGTATGTATTGATCAAGAAATTTCCATAATCCATCTGCAACTCCTTGTCTCCGGATGACCGCGATGATGTTCGGTTCCAACAGGGCCGATTTGGTTGAAGCCTGGATCGATCATAAGATATACAGTAAGCATTACAGATTGAGGGTCAATTTGAGCGGCAAAAACCATGATTTATACCGCTTGTCATAAAACCGTTCCGATTCAACGACCCCCTGCACAGCGGGTGGCTTGGATCGTTGCGGGTGAAACCGGGTGCAAAACACCCGGTTTGGGAAACCCGATAAAAGGATCGCGGCATAAGCGGTTGTAGCAAAAAAACCTTCCGCTTAATCGCTTTTTACCTGCGATATGATTTCCCAGGCTTCTTCAGCGGTTTCAACATACTGAAAAAGATTTAAATCGTGGGGTGAGATGGTGCCTTCATCGACCAGGGTATTGAAATTAATGACCCGTTCCCAGAATTTTTGGCCAAACAAAAGAATCGGTATGGATTTGACTTTTTTGGTTTGAATTAAGGTCACGGTCTCAAAAAACTCATCCAGGGTGCCAAATCCCCCCGGGAAAACCGCCAGTGCCCGGGCGCGCATCAGCAGATGCATTTTGCGGATCGCAAAGTAATGAAACTGAAAGGATAATTCAGGCGTAATATACGGATTGGGGGCCTGTTCGAAGGGCAGCACGATGTTCATGCCGATGCTGGGAATGCCGGCTTCATGCGCACCGCGATTGGCGGCCTCCATTATGCCCGGCCCGCCTCCGGTGATCACCACCATTCTGTCTTTACCGGTGTTACTGGAAATCAGGGCTCCCAGTTTGCGGGCTTCATCATAATATTGGCTGTTGGCCAGCGCGCGCCGCGCGATATCCACCTTTTTTTTGAGGGTATCATCGTTTTTATTCTTACGGTACTCAGCCTCTGCTGAAACCAGCCGGGCTTCGGCGGTTACCGGATCCGGAATGCGCGCACTGCCGAAGATAACCACCGTTGATTCAATATGGTTTTCCTGCAGAATCAACTCGGGTTTGAGCAGCTCCAGCTGCAGGCGCACCGGGCGCAGCTCATCCCGCAGAATAAAGTCTTCATCCTGGTATGCCAGTTTGTACGAAGCGGAGCGACATTGCGGCGTATCCGCATGCAGGAGAGCTGAATCGGCATCAGCGTGGGCTGAAGTAAAAAATCGGGACTTGGGCTTAGGTTTTTTAGATGGCATCGGTTAGACTCCTTACCCGTAAGATGAACAGACAGATGTCATTACAAGGTTTCATGCTCCGTGGTTTAATATAGGATCTTGAGAAAAGCAAGCCTGCAGACCGAGGCACACCAAAACACCGACAAACATCAATGAAGACAAATGCGACCATGTAAACGGAATTCAGGCGCCTCACGCAAAACCGCAGATAAATTTATAAATTCTAGACAAATTTTAGGACACGGGTATTTGTTAGGGGCGAATCCCGTTTCACGAGGACCTTCGGCGGGCAAAGATCTCACATGGCAAAGCCAAAAATGCAGCTTACGTAAAGCGGCATTTTTAACCGATGGTGTCCAGCAGGGAACCCAGCATTTCATCCTGGGTTTCGATCGTCTTTAAGTTTGCCTGATAGGCGCGTTTGGTAAGCATTAAATCCGGTATCTCTTCGCTCAGATCGACATTGGCGGTCTCTTTTTCAACTTTTTCACCGTCCTCGATGACATCATAGCGCAACCCCGGGCTCTGGTCCTTACTCAGTTCCAACCGAACGCCGCCATTGTAATCTTCATGCAGCACGGCGCGATTGCGTTTAAATCCATCCGTATTGACGTTGGCAATGTTGTCAGCCGTAGCCCCCAGTTTCGTGACAAAAGCTTTTAAGGCGGATATGGTCCCGTTTAATGCTGAAATCATTTGCCCCCCAGGATCATCATCATTCTTTGGTGTTCTGCAAAAAATTAAAACTTCCCAAAATGCCGTTATTCCAACCGGAACATACTCCATCAAGTATGGTTGTGAGAGCCCGAATAAGAAGATGCACGTGCATCCGAGAAGTTTTAAACGAATTTTATTTTTTAAATTTGAAATACAATATCTGTGCCAAACTCAACATCCTTTTAATTTATAATAATATTAAATAATTATTAAATTTTCGAGCTCCTAAAATCTGAAAAAATGACAATTATCGTCAATTATTTTGCCATAAAATGTCAACCTGTATGGTTTTTTTAGCGGCCGGGGCGCAGACCTATACATGACGAGGGTTTTATAGGGGTTGTCAAAAAAAGTTCCGCTTACGGAACGTTTTTTTTGCCACACCCCTTATGCCGCCATCCCGTTTTCGGAACATTATGATGACGAGCGGTATAGGCAGAAATTGCCGGTCGCAGGACGTTAAGGGGACAGGAGATACAGGCGTGAAAAGCGCCAAAAAATACGATGCAGAGGGTCCGGGTCGCAGCATTTGAAAGGGCGGCAGGATCGCAGCACAAGGGGCGTTTGAATATAAGATTATCTAAAAACAAACGGGGGGGCGTCATCATCCATGCCGACATTTTTTTTCTCGCGCTTGGGCTGTTTGAGATCCTTTTTTGTTCGCGGTCTGCCGCGTCCGGCGAAGAGACCGGTTACGATGTAGACACTTGTGCGATATGCCAGCCGCCATAGCTGCAAAACCAGGGAAAACAGGCCCATACCCAAAAAAACCTGTAAAAATGTCGGTTGGGAGGAGGCCCAGACACTAAAGGTCGTCCAGCCTTCTACCAGCCAATTTAAGGTGGGATCCATCTTATGCTTCTTTCAGTTTTGTTTTTCTGATATCCCCGTCCTGCAGCATTGTCAAGCAAACAATCATGGGCCGATGCGGTCAAAAATTTGACAGCCCGCACCTATTTCGAGTTTATCCGCTTCGGTCTACCCGGCAAACAGTGCACGAGCGCCATGATTTTGGAGAAATGGATAGCCCGATCAATATGGCATGAAAGTTGAATATTCATAAGCTCAGTTCGCATGCGTGCCCGCATCGTTGGCCGTCATGTGGCATCCGTCCCCAAGCACCAAATCCAGCGGGACGCTCCTCCTTTCAATGCCCCCGGGGCCCAGCTCACCCCGGGGGCTGCATGGGATTCGCTTGATGGCGGCTAAAGCCCTACGGGGTGAAAGGATGAAGTGATCATGATTTGCGTCGTTGAATATGGCAAACACATCGGAACCCTCCGAAATCTTTTTCCCGACAAGCAGCAGGCCCTCGCTTTTGCCCAACGCATTATTGCCCTGTCTGACGGAGAGTATCAGAGCATCGGGCCGCATCAATGGTATTGCCGGGAAAAAAGAGAGTTTGTCAAAATCGAAGCCATGCGAAAATAAATTTCGACTTAAGGCTTCAGAATAATACTTAATTAAAAAATCGAGGTAAAGTTTTTTAAACAAATACCGATATATAAACTAACAGTGTGCAGGCGGGCACGCTGTTTGGTATAATTCCTTAGGGAGGGGGCGGTTCATTGTGAGCCGCCCCTGTTTTTTTGGCCGCTTTCAGATTTAGCAGGTCGAATGAACATCGGTGATCATTTTCCAGAATGGGCTGCCGCCAGGGACTCCATCTGAGATCATTATCAGTGTATTCAAACGGTTGACCTCCCCTGCAACGATCCATATAATACACCATAATACACCCAGCCAGAGCTGACTGCGCGACACCACTATTTGACACCACCACCGTTGAAGGGTTCCACCATGAACATTCGAACACGCTTGGCCATCAGCGCTTTTTTGATTTCCCTTTCGGCCGCCTCTGCCCTCAATTGGACTGCAGCCGGAGCAGCTTCATTCAAGGTGCCGCGCATTTCCATCCAGCAGGCAAACCAGTTGCACGGCAATTCGGATGTGATTTTTATCGATGTCCGCACAGCAAAGTCATGGTGGCGGAGTACTGCGAAAATCTCCCGTGCGATTCGAGAGGAGCCAAACGCCGTAGCGCAGTGGGCCCCCAAATATGACAAAAACAAAACCCTGATACTGTATTGTGCCTGAAAAAATGAAAGAACCAGTGCCCGGGCGGCACGCCATTTCATAAAAAATGGATACCCAAACGTTTTTGCCCTCCAGGGCGGCTGGACAGCCTGGACAAAGGCCGGCTATGCGACTGAAAAAAAATAAAAGCATTCCGATAATTTGATCTTGCAAAGCCAATCCTTAGGATTTATGATTGTTAAATCAACGGATTATGCATTGATTGGGTTTTTCAAACCGGCTGCTTTGCGCCCGGTTTGACCCGCAACTGTCGGGGCAATGCGTGCCCCGGTCTTTTACCTTTGGCGGCAAAATCCAAACCACCTGCTGTGCGGGTGGTCGTTGACTCGAATGATTCAATACGAGAAATGGCGAAATGAGTGGACTGGATAATCTAATCGCCTTTGTTGATAACGGCGGCACCCGTTCCGGCTCTGAGCGCAGGCAATCTGCCAAGGTCAAGTATCGACCCGAAAGAAGAATCCAATACGATCGCCGCAGCGGTGCGGATCGCAGAAGAATCCTCAACAAAAAACGCAAGGCTGGCAAGGAAAGGCGCACCGTATTTTACGACCAACGTTATTAAGGTATCTGAATTAGATTTTAATTGGATGGCATATTGGGGTTGCGTCCATTCAAAGAGCCAAATGGGTAAAATTCAAGTTGCTTCATACAATCTTCGACTTCTTAACCGCCTCGCGACCAGCCCCGCAATCGATTTGACTTTTGTAACTTCAGGCCCCTTTTTGTCTCTTCACGACAATCGCAATGAACATTAAAAAGCGGTTATCGCACTACCTGAGTAAAGCCCCTCGCTTGTTTTTTCTGAAAAACGGTATCGGCCAATCAACTTTGAAAATCGCGCCGCAGAGACGGCATGATGATCTGCCGGAGTGCTCGCAGCCAGGAACCGCTGTCAACCGATTTTGGATTTGAGCCGTCCATTGATTTAGAAAAAACATTAACTTGCCGGAATGCGGGTACAGACTGCCGAGAAGCTGGCAGTGATCGTTTTCCTGACAGACGGTTAACCGCTTGATAAGATTGATGAACCAAACAATATGGGGAAAGGACGGGCGTTCCAATCGGAACCCTGATAACACAGCGCCGGCCCCGGGGATTGTTCTACAATGACGAAATGCATATCGAATGAAAAAAATAATTGCCTGCTGCTGGACGATAGACCCGATCTCAGGTTGGTCAGGCTAAATTACTGCGTGCCCGGCGTCATGTCGCGATGCAGCGCCGGTGCAATTTGGGATGACCAGAAAAGATGCATATACGCGCGTAAATCATCGGTTCGCGATCGCTGTATGTATTATATCGAGGCGATCGGCGGGCATTGCGACTGCGTGGAAGCACAGCAGGAATTGAGAAAATCTGTTGACAAGCGGGAGGACTAAACCGACAATTATCAGTCAACCGACAATGCGGTTATGAAGTCAATTAAAAACCCCCAGGCAGCCCTCACACTACCCGGGGGTGTTTTAATTACAGTCATAGTGAAACAAAAAAACTTCAATTCAGATCAATATCGGTTACGATGCCCAGTCGCCGTTCACTATGACTATATTGGGCAAGGTCAAACATAAACCTTGCCCTGCCTGCCCTCAAATGATTATTACCAATGGCCAGCAACAATCATTGACATGCTGAAGTTATAATATCACAACATATTGATAAATGTCAAGAAAAAATACTATATGTGGTATATAGATGCCCTTTCCACCTTATTTATGTGCCCTTGAATCCAAATCCAACGCTGCGAAATCGATCAGCCGGCCGGCAAAATTTGCAGAAATGACACTTGCTGGGCTTTATACTGTTTACTTTGTGCTATGAAAAAGCTGTATGGTCGATTTTGAGTCCGTCGTGCGATAATATCAAAGTTTGTTGTTGCCGATAGATAAAAACCGTGTCATTAGTACCACAGGCGGAACACCAATGAAATTAAAGCTACACAGATTTTTTACGATTATTCTGGCAATGGCAGCTTCAAGCGGCGCGATGGCAGCTGAAGATTTAACTGAACTTGTAAAGTCCATCCAGCCGGCAGTGGCCACGGTTGTGGCTTATGATGTGAACAACAACGTCGCGAATATCGGCACCGGGTTCTTTGTCAACAAGTATGGTCATTTGATAACGAATCATCATGTGCTTGTCGGAAAATTCAGCGCCGAAATCAGGACTGCTGACGGCAGCACTTACCGTGTCAGAACGGTTGTGGCCGAGAGCCAGGAAACCGATTTGATCAAGGTCAGCGTCGATATCCCCCCCGAAAGGGTACATTGGTTGTATGTGAGCGATAAGGTGCCCCCCGTGGCCCAACAGGTGGTTGTCGTGGGCAGTCCAATGGGTCTGGAGCAATCGGTCAGTGACGGGATTATCTCCTCGGTACGCGAAATTCCGGGCCTGGGAACTTTCTTTCAAATGTCGGCCCCCATATCGCCCGGATCAAGCGGCAGCCCGGTTGTCAATATGAAAGGCAAAGTTGTCGGCGTGGCCAGCTTTCAATTTTTACGGGGCCAAAATCTAAATTTTGCCGTAGCCGGCAAATCGATTCGTGACCTGAAAATCAAGGCCAGCGCGCAATCACTGTCAGAATGGACCTTCAGTATCAGCGATCAAAAGCCGCGTCTGGCCGCCGAGCTGTGCCGCAAAGGCTATAGCCTTTCGGTAAACGGTCAGGACCAGGAGGCCCTGCAATATTTTAAACAGGCTACCGAGAATGATCCCGGCAGCACCAACGCCTGGTACGGACTCGGCTACTGTTATGCCGGCAAAAATTCTCACACAGAAGCCATTGCGGCATACAAGCAGGCCGTCCAAACCAATCCGGGCAACGCGGAATCTCATTTCCATCTGGGAAATTACTACAGTAAAATCGGTCGCTATGATGAGGCCGTTGCGTCCTACAGGCAGGTCGTTGCCTTAAATTCGAAGTTTGAAGCCGCCTATTTTCAACTCGGAATCATTTACAACAAGATGGGCCGCTACGACGAAGGCCGCGAAGCATTTGAAAATGTTGTTCGCATCAATCCGCAGGCGCAAAATGCCTACTATAATATCGGGGTGGCCTATACCAGAACCGGCCAGTTCGATCGGGCCGCTATGGCCTATCAAAAAGCCCTTGACATCCAGCCCGAATTTCCTGAAGCCCTCTATAATCTGGGTGTTGTATACGGCCAACTCGGCAGCGTCAAAGACGAGATGTCGGCTTATAAAATGGCCATCCGAATTAATCCGGATTTTGCACCTGCGCATTTTGCCATGGGGCAGGCCTATCTGCAGCAGGGAGACAAGGCCGCCGCCCTGGATCAATATAAAATTCTGCGAAAATTGGATACCGTACTGGCTGAAAAATTATTTGAAAAAATTTACCAATAGGCCGCACTGCATGGATCAAAAACACACTTCCTTAAAACCGCTACCCAACAATCGTGATCATAACTGTTTCGGATGCAGCCCGACCAACCCTTCCGGCCTGCAGATGTCCTTTTTGGCCGGCGATTCAAGCGTGACCTCTCATGTTACCGTACCCCGGCACCTGTGTGGCTGGAACAACCTGGTGCACGGTGGTGTCCTGAGTACGATCTTAGACGAAATTATGAGCTGGGCCACGATCCATTTACTCAAGCAAATCCCCATGACAAAATCGATAGCCGTTGATTTCATCAAGCCGGTGTATGTCGGTAACCCGTTGAAAGTTGAGGGCCGGGTGTTGGAGAAAATCGGCCGCCGCGACGCCGTAATGGAGGGTAAAATCTTAAACGCCGATGATGAATGCTGCACCCGGGCCACCGGAACATTTGCCATATTTTCACCGGCAGTGGCCAAAAGGCTCAAGATCACCGATACCAAATCCTTGCACTGGTTCGAGCAGGTGTTCAGCCTTAAGTAAGGTTCAGGGTTCAAAGGTTCTGGAAACAGAGGTTCTGGTTTTTGGCTTCTATCTCATAACGACTGACAACTGGTTTTTTAGGCCTTTTGATTAACCTCTGAACCTTTAAACGTTGAACTTTTGAACCAGGCGATTGAACAGCTCGTCTTGATTTTCCCGTGTCAGCTCAAACAGCCTCACATCCGGTCGGCACTTCAATTGAGCGATAAGGCCGCCGCCCTTTAAGGCGATGGTTGCAACCAGGCGACTGTTGGATTCAAAAACGGCCTTTAGGATTTCAGCGAAGCGATCGGATAAGCATTCCATCTTACCGATTTCATCGATCATCACCAGACCGGTTCGCAAGGTTGAAAACGGCAATCGTTCCAAAAAGGCCTCAAACCCGTCGACATCAACGCCATATTTACCCACCCGATAACCGGTGCGCAAATCCACGTGTGCCAGTGTTCCGCTGCGGCCATCCAGGCCGCACAGGCGAAAACCCTTGCGAGATTTGCCCTGCCGGATTTCAGCGGTGTAGAAACCGACCGGATTCAGATCCTGAAATTCATCAACCAGCCGTCGAAAAAGAGTCGTCTTACCCGATCCCGGAACTCCGGTGATTAAAATGTGGTTACTTCTATTCACTTTTTTTTCTGTAGCTATCTATCAAGTGAACCTTGCTATCCATTAAGTAATACCCTGGCGTGTTGGAGTGCTGGAGTATTGGCGTATTGTAAATTCAAAAAATCATATCGTCATTCAACCCATTACTCCCCCACTCCAGTACTCCATTACTCCTGCCGAAAATAAACTGGTTAACTTTATAATTAAAACGAAAGCATAAATTACCGAAGACCTTATATGAGCAAATGCTCATTCCCCAGCCGCACCCGGGTCAGTCCGCAATCCCGGGCGGCCTGAAGACAGTTCGTCGCCAGCATCTTTGAGGTCACAGGCATATCGGACATTAAGAATTGCGGGTGGAAGGCCAGCAGGTGGTAAGGGATATCGGGGTTGAGCCCGGCAATGAATTCAGCGATTGCGGCAACCTCTTGCGGGTCGATGTACCCCGGCACCAGCAGCGTGCTGGCAACCAGCAGCGGCGGAACGGGTCGTCGAGAAGTTATTTCAGTTGCGCGCCTAAAATTGTCCAGCGGGGCCTGATTGGAGACACCGGTGAGGACCCGGTGCAGCACCGGATTCCAGGCTTTCAGATCGAACTTTACACAGCCGCCGGATTCCATCGCGACTTCCATCATCCGATCGAGCCGGTCCGGGTTGAGGGAACCGTTTGTCTCCCAGCAGATTCGCAAAATCCGGTTCGTCGCTTTTTGCCGGGCCTGCTGTGCTGCTTTGAGAGAAAACGGCATCTGCGGAGAGGGATCACCCCCGAAATAACAAATACATGATGTTTGCTCATCCACGTCCGCCACCAATTCTTCCACAGAATGAAAAGGTGCTGCGAGTGTTTGGTTGCGAAAATGCCAGTTCTGGCAATACAGACAGTCAAACGAGCAACCCTGGAAAAAAACCGCCAGGTTCTTGAAGCCGCTTTCAGGGCCCCGGCGATAGGCGTATCGGGGAAAGCCGCTTCCGGTGCCCCCCGCACAAACCCGGCCGGCCACGCAATTGGTCGGCAGGAAATCATGATACCAGGACAGTTTGCCGCTGGTAGAAGTCGCCCCCACCAGATGGCCGTCTTGGTTGTGACGCAAACCGCAATATCCGGTTTCATTTTCAGGTATGCGGCAGCGGTTTACACAAACCCGGCACGTCACACCCTGGGCCTCATCCGGCGGCACAGCCGGCAGGCCGAATTCCAGCCGGCTTTGGCGATGAACCCGTGCGGCAATTTCCAGTGCCTCCCGCGGCCGCCGGCGAATGCACGCCAAACAGAGACCCAGGACCTGCGAAATGTCCGGCGAGCTCCGTTCACATAGGGTGCAGAGGGCCATCGTTCATTCCAGGGTTCGGAGGTTCAGGGTCCAGGGTTATATGGTTGAAACCTTCTGTCCTATAATTCTGTCTTCTGTCAGCCAACGTCTATTATCCAGCCCTTGAACCTTTGAAAGCGGAACCTTTGAACCGGATGACGAACACCTATTGTTGCTTGGACTCCGCTAATGAGGCCAACGCAATCACGGTGTCCAGCTGATCCTTGACCGGATTTTGATTGAGCCCCTCCAGATGATCCAGTTGATGCTTGAGTTTTTCAAAGGCCCTGGCCGTGATCCGGTTGGTGGAGGCCGCGGCCCGGATACACAGTTGCAGGATAAAGAAGCTTAAGAACAGGACCAGGCCGATGGCCCAGAAGGCATGCATGAAAAAATCACCGGAGAGGTACTCGCCGGTGAAAAAGGATTCCAGGGTCAACCAGCCGCAGTAGCCCAGGATGCCGATGGCGGGCAGATTAAAAAGGACCTGAACGAACAGGCCACTGAGTTTGGCGGTTAAGCGTTGGACCTGGCCGTCGAGGGCTCCGCCCCAGATGGCGGCCAGCTTTTGTTCGAATCCGGCGGTGCCGGACAGTGCGTCTTCGACGTTGCGAATCGAGCTGACAAAGCCGCCGCGAACCAGGGATTTGGCAATTTCGGGCCAGCTTTCAAGAACCGCCAGTCGATAGTTTCTAAAAGCTGCTTCCATCTGCCGGTCTTGTTGCGGATCTTCAAGGGCTAATGGGGCATCCTTGGACTGTTTCAGAGCTGACAACCGGTTGAGCACCTGGCGCACCGGCCGGCCGAATCGTAAAACGGCCATCAGACCGCTGCCAAAGATCAACAGTCGCGCCCAGATGGCAATCATCCAGCCCATGGGGCCCAGCCAGCGCTGAGCCAGTTTTTGATACACCAGCACATTCAACCCGAACAATTGATGCTCCCCGCTTTCCTGCATACCGGCCAGGGCATCTTCGAGGGCTTTTTTTTCAGCAGCAGCGATGCGCTCGGCCGCGTCGGACAGAACGGATTTATGGTCTAAAACCTGGCGGCCGGCCTCCTCAAAAACAAAATCCCGCAGGCGCCGGACATTTTCAAGGCGCCGGTCAATGACATACCCGGCCTGGTTGATGGTGTTGGCGACCAGCTGCTGCAATTCTTCGAATTCATCAAAGTTGTGTCGCGGCGCTGCGGCGGCATCCCAGTCCGGATCGTTCAGGTTGCGCCGGGCGGATATGCAAAACACCCGATCGGCCGGCACCTGCCAGCCCCGGTTTATATGTTCCAGAAAATCCGGCACGATTTGATCCTTGAGCTCCGCTTCGGCCAGGCGGTCGCATTTGTTAAGGACGCACACCAGCGATTCACCGCTGAAATTGGGAATAAAGCGCGCCAGAAAATCAACATGATCCCGTCGTTTGGGATTTTCAGCATCAAACACGCAGATCAGCATATCGGACCGGGCAATGGTCTTTTCAACGATCGGAATATGTTTGCGAAACGCCCGGCTGTCAGTATCGGGCGTGTCCACCAACAGAACGTGCTCGAAATGCACGGCCGCCGGGTTCGAACGGGTCTCGACGATGTCACTGTCCAGTTCTTCGACCAGTTGATCACTATCGCCCGGATGGGCGCTGAAAACGATTAAATGGTCGGTGGTGGGGCGCTGATGGCCGATATCGGAAAGATCATCCACCCCCGCCAGGGCATTCAGCAGGGTGGATTTTCCGGATCCGCTGGGCCCGACAAGCGTCAGCACCAGCTTGCGCTCGAAGCGCTCGGCGATGCTCTGGATCATGCTGGTGGCCTGGTGGCACTGTTTTTCAAGACCACGTCCCGGCAACCAGAGAGGTGCCTGGCCAAGCTCGACACTCAGCCGCTGCAGATCATTTTTGCATTCGGCAATTATTCCCAGAGCCTTTAAGATAGCCGTGTTACGATCAAAATTCATGGGTTACCCCAGCTCCTGTTCGCAGACATCCATGCTGGTTTGCAATGCCGCCAGTTCAGCGGTTGCCCGTTCGATGGTTTCGCCCACCTTGCCGATCGTGGCACCGGTGATGGTATCCTCGAAAAGCTGCTGCACCTTTTTGAGTTTATGCTCAAACCAGGCCCGGGCAATGGGACCCAGCATGGTCTGCAGCTGGTGTTGATCGGCTTTTTTCATCTGGGTGGTCACCGGTATGGCCACCAGCGCATAGAGGTCTTTGGCCCCGAAAAGCCCGGTTAACTTGACCTTGATGCCGGCGGCGCCGACGGGATCGCCGGTGGACAGCACATAGGTCACGGCCGCGGTGGCCGGTAAGACGTTGAGCGACGCCCAGAAAGTCTGGCTGATTTTGGACCACAGCCCCATCCGGCTGCGAAACTCGTTGGCCAGAGCTTTTAAATCCTTGAGCATGTCGGCGGGGATGTCCAGCAATTCTTCCTTTTCCGACAGGATCGTCTGCAGCATGCTTTTAAAATCCCGGTCCCGCAGGCGCGCCTGCTCCGGTAAAACAGCCGGATGGGTGTCGACAAAAAACCGCAGGATGCGATCCTGATCGGCAGCTTCCGCCCGCGGGTTTTGCGTATCTGTAATGCCGCGTACCATCCGAATGCGCTTCACACATTCAGCCATCCGCTCAACCACCGGATCGTTCAACGAGCCGCTAACCGAGATCTGCGGGCCGATGGCCTGGGCGTGTAAACTGGTCACCGCGGTGACCAGGTCTTCTTCGAGCTTTTTATTGAAATCGGCGGATTCCTGTTTTCCTTCGGTCCCCGGGGCAATACGGGCCTTCGCCCAGCCGGCGGCGCCGAAAAGCATTTTGAGGGGAAACTCGATGACATTGCCGGTTTTGCGCATAAACTTGATATGGGCCGGATCGGTTTTGGCCCAGATCTTGGCAAAGCGCTTCATGACCCGATCCATGGGAAAATGTTTGAGGGCTTCGTGCACGTACTGGCTCTGGACGATTTGAAAGGCATCCAGATAGAGCTGCAGCTCATCCAGTGAGCAGCGGGCATCCGCCAGAAAGGCTTCAGCCTTTTTGAAAACATCCGCCAGGATGGAGCCGTGCAATTCGAGTCGCAATTGCGGAGCATCGATGGCGGCCAGCGCCGCATCGAATGCGGCGGCATTTGCAGTCACGGGCCGCAGCTGCATGAATTGCTCACCGGCCGCCACGCGATTGTCTTCATCCGTGCGGTAAATGCCCAGAATATGGTCACCACCATTAGCGCCGTAAATGCCGTCGGCCACGGTCATGGCATGCTCGCGCACCTCCGCGTCGCTGAAATTTGGATAAACTCGATAGATTAGAAAACATTTACGGGTGCCGATGCCGGTCAGCATTTCGGACATAAAATCGGTGTTGTCCCGATTGTTATAATTGGAGTTGGTAAAAATATAAATAAAGATATCAGAGGCTTCCAGCGCCATGCGGGTGACATCCCGGTTGGTGTATTCGCCTCTGGCGCCGGTGTCAAAGTCCGGGGTGTCCAGTAACACCAGATCCTGCGGCCCGGTGCGGTTGATCACATACAGCGGATTGCCGGGACGGGTGAGCTCGGCGCTGTCTTTGAGCGGCTGCAGATCGGCTTTAAAGGGCTCGGCCAGATCGACAACGATCCGATTTTGCGTTACCAGGTATTCGGGAACGGAAAACAGAACCCGGCGGTTCATGCCGGCCCGGCCGCCGGCGGGCGCCAGTGCCTCTCCGGCCAGGGAGTTGAACAGCGTAGATTTCCCGGAGGAACCGCCGCCGCAAATGGCCGCCACAATCGGAAAATCGGTTGAAAAGCGGGGAATCAATTTGGCTTCCACAATATGGCGCCAGGAAGCCATCTCGGCTGCCTGGCCGCACCGCAGCAGCTGGGCCAGGCGCGGGATGCCCTCTTTCAACTCCAACAAAGCGTTGTGAAATGCAGGTTCCATCGGTTTCCTGACTGACAAATTTTTACATTAAAATTAGATTATTAGCATATTCAGGCCATTAAGACAAAAAATAATTACCAAACGCATATATTCAACCATTGAATTATTGTCAGAATTCGCTAAACTCTTTTCTGGCAACTGGCTTCTGGCTTTTTGTCACCGGCTCAGCCAGCAGAGAAAAACCGGAAGCAAGAAGCCACGAACCCGTAAATATATAGATATGTTTTCGAACACTTATGAAATTAAGTGAATTGGAGATACTGACTTTAGACTGCCAGGCCACCGGCGCCAACCCGCAAAAAGGACACCTGCTTGAAATCGGCTGGGTTCTGACCCGTGCCGCCGCGAGCATCGATCCGGAGGCGTTGGCCGCCAGCGCCTATCGTGTGGCTTTGCCGT
>WOR8_10005135_pt1 | contig 16570 bp, 11 predicted proteins | sample DeeMarSeWOR38_10_FD_19890 | JGI IMG/M metagenome (IMG submission 19890)
TTCCGACTGTTCGTTTCGACGGCCTCTTCCAATGGCGAGCGGGAGGGGCCGTTGTGCATATGGAATCCCTCTCTGCTCCGGTTTACTACACTGGCAAAGGACTCCTCCATGAATGCGATCGTGTTTGGTGGCAGCGGTAACATCGGCACCGCCGTCGCGTGGGACCTCATCCGAAGAGACGACGTGGAAACGGTTGGTCTGGTCGGAAGGCGGAGGGGGGCCCTGCAGAAGACGGCCGCCATGCTGAAGTCGAAGAAGGTTAAGATTCACGTCCTTGACATTCTGGACAGGAAGGCAACCATTACGCTGATGGGGAAGTACAATGTCGGCGTCATCGCCTTGCCGGACCGGCTCACAAGTTACCGCCTCGTGGATGCCGCCGTCCACGCGGGTCACCATATCGTCGACATGCTCGAGGAATACCACCGGCGTCCCGACGCCTACGAAATCGAGGGCCTGAGGCTCCCGCGCGGCATGTCGCTTGACGACTACGGTGAATTCCTGCATGAGAAGGCCGTCGAAAACGATGTCACCTTCCTCGACGGAATCGGCTTCGCACCCGGGCTCAGCAACATCACGGTGGGTGAAGCCATTCGCAAACTCGACACTGTCGAGTCTGCAATGCATGGGCGTTCCGTCATGTCCTGCGGGAGTACATGATAAAGGTCAAGGTCAAAAAAGATGGAAGGATCGTCGAAGTAGACGCAACGACGGACCGAGAGACATTTCGCTTCAATCGCCTGGGGGTCGATGAGGAACTCCAGTGCGCCATCACGCCCGGCATGCCGAGCTTCATCTTCAGCCGGCCTCAGCTGATGGACTTCGCCGAGAAGACGATCCGCTGGCCAACTCACTGGGCCTCCGTTGACACACTAAGAGAGTGTGGCCTCCTCGACCTCGAACCCGTCCGGCATGGCCGGTCAAAGGTGATTCCCCGGGAATTTCTGCTCACGCTCATCGAGCCGCGGCTCAGACGGCGCGTGGGGGAGACGGATGTCTGTGTGATGTACAATACCGTCATCGGAAGGAAAGGAGGACAGAAGACCCGCATCGAATACTTCATGTGGGATGTCGCCGACACGGAGAACCATCTCTCTTCCATGGCGCGCGTCACCGGGTTCCCCTCGGCTATCGGGGCGTACCTCATCGGGACAGGTTTCATTACTGAACGAGGGATTGTTTTGCCTGAGGACTGCATCCGGGGTGACGCCTACACGGTCTTTATGCAGCAACTCTCCGAGCGCGGCATCACCATCCTCGAAGAGGTATCCCCTCTCGCCTGATCTCGCCACGGTCCGGACCTTCTGTCTGTGAAACGGTCCGGGGGACCATTGCTGTCGATCCCCCGTGGACGAACTTGTCGCGCTCTCCTCCCACCTGCCCTCCGGGTCGCGGGCGTGTGGGCCATTCTCATACATCGGGGCCATTATTCGTTCGATCGACCAGCTCGTTCGAGCATCGTCCTCGACGTACCATGTCATCGCATACGAGCACATCCGTCCGAGTGGGTGTCCTTGGATAGCCTCAGGCCCTGACAGGGACATGACACTGACAGGTGTCTCTTCCTCGGTCCGCCCAGAGTGAGTTGGCCCCGTTCTTGTGGCAGGCATCTCGTTGCCACCTAGACAGCGAGGAGGACGCGGACCATGGTCATTGACCCAACCAGTATTTTGCAGTTCCTGCTCTCAGCCCTTCTCTTTCCGACACTCTTTCAGGCGGGATTCCTCGAGTTTGTGTGGGGGGCAGGTGATCCACTCTGGATCATGCTCGCCAAACGGGCCCTACTGCTCCTTCCGGCGCTGGCCATCATTACGGCATGCTGGGCGACCGTTCCGACGCTCGTCACCGTCATCTTCAGGAACAAGCGGGGCCAGTTCATTACCGGCTTCTTTCTCACCTGGTGGGACCTGGGCAAAGCGATCGTAGCGTTCTGGGGTGGCGTTCTGAGGTTCTGCCTGAACCTCCTCTGGGCGATCACAGGAGTGCTCAGGATCACCCTGGTCAGCGTGTGGACACTCATCCAGGACATCCTCTTCCTGCCCGTTCGCATGCTGCGAAGGGCAAGCCAGAGTGTCGTAAACTCAACGGTTCCCTGGATTGCGGTGTTTCTGACTCTCTTCTGGTGCGTGATCGAAGCCCTGATCTTCAGCTACGTCGTTGCGCCGCTGGTTGTCGATACGCTCTCCAATATCACAGGCGATCAGCTCTCGATGAGCATTCTTCGCATCCCGCTGTTCATTTTTCTCTTTTTCATTGTGCTGGGGAGTTACGCGGTCCTTTCCACGTTCGTTGCCGCTGTGAAGCGAAAAGAATTCTCTGGTCTGATCGGTATTGCCGTCATCGAGCTGGTCGTGATGTTTGTCGAGGTCGTCTTCCTCTACAGAGAGTTCGTGGATTCTCTTGTCCCCTGGTTTGCGCAGTATTCCGAGGGGTTCGAGCTGGGAGTCTTTTGGACCATTAGCATCGCATGCATTGCCTGGCTTGGCATCCGCAGCGTGTCGTGGTTCCTGTTTGCGGCGCATGGCACACCCACCATCCTTTCGGTGATCCAGGGCAGAGGACTCGGCATCGAGGGACGGAGCGAGCCTGCCCGCGTCGCCGCTCCCCCGGCATCCTCGCGATTTGTCGACAAGCTCAAGGAGGAAGCCGAGTGGGTCAAGACGAAGGGGGACGAACTCCTGGCTTCCTTCATGCTCCCTCCGCTCCAGGTGGTCGCAGCAACGCTCAACTTTTTTTCCCTCATGGTAAACGGAAATCATCTATTTCAGCTTCCTTTTAAGAGCGTCGACGACATTCTCCCCTCACGCGCCCTGCTGGAGGATCTCATTCCAAAGAATGCGCGACGGACCCTTCGGCCTGAAGTCACAAAAGGTACATGAAAGGAGGAGGGCGCGGTGACCACGACAACAAATCGGCGTATTGCCACCTATTTCCTGGCGGCTGTCCTGCTCTCCGGGTGCGACTTCAGCGGGGACAGCGAGAAACCGCGGCTGTCGATGTTTGTCGGTGTCGACATAAGCGGATCATTCATGCAGAGTGATCACTACGACGACGCCATCGACTTCCTAGCCCATTACCTGTACGCACATCTCCATGGCCTCGGAGGGCTGGAGGTTCCCAGCGTTCTCTTTGTCAGCTCGATCGGCGGTGCCACCGCCGATCAGCCAAAGACGTTCTATCCAAGGCAGACGTTTGAGAATCAGAGTGTTGAGGAGATTGCGCAGAAGTTGCGAAGCATCTTCCCACGGGGGATAGAAAACCCGTTTACCGATTACAATGCGTTCTTCGATCAGATTGCACTCACGGTGCGGAACAAGAAGCTCGTGTTGCGGCCGATCTCGATTGTCATGGTCAGCGATGGGATACCGGACATACGAAGGGAGGGAAAGACCGACTACCGAAGTATCAGCCTCAAGTCGCTCGAAAGTCTCTCCCGGAACATCACGCTGCGGTTACTATATACCGACGCAGAGGTGGGAAGGTACTGGCAGACCAAGGTTCCCCGAAGGAGAGTGAAGATCTGGACGGCGGATGCGCCGGTGATGGTCTCCTGGAAGGACCCCAAGATTCTCGCCCAGGGAACACCCCTTGAGGAACAAGAACGGTTCCTCAGCTGGATTGCTGATATCGTCGACTACGGTGTGAGCGCGCGGCGAGTCGACTAGACACCGCCTGAGGCAAGGCGCCGTTGCGGGCGGGTCTTCCACGCGACGGCGCCCCAGAAGCTCGGCACCTACCTCCCGGGCCCCTCGCGAGGGGTCTGGCAAGGGATCTCCCTCGGGCCCCCTCCTGGCGCATCGCTTCGGTTGCAAAGCTTCCGGACCCAAACTCCTCCAAGGTACCCTCAACTGCGTTCCCACAACCCTCCGCGGGCAGCCTGGAGCACTCTCCTGGATCACCGAGTATCGTGGTTGCTGGAGAGGGCTCTCGTGAGCTGGGTGGGGATATTCTCAGGTCGATCGACCGGGCCCTTTACGGGGGGGGCCTCTCCGTCTTCCTCGGCCAGACCGCGGACTTCGACGTTCGTCGCCTCCTCGGACGCCACGGGAGCTGCGGTGCGGTGGCTCGGCTGCCCCCTTCGCAGGCGGTGGAAGCGCCTCAAGCAATTCCGTATCGGGATGAATGGCCGGCAGTTGGCGGCCGATATACTCCTCGATTTTGGGTATCTCGTAGGCCTCGGTTTCTGTGGCAAAGCTTACAGAGGTCCCGCTTGCCCCCGCGCGACCCGTACGTCCAATGCGATGAACATAGTCCTCAGGGTCAAGCGGTAACGAGTAGTTCACCACGTGGGTCACGCCTTCGATATGAAGGCCGCGCGCCGCGACGTCCGTCGCGACAAGCACCCTGAACCGGCCGTTCCGGAATGCCTCGAGAGTTTTGACTCGCTGTTGCTGGGAAACATCCCCTGAGAGAAGACCGCAGTGAATATCGCGAGATGAGAGGAGGTCTTTGAGCCTCTGCGCCTCATCCCGGCGATTTGCGAACACCATGACACGTTGCAGGTCTCGTTTCGCGATCAGGTGATAGAGGAGACTCAGCTTCTCATTGTCGGTGGTGATATAGACCACCTGATCAATTGTCGAGAGCGTGATATCCTGCGGCGGTGTGACATCGACCTGCACGGCATTCCGTGTCCAGGCCGCCGCGAGACGGTTCACCTCGGGTGTCAGCGTAGCACTGAAGAACATTGTCTGCCGCTTCCCCTTCATCGGCGTGCTCTCGATGATGCGCCGTACATCGGGGATGAACCCCATATCGAGCATCCGGTCCGCTTCATCGATCACCAGGATCTCCACCTGGCTGAGATCGATCTTCCTGTTCCGCTTGAAATCGAGGAGGCGTCCAGGCGTCGCTGCGACGACATCGACCAACGAATCACTCAGGGCCTGCTGCTGCTTCCGGTAATCCATCCCGCCGAAGACCGCCACCGTGCGCACGGGAGTGTACCTGGAGAGCCCCCTCGCATCTTTCTCAATCTGCAGTACAAGCTCGCGCGTGGGGGCGAGGATCAACGACCGCGGCGTTCCCTGTTTCCTATGTTTCTGGGGAGGGTTCCTCAGAAAATGAGTCAGGATGGTGATCAGAAACGCGGCCGTCTTTCCAGTCCCCGTCTGCGCCCGACCCGTGGCGTCCGCCCCGGCCAGCGTGTGGGTCAGGATCCCCGCCTGGATCGGCGTGCAATAGTGGAACCCCAAATCGAAAACTGCGTGCATCACCTCAGGTGGGAGGTCCAGGTCATGGAAGCGGACTCTCCCCTCTTCGAGCGGAACCTGGAAAACGGAAGGGTCCCAGGGAGCCGCTTCGGCGATCTCAGCAGGTACGGGCTCCGAGAGTGAGACGGCCTCGACCTCACGCAGGCGCTCCCGACCAGGGGTTGACCCTTCGGCGGGACCAGCTCGGCGGGGTCGCCCGCTGTCCTCCCCGGAAGGGGGACGTCTCGGGCCCCTCTGGCGACGTGGCTGTCGTCGGCCTTCCTGTTGCGCCCTCCTCGAGCGTCCAGTCGCCCTCCCCCGTTTTCCGTGCGCATCAGGAGCCGAGGTGGGCGTGCCTCCAGGTGCTGGCGGGGGTGCAGGGGGCATCTTGGGCTTGCCCGCCAGCCTCTTGATGAGGGTCCCCAGCCTCTTGAAGAACGGTTCAGTCAATGATCACTCGCACCAATGGTGGGTATTCGGTATTCCCAACGGCAAGCCCAAAGGAGCTCTGTGATACTCGGGTGGAGCCAATGGGGAGGCATTATCTATCAACCTACGGTATTTTGTGGCGAGTTCCAAACAGGAGGGCTCACGGCGGAACTCCGCGAGGAGGTACACGCGCTGCTGTTTTGGATCATGGTGTGCGTGCTCGCTTCCCCTGGGACGGCACGGGCTGCGTTTACGACCGGGAGCCAGGATCTGCAGGGATAGCGAAGCGGGAAATATTTCCCCCGAGGTTGACACTGTCTCCGAAGACCACCATATTGGGTTATGAGCATATGCTCATAATCCCAAATGGCACGCCCCTGTAAACAGCGGTTCGTCGGAAAGCACCCTAGCATCGTCGCATTCAAGCCCCAGGGTATTCCTCTTGCACGCCTTGATGAGATCGCCCTCTCGCTCGATGAGCTGGAAGCGATCCGCCTTGCCGACCTAAACGGCGATCTGCACGAAGAGGCGGCAGCGAAGATGGACGTCTCCCGCGCGACATTCGGGCGGATTCTGGGGACGGCACGCCGGAAGGTGGCCGAGGCGCTGATGCATGGAAAGGCGCTACGGATTACCGGCGGCAGCGTTCAGGAAGTGCGACGGAGTCGTATTCGATGCCGGCGGTGTCGCCGGCAGTGGGAGGTTCCGGTACCTGTCGTCCCAAGCTTTCGATGTCCGCAATGCGCAGCCGGGGCCTGAGGGCCATCCTCACACAGCAGAAGACGGGTTTCACTATTCATTCAAAAGGAGGACTCAGGATGGGCATGAACGAAGGCCTCATTGCATTCGTCACCGACGACGGATCCACGATTAGCCCCCACTTCGGCCGTGCACAGTACTACGAGATAGTCACATTGAGAAACGGCCAGCCAATCGACCGGCAGCGCGTGAACAAAGCCGGACACCACACATTTAGTCCGGAAGGACATCTACATGGGGGAGACGGCCACGAGCACCATCAGACGGAAAGACACATGACTATGACGGCACCGCTGGCAGGCGTTGAAGCACTGGTTGCCCGGGGCATGGGCATGGGGGCGTACCAGCATCTTCTCTCGTCGGGGATTCGCCCGATTCTTACCGATCTCGCGACGATCGATGAGGCGATCGCGCACTATGTCGCTGGGACGCTTCAGGACAACCCCCGGCGTCTCCACCATCACGGGCCTCGCCGCAACACCTAGGGTGAGCAGGTTGAAGCCCGCGCGGGAGGAGGAATGGGGTAGCATTGGGTACGGCGGGAATCGCCGCTCTTTCCCCCTTGTCGCACCACAGGCCCCGTCACGGGGCCTGTGCATTTTTTATACCAGCATCCGGGGAACCCTCGACGGGTCGTTATCGCATCAGAACCAAGGACCGAGTCTGAACAAAGGAACCAGCTTGAAGCCTGTAGAGATAGAGCCCGCTGGCAAGGCCAGAAGCGTCAAATCGAACCGTTTTGACGCCCGCGTCTTGGATCTGGTCGACAAGAGAGGCAACCTCCTGACCGAGCGCGTTATAGACCTTGAGACTCACCGCCGATCGCAATGGCAGCGCGTACTGGATGGTTGTTGTTGGATTGAAGGGGTTCGGGTAGTTCTGGAACAGCGCGAAATCTGAGGGTTGCTCATCGCCAAGGGTGACATCGGTAGTGAGCGGTGCAAGCCAGTCGACACTCACGACGGGGATGGTTCCACTGGCGGGCGAGGATGTATCGGCAGCATTCAGTGTGATCACGTATCCTTCCCTTGAGATAAAGAGATAGCCGACGCTCAGCTCTGGTGAGCGAGTTTCCGATCTGACCCTCAGCGCCTGCACAACTGCCCCGCCCGGGACGGTCATGGGACCCCAGGCATCAACCAGGTAGGACTCAGCATAGTACTGTGAGGTGGTGTCGATTACGAACCCCCCCAGTGCGATCTCCTGGGTTGCAGCATAGGTTGTCGACCAAGTTGTCCCCAGCGTCGAGGGAAGCGAGTACACGATTGCAGCGGGGGAGTTCGATTCCTTGAGTGTCAGTGTCCCCAGGGGTGTTGTGGCCCCGCCCTTAAGCCCGGGATTGAGCAGGTTCGTCCCGAGCGTGAGATACTGATAGCCTGTCCCGACGATCCCCTCGACCTCCAGGGTGGACTGAAGAGCGTGTGTTGCTCCTGGAAACTCACCGCCATACGGAGTGGAGGCAGGAGTGACGCTTGTCGCAACGATTGAGGACCCCACCTGAAGGCCACTGAAATCCCACGAGCTGGCCCCTGGGGCGCCGATATTGACCGCGGTTGTGAGGGTGTCCTCGTTTTGAGTGAGGGTATTGCCGACGGCAAAAAATCCTGCAACATCGCCAGCAGTGATCGTGATCTGTCCTGCAGCAAAGCTGCCGAATGCGGCGACAAGAGAGAGGAGAAGCACGGACCGTAGCATGGTAGTCATTATGGTGCCCTATGCAAGAATGTGAGATTGTGTGAATGATTGTACTCTACAATTGGTGTTCGGCTCGTCTCCTGGTGATTCAGGTCGCCCGCCTTGCCGACACGGTGGCGTGCAGGCCACCCCACTGCAACCCGGCCGCGATTACGCCGTCTCAGCCGCTCAGCGTTCAACGACGGATGTCCTCAACAGACTTCTTTGTGAGCCGCTTGAGCGTAGGGAGACGAATGCCTTCAAGCCCCTTGAGATACAGACAGGATGCACCCGTATTGTAAGGACCGAGGGTGCGGAGAAACTCGGGATAGCCCTTGACACCGGGCATGATATGGATTGTGAGGTTCTGCTTGCGGAGTGAGAATCCAGTGAGGAACCACTCTCCCTCTCGCCCACTCTCGTAGCGGTAGTGATTGCTACCAAATCCGACGATGCTCTCTCCCCACTTCTTCGGGTGCTTGCGGGGGATCTCGTTCATCATCGCGAGGACGGTCTCGCACTCCTTTCGTCGCGTAGGGTCAGAGATGCCTTTGACGAAGTCTGAAACGCTCCTCGCATTGGCCTTTGTCTTCAGCTCGGCCATTGGCCCGTGATCTCGTTCTTCAACCCCAATGCCTACGAACCACTCCCGCGGTAACCGCGGCCGTTTACCCGCCCCGGGTGAAAAGGACCCCTCTTTAAAGACTCAACCTTCGCCACAGCGAATCGGTTCCCGCCTTGGTTTGCGGCCCTTGGCCTCGTGTGCGTGGACTCGAGAGACACGTAGACCTTCCCATCGGTGGTCAGGGGGACCCCTGACAGCAGAGCGGGATGCAACGATCGAGCTTCACCGCTTCTTACCGACCTCCCCTCCCCGCCGCTCGATCTTCGCCCATGTATCCTTCAAGCTGACGATACGGTTGAACACCGGCTTACCCGGTTTGGAATCACGCCAGTCCGCGCAAAAGTATCCGACCCGCTCAAACTGGAAGCGGGAACCAGCCTCGGCCTCCTTCAACATCGGTTCAGCTTTGCACCCTTTGAGGACCTGGAGTGAATTCGGATTCAGATTCGAGAGAAATATCTGACCCTCGTCAACGTCCTCAGGATCCTCCTTCAGGAAAAGACGGTCATACAGGCGGACCTCAACATCGAGCGCGTGTCGGGCCGAGACCCAGTGAATCGTGCCCTTGACCTTCCGGTCCGCTGCGGGCTTGCCGCTCCTGGTATCGGGGTCATATGTGCAGTGCAATTCGGTGATGTTCCCGTCGGTGTCTTTAATGACCTCTTCGCATTTTATGATATACGCGGCACGGAGCCGGACTTCGTGGCCCGGGGAGAGGCGGTGGTATTTTGGCGGGGGCACCTCACGAAAATCATCTCGGTCAATGTAAAATTCCCGGCAAAAAGGGACCGACCGGGTCCCGGCCTGCTCATCCTCAGGGTTGTTCAGCGCCGGGAGCTCTTCGGTCTGCTCGGCGCGATAATTGAGAAGCACCACCTTAAGCGGATCGAGCACCGCCATGGCCCGGGGAGCATGTTTGTTGAGGTCTTCCCGGACGCTCCACTCAAGCAGCGAGACGTCAATGATGCTGTCCTTCTTTGAGACGCCGATCCTTTCGCAAAAGGTTCTGATCGATTCAGGAGTGTAGCCGCGGCGTCGGTAACCGGCAATGGTTGGCATCCGGGGGTCATCCCATCCCGTCACATGGTTGCCCTCGACCAGCTGGAGGAGCTTTCGCTTACTGAGGATAGTGTAGCTCAGATTCAGTCGGGCGAACTCAATCTGCTGCGGATGGTAGATCCCCAACGCATCCAGGTACCAGTCATAGAGAGGCCGGTGGTTCTCGAACTCCAGCGTGCAGATCGAATGTGTTATGCCCTCGATCGAGTCTTCGAGACCGTGTGCCCAGTCATAGGTCGGGTAGATTGGCCAGTCCGCGCCCTGCCGGTGGTGCCGCTCATGAACGATCCGGTACATGACCGGGTCGCGCAGATTCATGTTGGGCGAGGCCATATCGATCTTCGCACGCAGCGTTCGCGAGCCGTCGGGGAATTCCCCTTTCCGCATGCGCTCAAAAAGCCGGAGGTTCTCCTCAACGCTCCGGTGGCGGAAAGGACTTTCCGTGCCGGGCTGCGTCAATGTACCTCGTGTTTCCCTGATCTGATCGGCGGAGAGATCGCACACATACGCCTTCCCCTTCCTGATCAGCAGCAGGCCCCATTGATACATTTGCTCGAAGTAATCAGAGGCGAAATAGACCCTCGTTCCGATATCGCCGGCGATCCATCGCACATCCTCGATGATCGAATCGACGTACTCCTGTTCCTCCTTTTCCGGATTGGTGTCATCGAAGCGGAGGTTGCAGATGCCGCCCGGATAGCCCTGGGCGATGCCGTAGTTGAGATTGATGGACTTCGCGTGCCCGATATGAAGATAGCCATTGGGCTCAGGAGGAAAGCGCGTATGCACTCGTCCGTCGTATTTTCCAGTTTCGAGATCCTTCTCGACGATCTCCCGTATGAAATCAGTCCGTTCGTCGACCGACATGGCATCCCTTTGGGGTGTGAACTCATGACACTAAAAATACGCAAAAAACTGTGGCCTTCCAATCCAGAATCGGGACTACACGGGGGTCCCAACGTGGCCCATGCGGTGGGCAACAGGCCTGGCGTCCTCGGTCGGAACGACTCTCAAGCAGGAGTTTTACAACCCCGGGCGCGCGTTCTAGCAGAGTGAGCCGGTGGTGGCCCAGGCCTCATCAGCCCGAGGACCTCTCCCCGGGGAAAGACGCCGGGGGGGCGCACCACACCTGAAGCTTCATAGAATGTCAGCTGTGGCTCGGTCCTCCCTCCACTGTGCGGAGACCGGCAGTGGTTGCGGCGGGGTCCACCCATCGCTGAAGTCACCGTTCTCTCTGCCATGTGAGGAGGGGGGCCTGGGTGAGCTGAACCGGGAGGTCCGGGTCACCCGGTCGGACACCCTCCTGCTTGCCACCATATGTTGGATGTCGTGGCGCCGTTTTGTACCTTACGAATGAGGCGGTCTTGTTTGGCACTCTTTGATAAGAAGGCCTCGTTCTCCCCAGATTCTCTCTCCCATCGATCCAGCTCATGACCATTAAGCCTTTTCCAGACATGACCCCGGGTGACTACGAAGCGCTCGGGTTTCGATCCGGGCTCGAGGTCCACCAGCAGGTGCTGACATCGCGCAAGCTCTTCTGCCGGTGCCCTGCGGGGCGGTACAGCGAGCGCTTCGACGCAGAGATCCTCCGGCACATGCGTCCCACCCTTTCCGAGTTGGGCGAATACGACGGAACGGCCCTGATGGAATTCAAAACAAAGAAGGAGATCATCTACCGGATCCAGAGGGATACCGTCTGCACCTACGAGATGGACGACACACCGCCGTTTGAACTCAACGAAGAGGCGCTCGAGATTGCCCTGGAGATCGGGCAGCTGTACGGGTGCACGATGGTGGATGAAATCCACATTGCCCGAAAGCAGTACCTTGACGGCAGCATTCCAACAGGCTTTCAGCGAACGACCATTGTGGGCGTCAATGGATCGATTCCGTACAGGGATCGCTCCATCGCTGTCATCCAGCTGGGGCTCGAGGAAGATTCGTGCCGGGAGGTGAGTGACGTCGGACACCTACGGACCTATCTGACTGACCGACTCGGGATGCCACTGATCGAGACGGTAACAGGTCCCGACATGCGAACGCCGCAGGAGGTGGCCGAGGTCGCAGAGATTATCCGCCGGACCGCTCGTGCCACGCACAGAGTCAGAACGGGTGCGGGGGCCGCGCGCCAGGACGTCAATGTCAGCGTTACAGGGGGCACGCGGATCGAAATCAAGGGCGTCTCGAGCATCCGTCAGATTCCGATCCTGACGTACCACGAAGCGATGCGGCAGCATCGGTTGCTCCTGCTGCGGGACGAGCTCCGTCGCCGCGGGATCACGGCGGAGACATTTCGCACGCAAAGCGAGGATGTTACAAAACCTCTCCGCAAAACCCGCTATCAGCCAATTCGGGACGGAATCGCAGCCAAGCTGTCGGTCACAGCCGTCCGTCTCGAGGGGTTCAGGGACCTTTTCCGATGGCAGACGCAAACAGACACATATTTCTCCCGGGAGGTCTCTGACCGGGTGCGCGTGGTGGCCTGCCTGACGACGCTCCCGAATCTCATACACTCCGACAGTCCGAGTGATACGCTCTCTTCCTCGGAGTGGTTGAGCGTACGCAAGGCGACAGGCGCCACCGATGACGACACCCTCGTTCTGGTCTGGGGACCGTCTCCGGATGTCGCCACCGCCGCTTCGGAGGTTGCGTTGCGGGCCAGGGAGGCGAGCGTTGGGATACCTTCTGAGACGCGGCAGGCCCTGCGGGACGGGACCAACGGGTTCGAGCGCATCCTCCCGGGACCCGACCGCATGTATCCAGACACTGATCTCCCTCCCCTGCACATCTCCTCCGAGCGCCTTGCCATGGTTCGCAAGGGAGCGGGACAGCCATACTGGGAGCGCGAACAGTGGTACCGCGAGCTTGGCGTGCCCGAGGACCTGCATGCCCCTCTGGCCACCTCGCCGTTTGCCGGTCTGTTCCGGGAGGCGGTGCTCGGCTGGGGAATCGCCCCCACGCTCGTCGCCATCTGCCTTATCCAGCTCCCGAAACGTGTCTGGCGAGCCCGGGGCGGACACGGTGCCCCCTCCGGAGAGCTGATGCGGGAACTCCTGCTTGCCCTCCGGGACGGACTGTTGACGAAGGAGGGACTCCTCCCTGCCCTGCACACGGCAGCCGGCGGGGGGAACTTCAGCCGGCGGGAGCTCCCGGGGCCATGTTCCGATGAGGAATTGACGCGCGTCATCGCCGAATGCTCACGGGAGCTCCGCTCCATGTCGCTGTACGATCCCGCGAACGCACAGCAAGTCCTGATGGGCCTCGTGATGAATCGCGTCCGGGGGCGCGTCGATGGGAGCACGGTCGCGGCCCTGATCGCCGGGGCAGTGCCGGAGGTCACCTCATGAACGACAGTTACCGCGGGTACCGGGGCGAAGCACTGGCCACGCTCCAGGCGTACGGCGCCATGGTCTGGAGTGACGTGGAGATTGTGGTGGAAGGGGGCTCGTTCACGGGGATCGTCTTTACCGCGGATCCCCGTCATATCGTGCTGAAACTCCGCAGCGGGTACAATGTCGGCATCGCTGCCTCCAGCATCCGTGCCATCACCGTTTCGGGGCGCAAGGAGGCGCATTACAAGATCCCGGAGAAGGAGTTTCCGTACGACCCCCGCAAGCCTCGTGTCAAGCTCCTGGGCACCGGAGGGACGATCGCCAGCCGGCTGGACTACCGAACCGGCGCGGTGATCCCCGCCTTTTCTCCCGGCGAGCTCTACGGATCGGTTCCCGAGCTGGCCGACATCTGCAACCTCGAGACAGAGAAGCTCTATGGTGTGTTCAGTGAGAACATGGCCCCGGAGCAATGGATTGGCACGGCAGAGGCGATTGGGCGGGAGATCGAGAAGGGTGTTCAGGGGATCGTCATTGGACATGGAACCGACACCATGCATCACACGGCTGCCATCCTCTCGTTCATGATACAAGAGTCCCCCGTACCCATTGTGATGGTGGGCTCGCAACGCTCCAGCGATCGCCCCTCCTCCGACGCAGCGCTCAACCTCATGCACAGCGTCAAAACAGCGGCCGAAAGTGACATCGCAGAAGTCATGGTGTGCATGTTCGGGCCGACCTCCGACGTGTATGGACTGCTGCATCGCGGGACGCGGGTACGCAAAATGCACTCAAGCTACCGATCCACGTTCCGCACCATTGGGGATATTCCGCTGGCAATGGTCAGTCGGGAGCGCATCACGCCGTTCCGGCACGACTACAGGCGCCGGAGGCACGACAGGCGCGTGGTGGTCAATACGGCCTTCGAGGAGCGCGTGAGCATCGTCTACTACTATCCGAACATGAAGCCGGATATCATTGACGCGCTCATTGACAACGGGTATCGCGGGATCGTCATTGCCGGCACCGGTCTCGGTCATGTCAACAAACCGCTCTACCCTTCGCTGAAGCGAGCGCAGGAGAAAAACATCGCGGTATATATGACGGTTCAGACGCTCTGGGGGTACGTCCAGATGTATGTCTACGACACCGGCAGGGACATGATGGAGCTCGGTGTGGTGCCTGGGGCGAATATGCTGCCAGAGGTTGCCTACGTGAAACTCGGGTGGGCGCTGGGGCAGACCGACGACCTGCAGAAGGTCAAAGAGATCATGATGACTCCCGTTGCCGGGGAGATCACCGAGCGTGAGCCGAGCAATGGGTATCTCGTCTTCCAGGGAGGGATTCCGGAAGTAGAGGAGTTCATCTCGCGCTACAGGCGATGAGCACGTGTCTGAACAGCCCACTTGTCGAAGTGCTGGGCCAATCGAGGATCGACCACATGGCCCAAGGGAGAAAGATACCCCTTCCAGATGAGCCTACAAGGACCTCCAAGCGAGCTCTTCGACTGAAGCCCCTTTATCGCTTCCGAACGAAGGGAAGATCAATCGGGCTTCCCCACTCGCTCTGGATCGTGTCGGGAAGCGTTGATCCATCGGCTGCTGTGAATCCCGCCTCACGAATCGCCTCCAGACTGATCACAGCTGATCCGGAACTACCCCGCCCGTCGATGGCAGTCACCTCGAGACGTGCAAGAGTCCCGGAAGAATCGACGATGAAACTGAGCGAGAAGGGGCCGAAGGGACCGTAGGTGTCGTTCAGTTGAAGGTGCGCGCCCGGCCTGAGCCACTGGGCCGGTACACATGGCAGCAACTCCAGATCGCGCCCCCGCTCGCGGGCGATCATCATGCGGACGGCGATGAGGAAGGCTGCGGCCGCCTCGGCATTGGACGCATCCCCGCTGACTGCCATTCCCTTATCTTTCCTGTGTTGCTCCTCGACCCAGGTTCCTGACGGAGCCGCATGATTGGCAACGGCATAGAGCATTTCGATCGCCGTGCTTCTGCTTCCATAGAGTGCATGCCCGATCGAATGGAAGGCACCGAACCAGGGCCAGACACCGTTGTCGAGCCAGCCAGCATTGACGACGAGTCCTTCGGCCGTCCGGTGATCGAGCATGGCAAGATTCCCCCGGATCGTCTCGCTCATGACCGGGTCGGCGCGCTCAAAGATCCCTCCCCAGGGAAGCGGGAGGAGAAACGTGTATTGCCCCCGTTGCGGGTTCGCCTCATCAGATCCACCCACCGCCACGGGGAGATAGCGCTCCCCCGTTGTGTCGGTCTGCGCATCCCTCAGGAGGGCGCTCCTCATCGAGCCCAGCATCTCCGCATACAGAGCCTCCCACTCCTTGGCGTGGAGCGAATCCCCGATGCGGCCGGCAGCAGCCACAGCTGATTCAAGCCCGATCAGGGCCCACCACACCGAGCCGTAATCGGCCATGGGCCTGGAGATCCCCCCATCGACAAAGCCCGGGGGCATCAGGCCGGCATATGCAGAGTCGGGGGTCGTCAGCGTGGTTTCTCGTGACGAGCGAATCCACTCCACCCCCTTGCAGACCACGTTCCAGTGATTGCGAAGCCAGCCCACATCCCCCGTCGAGCTCGCATAGCGGTTGACCGCAAACAGCAGCATCGGGGTCTCCGTCAGTGAAGATACCGGCACCATCACATGCACCTGCCCGCTCGGCAGTTGGTACGTGATGACCTGCTCGATGTATTCCCTGAGGCCGGCCGTATCGCCCAGCATGAGGACTGCCTGCGCCGTAAGCGCGAGATCGCCGACCCAGAGACCTCGATAGACGCTGGGTCCAGGTTGCAGCTGAAACCGCCCGTCCACCCGTTCGCTCACCTGGTAGATCGTCCTGATGCTCGCATCGAGCAAATACTGGATCCCGCTGTCCGGGACCGCGATCCGCCGTGCCGGGATGCGCCAGTCACTCTTCCAGAACTTCAGGACCCGATCCAGTGCTCCCTGGAGATCAGCCGGGAGGACAGAGTGCGCATCAGCTTCATTGCCGTGAACGACGTACACCGTAGCCGAAGGAGATCCGGCGGGCAGTTCCAGGATAACGCCCCCCTCCGCTTCGTGAACTCGCGTCGGGGCAGGCTCCGAGATGATCAGTGAACCCTCACCCGCACGAAGCGCATGAGAGGAAATGTCATAGTGAAGCTTTCTGCGCGACTGGACTCGAACGATTGGCGTTGCCGTGCCTCCCTCGATTCTGCTTGCCAGGATATCGATACGAGGAATGGTGGCCAAGCGCTCCAGCTCAGTCCCACAGGCGATCTCGAGGCCTGTGCACCCTGGAGTGTCAGCTGCCAGCAAGTCGGCGGCCTCCACGGCGCAGCTTTCCGGGAAGACCCAGAGAGCGTTCAAAATGACATTGGGATCCGGGCTGGTGGGGGAAGCGTGAACTTCAATGGAAAGATCCCCGTCACCGTCGCGATCTTCTCCAGTCAGGATCACCACCTGAGGCTCATTGCGACCTCCGCGGGCAAGAGGAT
>WOR8_10003602_pt1 | contig 16564 bp, 15 predicted proteins | sample DeeMarSeWOR38_10_FD_19890 | JGI IMG/M metagenome (IMG submission 19890)
TTCTACAGCCAACGTATCGTGTATTCGCTTCTGAAAACGAGCTATCCGATTATCATTGATCATTTCAGTCGTTGGTAGTTCCATCAACTCAATTTTCTGCTTGGTCGCTTTTTCGATTGTATTTAACATCCTTCTTTCCCGCGGCGAGACGAAGAGGATTGCTTCGCCACTTCGCCCTGCCCTCCCGGTCCTGCCAATTCGATGCACATAAGACTCAGTATCACTGGGAATATCATAGTTAATCACATGACTGATTCTGTCAACATCCAATCCTCTGGCTGCGACGTCCGTTGCCACAATTATATTAATTTTTCCACTTTTTAATCTTGCAATGGTTTGTTCTCTCTGTCGCTGCGCCACATCTCCGCTAAGTGGCGCGGAAAGGAATCCCCGCGCTTCCAGTTTTTCTGAAAGTTGAACCGTCGCCGTTTTTGTACGAACGAAAATAAGGACACCATCAAATGGTTCAGCTTCCAGAATCCGTGTCAGGGCATCCAGTTTATGAAATCCGCTGACCATCCAATAGCGTTGACGTGTCGCCTCAACGGTTGCCGTCTTTGCCTTTATGGTAATTGACACTGGATCATGCAAATACTTTCTTGAAATCTTTCTGATCGGAGGTGGAATTGTCGCTGAAAATAGAGCAATTTGAGGATTATTCGAAATTTGATCTAAAATCCATTCCACATCATCAATAAATCCCATGCGTAGCATCTCATCCGCTTCATCAAGGACAAGACAGGTTAGTGAATCCAGATGTAGCGTTTCCCGTCGAATGTGATCCATCACTCTCCCGGGTGTTCCTACGACTATATGAGTTCCCTGTTTAAGTCTTCGGAATTGCCGTTCATAATCCTGCCCACCATAAATGGGTAAAACATGAAAACCTTGCATTCGGCCGGCATAGCGTTGAAAGGACTCAGCCACCTGAATCGCCAACTCACGGGTAGGCGTCAGGACGAGAACCTGAGGATGTCTTAATTTGAGATTTATCTGTGACAAAATTGGTAGGGCAAAAGCTGCAGTTTTACCCGTACCCGTTTGGGCTTGACCAATGACATCCTGCCCGGATAGTATTTCCGGGATAATTTGTTCCTGAATCGGTGTTGGTGTTTCATAACCAACATCATTTAATACTTTTAATACTGAGGCTGAGAGACCTAATCTCTCAAATCCATTTTCTTGATTTAAATCATTTGACATCGTTACCTGCCTGACGTGAATAAAACACCACGTCTACTTTTTATTGGTTAAAATGATCAATTTCTCTCAATTATTATATTCTGTAGCCAAGAAGTAGAGACGGCCCAACGGGCCGTCTCTACTTCAATCATTTATCCGACCACACTGCAAATTCATTCCCACTGGGTTCGGTAAAATGAAACCGCCGCCCTCCCGGAAAAGAAAAAATTGGTTTGACAACCGTCCCCCCTGCCCCCTCAATCTTTGACTGAGTTTCTTCCAGCTTATTACTGTAAAAAACAACCAGGGCACCCCCCTTTTCATATTTGCCAGCCAGCTCAGCTTTATAAAATCCACCATCAATCCCGGCATTTGAAAAGGACGTATAATCCGGCCCGTAATCGGTAAACGACCAAAAAATCTTTGGTGGTTTCTATATATTTTGCAGGTAATTCCAGATAATCTATTTTTTCGTGTTTGTTCATTCCGTATCCTTAATTTCATTTTTAATCCATGGGTGAGTCACCCCGTAGAACGGGGTCTTCGAGCCGACTCGCCCCTACAGCGGGTAAAATTTTAATTTCATAAACCTATCTATTTTTCTGCACCTAACTTTTTTAATAGTGTGATCATTTCCTGATCTTCTTCTTTTTCTGCTAAACTCAGGGCGGTATTACCATCTTTTGCCATTTTGTTGACGTCTGCTCCATTTTTTATCAGAATTTTAACTAACTCCGGCTGATCATTTCGTGCTGCCGTCATCAGACACGTGTAACCTTCAGCGCGACCACTTGTCGGTGCTTCATCTACATTTGCACCTTTATTTATGAGTGTTTGTACCACTTCAAGTGATACCTTTTCCATTAATATTCCTATACATGCCTGCGTTAATGCCGTTGTCCCATCATTTGTTTTAATATTTGGATTTGCTTCTTTAGAAAGGAGCAAATTGAACAACTCTTCCGATGCTCCGGCTGAAACCATTAACGCGGTTTTACCATTATCTTCCTGTAGATCCAACTCTGCATTATTATCGATGAGAAAAGTCGCCATATCAACAAAACCATATTGACAAGCCAAAATCAAAGCAGTGCTGCCACTCGATTCATCCTGATAGTTGACATCTACACCGTTTTTTACTAATTCTTTCGCCTTGTCAAATTCCTGATACATGATTGCTTCGATAAGTTTTGATCCTTCCTGAGCCAATCCCTTATTAATAACTATAAAAAATATGAAAAAAATACTTACTCTGATTATCACCTTCATTGTTTGCCTCCAATTTTAAATCGGAATATAACAAACTTTACATTTATTTAAACGAAATCATGATAAATCCAATCCCGAATCACGTATCCTCCATCTGGCATCGCGCATCTCCTATCCGATATCACAATTAATTCCACCCTTTCAGGGCTTATGTAGTTGTACATCCATTATACCCGGGGCGTTGCCCCGGGTTATTATATTTTTCCCCTTTGGGGAATTCATAAATCAAAAATGTTAGTTTCCGTTGCGTCATCGCGACGTCGCGAGAGATCAATTTACATAATCATCTAATATTCGGTCTCCAGTTTCCGGTGTCCGGTCTCCAGCCTCCGTCATCAATTATCGAACATCTTGATCATTCCAACTTCTTCAAAAACCAGACAACCCGATCAACTTCTTTGAAGCCAAGTTTTTTATGAATCTTCATACTTAACTCGTTATCAATTTCGGTATCACTGGCCAGTTCATTAAATCCTTTCTCCAATGCCCACTGCTCGGCAGTTGACATCAGTTTTTCGCCGTATCCTTTGCCTCTCAGATCAGGATCAACATACCAAGCTTCCAAATAGGGCACTTCAGGTGATGATGTACCTTCAGCATAATTTCGAATGCGTAGCTCAATAAATCCACCAAGTTTTCCGGATTCTCGAGAGAGAACATAAACCTCCTGATCGTTATCTTCACGATGAGAAAAGAAATGATCTATTTCATTCAGATGTTCTTCGGGCGATTCAGGCCATAATTCGTTTCTAATCCGCGCCCATTCATCTCTGTCTTCTTTCTTAACTTTACGTATTTTCATTTAAAAATAGTCAACTTTTTACTTGGATATTCCGTGTTGAATATTGGATTTTCAAATTCATCATTCCTTGTTCAACTTTCGATATTCGGCATTCATCTAGCGTCGTGCCGATGGCACTACCATTTTAAATGATCCTTTTTTACCTGGCACTTCTGTACCAGGCTAGTCTAGCGTCGCCCCGCTGGGGCTCGGAATTGTTCCAACTGATCATGATCTATCATCGCAAATCGCATTTCTCACATCTCATATCTCGATTCCAATACCCGGCATCTGGCATCCGGGATCTGGTATCTGTCATTCAAACCCCACCCAGGGTACCGCCCAGGTTTTTGCTTCTCCCACAATTCCCCGTTGGTAATCTATGACTTCGAGTTCAGTAGGTACTACCTTAATCAATGTATAACTTGTATTTATATCCTCGTAAAAGCGATTCCATCCCTCTTTCCAATATTTCAACTTCAATTCATTATCATCAACTATCTTTGCCCTCCCCTTGATTACCACGTATCCTGCTCGATCTTTATCTTCATAATACAGAGTAACCCTGGAATCATTTTTAATTTCTCTCACCTTTCTGCTATCTGGATTTGTCCCCATCCATACGACCAAATCCTCCTCAGGTACGAAAGGATCCATCATTCTTGCTTGAGGATGACCCTGTTCGTCCAGTGTTATGAGAGCACAATATCTTACCTCAATCATCATTTCTCGCGCTGCGGTAATTAAGGTATCCCGCTCATATTCTACCCCATGACTTTCCTGTGCAAAGACACTGACACTAAAAAAGAAAATTGAAGTAAATAAAATCAGTTCTATACTTACATCTTTCTGATTCTTATTCATAAAATTTTCCTTTAATTTGGTATTAATATTATTTAATTATAAAGAGGTTATTATTTAACTTAGACGTCTCAATTTAGACTTTAACCAATTTAATGGAAATAACATGGATACATTTTCCTGATAGTACCTGTATTTCTCGCCAAATTCAAGAAGTAGCTTTCTTTCCTCCAAAAATGTTCCGACTACCAAATATAGAGTCAAAATAATATTAACTATCAATGTACTTATATCTATATTTCGCATCCAGATAATAATGATGGCTGCGGTATACCAGGGATGACGAATGACACCTAATATTCCACTCATATCCAATGCACCCGCCTGGGATAGTGCTTTTTGATTCGATCCTTCCCTTACCTGACGAATCCCAATGAACTGCAATCCATCATAGTGTTTTCCCCCTGCATAAAACAAATAAAGTGATATAATAATAGCAATGACACGTGGAATTTGCGCATACCCTGTCCATTAAAAGATATATTCATTATTAAGATTGAAGAGAACATCATAATGGGTCTGAAGACATGGTTTTCTTTTTAATCTGAAATAAACCTTCACCGGATCACTGAGATTAATCTTTAACTGCTACTATAGTTGGTTCATAAATTCTTCTGAAAGCTGAATAATTTCCTGATGGCGCTCCGCTGTCATGCCGCCCAGGATCCTATACGGCATCGCCATACGCGGATTTGTCTTTAAATGCTCCTTATTTTTGATGATAAAATACCAGTAAAGATAATTAAATGGACAGGCTTTTTTGCCTGACTTTTGTTTTGGATCATATGCACAGCCTTTACAATAATCGGACATGCGGTTGATATAGGCACCGGATGCGGCATAGGGTTTTGACCCCAGTAAGCCCCCATCGGCATGTAAGGCCATCCCATGTGTATTGGGAAGCTCCACCCATTCAAAAGCGTCAGCATAAACAGTCAAATACCACTCCTCAACCTGTGAGGGCTTAATACCAGCCAGCAAGGCAAAATTACCGGTAACCATCAACCGTTGGATATGATGCGCATAGGCCGTCCGCCGTGTCACATCGATAACTTGCCGCAGACAATTCATCTCAGTCTCTCCATTCCAGTAGAAATCGGGCAATGAACGTTTGGCATCAAAGGTATTGGTCTCAGCGTAACCAGGCATCTTCAACCAGTAAATGCCTCGAATATACTCCCGCCAGCCGAGGATTTGGCGGATGAAGCCCTCAACGGCATTGATCGGTGCTTTTTTCTTTTCATAAGCATCCAGTGCTGCTTCACAGACTTCTCTGGGATTTAACAATCCTATATTTAAATAGGGAGAAAGAATAGAATGAAAAACAAAATCTTCTCCGCTTTTCATTGCATCCTGATAATCACCATAATACATCAAGCAATCTGAAACAAAATGGCGCAGCGACTGTTGGGCATCTTTCCGGGTCACTGCCCAATGAAATGAATATAGATCACCAAAATTATCGCCAAATCGCTTGTCGACAAGTTGTACAACTTCTTTTGTTATATAATCAGGATTGAATATGCTCCGCTTTGGCATTTTAAAATCTTCTGGTAATGCTTGCCGATTTTCTGCATCGTAATTCCATTGCCCACCTGATGGTTTGTCACCATCCATCAACCAGCCGGTCTTGCGGCGCATTTCGCGGTAAAAGTATTCCATTCGCAAACTCTTGCGGCCCTCTGCCCATACTTTAAACTCTTCTATTGAGCAGAGAAATCGATCATCTTCTCTGATTAAAACGGAAACACCTATCTGTTTTTCCCAGTCCTGAATCATTTCCCAAACCCGCCACTCACCCGGTTCTGTCACGATTATTTGCTCAACCTGATGACGATCGAGCGCACGTTTGACTTCACCGCTAAATGATCCGGAATTCTGTGGGTCATCCAGTTTGATATAATCGACGTTTATACTCTCAGATCTCAGCTCATCTGCAAAATGTCTCATAGCAGAGAGAATCAGCACAATTTTCTGTTTATGATGTTTGACATATGTTGTTTCTTCCTGCACTTCAACCATTAATACAACATCATGTTTATGGTCAATATCCTGCAGGGAACTGATTGACCGGTTGAGTTGATCTCCTAAAATGAGTCTGAGTGTTTTGACGGACATTTATAATCCCATTTCTAAATCAAATTCTGCGACTCCAACCGTTACGATTCCTAAATTGCCATCTACGGTAACAAGTTCGCCATTTTCCAATAAATTTGCAGCATCGGAAACACCATTGACACAAGGGATATTCATTTCTCTGGCGATAATCGCCCCGTGGATTAACATGCCGCCGCGACGTTCAATGATGGCCCGCGCTAATGGTACCAAATGCGTCATGTTGGGCTGAATCGCATCGCAAACCAGAATTTCACCGGATTTAAAATCTCCGATATCAGAGTCCTTTCGAATCACACGCACCTTGCCGGAAACCATCCCCGGCGAAGCTGGCTGTCCCGTCAATTGTCGGGGTTTTGTATGCGTATCCTTGGGTAAAGACTCCTTAGGCTTTGCCTCGCTTTCTGATAAAGTGATTTTACCCTTGGTTTCATCCCGCAATGCTGAAAGAATCCTCTCTGTCGATTTTTCAGGAATTACTACGTTTGCTTGCAGCCGTCCGGATCGCTTCAGTCGATCGCCCCCTTCCTCCAGGGCTCTGATCAATTGGCTTTCAACCCGACCCAGCAACAAATTGTCATCATCTCGTAATCGCCAACTCAAGCGGCCAATATGCAATACCTCTTCAGCCTCCACCTTTTTTTCTGATCCAACTGCCATAAATAACTTTGTCTCCAGATCATCGACCTTATTTTGATTTTTAAATTCTGATGAATTTTGAGAATTGGATAATTCAATGATGATTTTCAAAACCGGCACTGGTTTATTTAGTACCCTTTCTTCACCATATGAGACATCCATATAAGTTTCCATGAATTCATCAAAATTCCGAATAAATTCTTCTCCGTGTAAAAAGTTAGCTGCTTGCTTTTTTATTGACTTCCATTCTTTCTCACTAAGGGTAATATCTTTACAGAGTGTTTTAAGACGTTGTCCCAACTTATAATCAGCTTTTAGAAGATTTGCCAAAGAAATCAGTTTATCATTTCGTTGAGTGGAGATCATCTGCTGCCCTTTGAGAAGGCCGACAAATTCGTAGGGATCTTCAGGTTGAACCGCATCATTATAATACGTACCCAAATAACGTACACCGTGCGCAAAAGGAATAAATTCATCCCAGTATATTTTTTTCCAACTTTCCAAGGCTGCATGTCGCTGTTCAATTGAATCAGCCAGTTGTTGATCATCAAGTACGGAGAGATCCTCTTTGGCGAAGCGCTCTCCTTCTGCCTCTAACTTAGGAATCAAGTCGTCTGCAACTTTTTTAGCCAACGCTTTTAATTTTGACTCACCCGGTCTCAAACCCAAATAAAAAGATTTATCGTCTGATGGTTTAACATCGGTTGTTATCGGTCGGGCCTGCAATAGCGTAAATCTCTCTGCCTTCCCAGTCCATTCGACATCCGGATACCATCCGAACAGAGATTCGATTCCTTGCAGTGTTTTATACAAACGATTGAGATCTTCAACATCCATCAATGGTTGTTGTAATCGTTCACTCTCCTCTTTGCCAGGTTTCATTTCTATCACCTCGCCTGAGGAACGTTTGATGATCCAGCGATCAGGATCTATCACACCATCAACCAGGTCCCGGCAGAGACCGGGAACCGCTTCAATAATCGATCGATCAGCTCCGGGATCTCTCGGATCGATACCAAAAGCGACGCCGGAGACATCTTCTTCAATTAGTTCCTGCACCAAGACTGCCATCGAGCTATGGAGTGGATCCAGACCAAGTTCCTGCTGATATAAGAGTGCCGCATCGGACCACAATGAAGCCCAAACCAGAGGAACCGCATCCAATAACTCCTTCTCACCCTTGATACCAATATAGGATTCATGTAAGCCGGCAAATGATGCCTTTGCAGAATCTTCTTTGGGCGCCGATGAGCGAATAACCAGTGTTTTGCGTGCTCCCAAATCGTCAAAAGCATTGTGTAATCCTTCTTCAATATTTTTGGGGAAGACAGCACGTGTAAAGGCGGAGCGAATTCTTAGGGCCGAATCCCACATCTCTTCCCAGCGCATTTGATCAAAAGATTTACGACCCAGTTCAAAACCGATTTTCTCGTCAAGGCGATTATAGTTGACAAATTGCTGATAAGCAAAAATCGTGATACAAAATCCATCCGGAATTTGAAAACCGGATTGAGTCAGTTGTGAAAGTTTGTAGGCCTTACCACCGATCAGATTTTCATCGCTTTTCGTGACTTGCCGCAGTGGAATAATCAGCGGCTTCAGGGAATCCATTGTGATACCTCCTGAAAGCGTACCACGTGAAAATATCTCACAACATCGATTTTAAAGAGAGCGGTTGATGATATTTTGATAAAATTTTCCAGATAGGAATGGCGTTTGCGAAGCAGTTCAATCCCTAAATCATGCTCAGCACCAGATCGAAGTTGTGTTGCCTTTCCGGTGATCGTTACCGCCTCAACTTCTGTTATATCCTCCAAATGCTGGCAGCGGCTGTCGATCACAAGGGCAACCTGCGGACATTCCTGCAGTAGTTTGTATTTACGGGTAGCCACATGCGTTTTGAAAAAAAACTTTTTTAAATCCTCCGTAAAGGCATAGGCAACTAGTGAACCATAGGGCTGGTTATTCCCCTGAGTGGAGAGAATGCAGAATGACTGAGAATCAACCAACTTTCGGATTTGAGTAGCTAAATTGACACTTATTTCACTATTATTTTCTCTATCTTCCGATTTGGAATCGAAAATGGGTTCATCAATATTTGTCATAATGGAATCCTATTTCTTTTGCGAGCGCTCCCGCATCTCTGATTGCCGCATCGGCATTGCATCGATCCGCCCGAATATTTCTTTAAAATCAATGCGCCCAACCTGTCTTAATTTTTCACCACCGTCTTTACCAATCAGAATTATGCTAAAACTTCCCTGAGGAACATCATATTTTTCTCGAAGCGCGGACGACACGCTGTCAGGCAACAAAGAATCATTAACCGCACTTTTTCCCTTTTCAACACTATAGATAAGTAGTAGATCCCTGTCGATTATTTCATCTTTATAGATGATTGCCTGCTGTTGTGTCTTCAATAAAATCGAATCCTGTTGAGAATTTGCAAATATCAATATGAGCCTGTTTTTCCACTTATATTGGTCTAAATAGGGGGTTACAACCGATTGGCCAATACCTGTGCAAGACATCAAACTAATAGACAACAGACATATTGGAAGAATATTTGTCATCTATTTAACCTTTCAGTCCTGAACGTAAACATTGACAAAATACATTTTATCATTTTTCTTTGCATAAAAGGTGAGCAAGTTTTTCCAAAAGCGAGGATTATATCTTGCATAACCACAACATTGGTAGACAATCACCTCATCATAATAATAATCCGTCAGTTGATGATTTTGAACCAAATGGATTTGCCCGTTTTTTTGGGCGAAATAGAAGAAGTCATCTCCGATAACCGAGACATAAAACGACGTATCGTAAACATATTTTTCATTTATATTTTCACCATTGATAATAATTTCTTTATAGTATTCCAGTATCCAGTTATTTTTCCATGTAAAAAAACCATGAATATGGTCAATCGGTATAGGCGCTCGCGATGTAAAGTCATAGATAATTTCACCATTAAGAAGAATGTTGTACTCTTCCTCCCTCTCCGTACCATCCATCCGGCCGCTCTTATATCGAAGCGTATAAGTATTTCCATCCATTTTCAATGGTGCATATTCTTGTGGTTGGGGTTTGTTTAATTTTCTGATGCTTGGATTTTCACTTTGTAAATCAGAATTCAAAGCCAGCAATGAATCTAAAAACTGTTGATGCATTTCATAATACTCGGACACATCATGCGGTATGCGAAAACCATCAGGTAGAAGATGGGTTTCAACTGTTATAGGCTTATTGATAGGTCTCTGGGCTGAAAACAGTATAACCAGAAATGTGGAAAGAAAGATAAGGACAATCCAATACCATGTACTACTGACCCACGAGTTTTCATACTTCTTTAATACTGCCTCATAAATCGTAGCGATAAACGGAGGAATGGCCAATGGAAGATATGCGATTGGTTGGGCCAGTACTCGCTTGGAGAAGTAAGCCATGACAATAATTGAAATCCCGGTTGCCAGGGCAATTTGAATATGAGGAGATTTGAAAAATTCCAGGAATTTCTTCATTATAACTCCTTAATTTATTCACATTAAGAAGAATAATTATTTTTTAAATGGAAAGAAAAATCAAGATTCACCATGCTGGTTCATTATAAACCAATATATTGATACTTCTGACTTATTTTTCCCTGTAGGCTTTAATCCAATCTATGTCGAGTTTAAAATTACCCTCTTGCTTATCAGCGATTAAAAAACCCACTTGTTGGATCTGGTCGGGTGAGAGTGGATCCTCATCAAGGATACGGCCACGAAATGTGGGAACAAAATCGCTGAATGGCAGACGTATAAGCATCCATTGACCTTTATTCGTCTCAAATATATGCCGATATGAAATGCCATCGAAGCGGTTATCAACTCGAATCCGAAACTGATACTTTTTACCATCACCACGTACGCGGATTTCTATTCCTTCATATCCATCTAAATTGAACTCACGGGACATCATTCGCACGGAAGCAAAACCACCATTATTTTCCAGTGAGACATTGCCCTGAAAAATCGCTGTGGCACTGTCACCGGCTAGCATCACACTCTGTGAAATTCCACCCATAACCCCATCGTTAACAATTCGCCAGTTTTCATAATCAGCTTCATGGCTAAAATCAATGATGATTGTATCTTTACTTGTCGTCTGATTTGTCATTCCCGCTGCTAACCTAATAAAAGGTATAAGAATTATGCAAAATATAGTTAATATGAAATGTTTTTTTAAGCGATTCATTCAACTACCCTCCGTTTTGAACCTGTAATCGCTCTAAATCAATATTTATTCCATAATTGTACTCTAAGAATTATAAACAATTTCAGATCCACCCGCTGAATATTATCCAATATCCAATATCCTATATCCTATATCTAACATCTAACATCTAACATCTAATTTAATGAGACAAAATATGAGAATCGAATACCAAGTAACGAGCGACGAGAAACGAGCATCCAGTATCCCCGACAAATACGAATTCCTCCGGAAATCACATCGGGGTCAAATCATCCAAGATTTAACCAGAATCCAGTATCATTTTATTAAAACCATCTTTTTCGTTTCGACATAATCGCCGGCAACAAGTTGATAGTAATAAATTCCGGATGAAAACCCTGAAGCATCCCATTCAACCTGATAGTCACCGGCAGCCTGCCTGCCAGATACCAGTGTAGCAACCTTTTGTCCGATGAGATTATAAACGTTCAATTCTACATTGCTGACAGCTGACATCTGATAGCCGATACCCGTAACCGGATTAAATGGATTAGGATAATTCTGTCTGAGTTGATACATGAAAGGATGATTAGATTTATCTTTAAAAGATGAGACAATACCATACGCTTCGACATTTGATTGGAACCTGATACCACTGCTATCATAAATCTCCAAATATGTATATAAATCTTTATTTGGAGATAGCGTCGGAAGTGTAGCTGTCAATGTATCACCTTTTACGATCATTGGTATCTTATCATATATACGTGCATGCCCGGTTTTATAATTTAAAAAAGCAGATTTAACCCTTAACTCTGGATGTTGAGGCGGATAAGTATAATGATCATCAAAGATTACCACAATTTTGTTTTCTCTCTCAGCTGGTAGTGGTTCGTCACTTCCTAAAAAGTTAAACGTTACGAAATATCCACCCCAATGATATGAAACGACGAGATATGTCCCCAACTCATAGTTCCTGATTTTCCAGCCAACTGTGCTATCCTCCCCAAATGGAGATGTGTAAAATTTCATTGTTCGATAGGGATTGAAAAATTCAGTGGAGTCATATTGTGTCAATATCATTGATAAGATCATGAAAGAAGAATCCCGTTGGGCTTTTGGGGTCGTATTTTGAATTGTGAATCCAAACGGTTCCCTTTCGCGATAGTATAAGTCACTCAGATCATTATTTTCAAATGAAACCTTCTGCCATCCATTTGAATCAATTGACACATCCGTACGATGAAAGACTCTTTCAGTTCGGAGGGGATCGAAATACATACGAGTCGTATCACTATCACTCATTGTCTGCAAAATCCCTTCAGACTCGTCCTTATATGGGGTAGTTGAATAGTCACAGCTGTCACAATTCATTTCATAATACCCTAAATGTCCTGATGCATTGACGGCTGTATTTGGTAAATCAAAAATTCTTTTGTCCACATCCCAAACCCTTATTTGAGCGCTTTTTGAACCCTCATAGTCATCTTCTCGTCGCCACCAGAGTTCCAATATTTCAAGATCAACTTCAATAACATACCATTGAAAAGCAACATCCATTGGATCAAAACGAAACATCAATCTCATATCATCTTCCCGGTAGTATCGAATAGTGTCCTGCCATTGCAAAAGATCAGATTGATATTTCATCTGCTCCGCTTTTTTTTGTTCATGTAACTGATTTAAAACATCTTGAATTTTTCGATTATCTTTTAAAGGGACTATTTCCTGCTGGCCATCTGCCCCGAAATGTAAAATAGCCCTATTTTGAGAAAAACTTGTGGAAACTATGACAAAAAAGAAAAACAAGATTAAATAGTGTAAATCTCGCATTGGATATCACCCTATTTTCCTAATTATTTTCTTCCATCCAGTTTAATGCTTCATAGACTTTTTTATGATTTCCCGAAAATATAATCGTATCATAGTTCTCTATAATAACAGAATGTAATGATTCTGTGATCACTTTGTTGTTACGTATCACACCAATGATTTCCATGCTGTCATATGAGAATGGTTCCAGATCACCTATTTTTCTGGATACATGTTTAGAAAACGGACCGATAAAAAATAATTCATTATCCTGCTCAATAAATTCCAGGAGGGCAACTTTCCATGATTCTTGTGTATCTTCCCTGATAAAAAAGCGATAGTGTTCTTTTCTCAGAAGATTCGTTTGTATGCGCGACACATGATCGGGCATTTTGTAAAATTTTAGTATATGATAAAGAAAGATCAGGGAAGTTTCCATATCCTGGGATAATACCAGATCGGCTCCTAACTGATATAGTTTTTCCACCTGGGAGATAAAATTAGAGCGAACGATGATGTTGATCGACGGATTTAATTTTCTGGCAAGGGTCACCGCTCTTCCGGCCGCTTCAATATCATTGATCGCAATGACCAATAAGGAAGCATGGGCTATACCAAGAGATTTTAAATTTGACATTCGGTCAATATTACCAAAATGAATCGGTTCATCCTGAGCTTTATAGTTTCTTACCGTTGCAGGATTTAAATCCATGATCACATAAGGAATATTGAGTACTTTTAATATGCGCGCAATGTTTTGACCATTGATCCCGAATCCGGCGATGATTGTATGATTGATGTAAGATTTTGGGACATCCGTATCAGGTAATTCCTTTTTAAATCTTTCGAAACCGGAAATTTTCTGCCCCAATTTCATTGCAAAGGGAATCATGAAGATGCTAATGACGGCTGCTGATAAGAGGAGCTGATGAAAATTTTCAGAAAAGAGTGCCTGATCTTGTGCCAGTTTGAGCAAAATAAATGAAAACTCACCAACATGCGCCAATCCAAAAGCAGTCAGGATCCCCGAATTTAATGGTCGTTTAAAGACAACAAATAGCAGGAATATAATGATAAGTTTTACCGTAATGATTACTGCCGCAAATAAAGCAATATTTAAAAAATTTGTGATAAAAAATGAAATATCAACAAACATTCCGATGGATATAAAGAAAATTGAATTAAAGATATATTTTGATGGAATTATATCTGTGTTTATCTGATGTGCATAATCAGAATCAGAAATAGCCACCCCGACAATGAGAGCACTCATTGCCAGCGAAACACCCACTTGATGAGCGATCACCGCTATTCCGAACAGCAAAACAAATACCGTTACAGTTAATAAATCAGGTATTCTTAAATTCAGTATAAGTTTGAAGACTTTTGGTAACAAAAGTTTACACCCGAAATATATGAGAATGACAGCACCCAGTGCTATTAGTATATTCATTATCACAGGTAGAGGTGGCGCGGTGCCCAATTGATTGATGAACGGAAATATGAGAATTGCCGGTATAATAATCGCATCTTGAAATAAGAGGATACTGGTCATTTTTAAACCGGACGGTGAATTGAGGTCATCGTTATCCTGCAGTAATTTTAAGATAATTGCCGTGCTGCTCAATGCCAGAATGAAGCCACCAAGAAAAGACTGAAACAAGACGATACCATATATGTAAAGCAAATAAGCAAACGCCAACCAACTTGTGAGAACCTGTAGTCCACCAAACAAGAAAAAATCTTTAATCATTTTTTTGATTTTATCCATGGAGAACTCTAGGCCGATGGTAAACATCAATAAAATAATCCCTATTTCTGCCAGTAATTCTATTTCAGATACAGAACTGACCAATTTTAGAGTCGAAGGACCGATTAAGACACCGGTCAACAAAAAACCAATAACGGGCGGAATTCTGAACTTCGACAAGATCAAAATGATGACAATCGCAAGCGATAAAATTAAAATAATGTCTTTTAATAGATCCATATACTAACCCCAGGCATCTCCAAAGTCCCTGATCATTTACACTGACTCTGAGACGATATGTTGTGGTATGGAAAACTCGGATAAAACATATATCTATCCGCTCCATGAACGATTTCGTAGCTGTCATCTAAATAGAGTGGCACAGGATTCAGGAATGGCGCCGCATAGCCCACATCCACCAGATATTCCCGATCGTTTAGGGTAACAATATTAATTACGTGAACATCAGGATTATTCATGTCAGCACCACAGAGACGAACCTCATATCCTAAATTTATTAGCAACTGATTTAAGTAATAATTATTTGCGTAACAAGTACCTCCAAAATGATAGCGAGATATGCCATCCAGATATAACTCAAAGTCAGGAACAGCCTTTAAAGAATACTTTTTCATGCGATAAAGCTTGGAGATATTTTCAAAGGGTATTCTACTCAAGTGTGCCCGTATGATTTGGGTTAAAGATTCCAGAGTGGGATCACTCTTCTTTAAACAAAGAATTCCCAAATATGTGTCAAACAGAGAATCTTTATAGTTCATATTCTCCTTATTACTTCAATTTTTGAACTAGCTACCCCGAGAGCATGCGATCCAAATGGACGTATCCACCGTCTACATAAAGAAATTGTCCGGTAATATGAGAAGCCTGGTCTGAAGCAAGAAATACAGCCATGGAGGCGATCTCTTCTTTAGTTGTCATTCTGTTCTCAAGTGGAATTTTCTTTGTTATCTTTTCCAGACTTTCATAGGGATTATCCTGTACATTGATCCATCGTTCATATTGCGGGGTCATCACTTCAGCCGGAATAATACAGTTGACCCGAATCCCATACGGTAACAATTCCACTGCCCATTCCCGGGTCAACGCCAGCTGTGCTCCCTTGGCTGCAGCATATCCTGACGTATTCCCCTGACCGGTTACCGCCACCTTAGAGCTGATATTGACAATAGATCCTCTTGTCTTTTTCAGAGCCGCCAACGAATAATGTACAATATTATAATAATGATGCAGATTGTTTTGTACAGATTCTATAAATTTTTCTGGTGTACCTTTCTCCAAACCCACCCCATCATTTACCCCGGCATTATTAAAAATGGCATCAATCCGCTTATACTTATCGAGAACCATTCCAACAAGCTTTTTACAGTTCTCAACCGATGCCAGCTCCATTTCAATAAACCAGGACTCTAATCCTTTCGCCTGCAGGTCATTTTGCAGTGCTTCTCCTGAATCTCTTGATCGCCCGGCAATTATCGGAATACCCCCTTCCTGTGCCACATAACGCGAAATCCCCTCCCCAATCCCCTTCGCCCCACCGGTAACAATCATCACTTTATCTTTAATTCCCAAATCCATGATCATAAACTCCTCTATTTTGGGATTAATAGAAATCTGTTTAATTTGTAGACGTCCCAACGGAACGTCTCTACAAATTAAACCAAATCCTTCTTGCAAGCCACTGCGCCGTAATAAGTAATAATAACAAAACAAACCAATGGCACAAAATAAGCCAAATTAATACTCCCGGCTGAATCCGAAACGATCCCCTGGATCTGAGTGATTACCGCACCTCCCAGAATGGCCATAATGATCCCGGATCCACCAATTTTTGTATCATCTCCTAATCCCCTGACTGCTAAACCGAAAATGGTCGGAAACATCAGGGACATACAGCCGGATATACCTACAAGAGCATACAC
>WOR8_10003005_pt1 | contig 16552 bp, 18 predicted proteins | sample DeeMarSeWOR38_10_FD_19890 | JGI IMG/M metagenome (IMG submission 19890)
CACCGTCGGCGACGAGAATCAGCACACGCGAGCCTTCAGGACGCTCACGCAATTTTTTTACCCCCAGCCCGATGGCATCGCCCATCGCGGTGCCCTGACCGGCAAGGTTCGGCACAACGTCAGCGAGCTGCTGGCGCACTGCATTCAGGTCATAGGTCATCGGAGCGATGGTATAGGCCTGACTGCCGAAGATAATCAGGCCGACCCGGTCGCCACCCCGGTTGGCAATAAATTTATTCAGTACACCCTTGAGTACCGCCATGCGGGTGACCTGGGCGTTGTTGACGCTAAAGTCCAGTGCTTCCATCGAGTGCGATGCGTCCACTGCCAGCATCAGGTCGTAACCCTCGGCACGGGTTTCGGTATAGGGTTCCAGCCATTGCGGGCGCATCAGGGTCAGGGTCAGGAACAGCCATAGCAGTGCCAACATCAGGCCATGGATGCGGCCGCTGATGGCAGCCCGTGGACGGTGACCGGTAAAGCTCTCCTGCAGATGATCAAGGGAGGGATGCAACAGGGTTTCCTGGCGTCCGGCCAGCGTCTCCGCCTGTTCCGGGTCGGTTCTGGACCAGAGAAACTGTACCAGTAACGGCAGGATCAGCAGTACCGCCATCCACGGCCAGTAAAATTCAAACCCCATGACCCGTCTCCTGGCTCATGGGACATGCTCTGGGCCGGGTGGTCCATGACAGCGCAGCATCAATCAGCTTATGCAGTTCCGGCTGGTCACCAGCTTCACCGGGGGGTGCGTAAGGAAGGTCAAGCAGCAATCGGCCACGCTTGCGCCAGTCGAAGCCATCGGGATCATGATCCGCAAGCCAGGCCAGCCAGGACTCGCCGTGGAGTCCGGCGCAGCTGTCGCGTCCGCAGCGGGCGATGGCGATGCGCCGCAGCAGCTCCGAGAGCCGATCGGCAACCACCTTGACTTCACGGCGACCGACCTGGTCGCGCAGCACTGTGAGTTGACGGGCCGCGTCCCTTGACCATCCATACCGGGGCAGATAACGCTGCCAGTCAGGGTGCCAGCGGTGCAGACCGATGAACAGCAGAACCAGCAGGGCTATACCCGCCAGCAGCAGCCACCAGCCTGTTGCCAGTGGCCAGATGCCCACCGGATCGAGTTCCTGAATATCGTGCAGCCGGTTGGTCAGACTATCAGGTGTCACAGGTAGGCCCTTGAGCGGGCTCGCAGAGCGAGACCGGACATCAGTGAGTGGTGTACATCGTCCGAGGTTTGCACCGGGATCACAGCGACACCCAGCCGGTTGGCCAGCATAATCAAATTCGCCCGGCGTGCCTCCCAGCGTGCGGTGAAAGCGCGCCGGCCTTCGGCGTCGTCGGTATCGATTTCCACCATGCGCCCTTCGGCATCCCGAAACAGGGCTCGGCCCACTGACGGGATTTCCCGGTCGGCAGGGTCGTCCACCGGTATCAGCACCACCGAGTGTTTCTGACAGACCTGGCCCAGGGTCTTGTCCAGTCCCTGCAGATCACGGTTGAAGTCACCAATCACGAAGATCAGGCTGCCGGTACCGCTGCCCCGGCCGGCGTGTTTCAACACCAGGTCGATACAGTTGATCCCGTGCTGGGCCCGGCGAACCGGGTTGGCCATTTCCTTCAGCAGGCGCCAGACCGCACGTTTATCCTTGGTGGGCTGGAAATGAACCAGGCCGGTATCGGCATCGCCGAACAGCATGCCGCCGACCCGGTCATTGACGCTGTTGGCCGCCCAGCCCAGCAACGCTGCAGCGCGGGCAGCCTGCACCGACTTGAATGTGCCGCGGGTTCCGAAAAACATATGCGGCCCGTGATCCACGCACAGCACGACGCTGCGCTCGCGCTCCTCGCGGTAGACCTTCAGATGGGGTTCATTGGTACGCGCCGTGACCTTCCAGTCCATGTTGCGGATATCATCCCCTTCACGGTATTCCCGGACCTCCTCGAAGTTGAGTCCCTGGCCGCGGAACACCGAAGCGTACAGGCCGCTGAAGGTGGTGTTGACCAGATGGTGTGAAGCAAGACCCAGGGTGTGCGCCTGGTGACGCAGTTCAAGCAACTCATCCAGACGCGGATGCATCTCGTCTGTCATGGAATAGCGACCAGCTCCAGCAGACGTTGTATGAAATCATCGGTGGAGATGCCTTCGGCTTCGGCTTCGAAGGTCAGCAGCAGACGGTGGCGCAGGATCTCCGGAGCGACCTGCTGTATATGTTCCGGTGACACATAGGTGTCACCGCGCATCAATGCCAGGGACCGGGCACAACGCGCCAGGGAAATGGAAGCACGGGGTGACGCACCGTAGCGTATCCAGCGTGCCAGCTCATCGCTGTAGGCGCCGGGATTGCGGGTGGCCTGCACCAGGTCAACAATATAGCGGTGCAGCTTCGGATCCAGGTAGAGCTCGGCGGCCGCGGCGCGCATCGCAAGCAGATCGGCCTGGGAAAGCAAGGTGTCAGGGGGTTGCTGAGAGGCTTTCTGACGGTTGTTGTCCAGTTCAAGAATCTGCAGTTCTTCATCGTGGCTTGGGTGCTCCGCCCTCACCTGCATCAGGAACCTGTCCAGCTGGGCCTCGGGCAGGTGGTAGGTGCCCTCCTGCTCGATGGGGTTCTGGGTACCCAGCACCATGAATAGCTCCGGCAGCGGATAGCTGGTCTGGCCCACTGTTACCTGGCGTTCAGCCATGGCTTCGAGCAATGCGGACTGGACCTTGGCCGGAGCCCGGTTGATCTCGTCGGCAAGCAGGATATTGTGAAACAACGGACCGGGACGAAACTCGAAAGCGCCTTTTTCATGCCGGTAAATATCCGTACCCACCAGGTCGGAAGGCAGCAGGTCCGGCGTGAACTGGACGCGGTGGAAATCACCTTCAATAGCTTCGGACAGCGCCTTGACCGCGGTGGTCTTGGCCAGTCCTGGCAAACCTTCCACCAGCAGGTGACCGTCGCTGAGCAGGCAGACCAGCATACCATCCACCAGCCGCTGCTGGCCAATCACGCATGACGCGATGTGATCACGTACCGGATCCAGTTTATCTCTGTTTACATTCTCTATTTTCGAAGTTTCTTTGACTGTCATGCCTGGTGCAGGTGGGTTCATTTGTGGCGCCTAAAGTGGGAATTCAGTGTGATACTTTATACAGTTTCTTAACCCATAATAGCGCAAACCGGTTATATGTTCTTGATAATTAGGAACAAGTAATATAGACCCTTTGATAATCATGCGCGATTAAGCCCGCATGTTGCACGAAGGCGGACGCAGAATCATCGATAGCCATTTAGAATACAAGAAGTTACAGCATGGCTCTTAAGCTGTTACATGAATGCAACAGCGGACCAATCTCAGTAACGTGCCCGGGGCCTGTGAATGAAAAGATCGGCCAGATGATGAGCGATACGCATGGGATTGCTGTGGACGCTGTTGCTCATCAGAACAATGCCCAGCCTGTCGGCTGACCCGGGATACAGGTACAGCAGCGACTGGCTATTATCATTCCTGCCTCGATGCCAGACCTGGCTGTTATCAAACGCGTGATTGATACCATAGCCATAGGTAAAGTTTCCAGCCACGGTCGTCCACAGTCGGCCCGTATCGTCGAGCAGCCTTCCCTGAAGCAGAGCGTTGGCGAATTTGGCCAGGTCGAGAATGCTGGATTCCCAACCGCCTCCCGGCAGTTTCCATGCTGAATTGCCGGCGAAAACAGTCTTCAGTATACGCCCTTCCTGATCGAAGCCCTTGCGCGTGCCGATGCCCTGTTGCAGGGAAGACATGCCAAGTGGTCTCTTGATCCGGTCTCTGACCCAGTTCGCATAACTCGTACCTGACCCGCCTTCGATCGCAGAACCCAGCAGGCTGAATCCAAAAGTGGAGTACTTGTAGCCGGTGCCAGGATCGAAACAGAGCTTCTGATTGCTGAAAACCTCCACAGCCTGTCTTGCGTTGTAGTACTTGCTGCTATGTTTACTTCGGTCGTAGCGGGGTGAATGATTCTGGTAACAGTTTTTTCTCTGCGTGTAATGAATTATCCCGGAACGGTTCGACAACAGATGCCTGATGCGTATGTTTCCCTTGTTGCCATGTTCAGGCCAGTAGCTCACATGTTCCGTTACTTTATCGTTCAGACTGAAGCCTGGATTTTCTTCTGCCAGCTTCAATGCGGCGGCAGCGGTGAGGGTTTTTGAAATCGAGCTCCAGCGGAAAATCGTATTCGTTGTGACAGGCACCTTGCGCTCGAGGTCAGCATGGCCATAACCGCTGGCGTAGTAAATGTTTCCATTTTTAACAATTCCCACAGCCATGCCCACGATGTTCTGCCTGGCCATTTCATCAAGCACAACAGCATCGATCTGCTCAGCAGTCTGAGCAAGCGCAGCCGGGTTTGCGAACACGGCCATCCACAAGCCTGTGATGGCCGCATAAAACATCAGGTTGGTGTTTTTATTTAAACAGTCAATCTTTATGCACCTGTATGTTCTTTTTCACAATTCAGGGGTATCAACAAATTTCACGTTACGAGCGTGAAACTGTTTGAGTGAGCTTAATACAGGTACACCGCTACAAAACGCATAATTTCACGTCCTTCTGCGGCATAGAGCATCAGGGCTTCTCCCTCGATCTCGAAACGCGAGATGCTGCCAAGCGTTTCGAGGAATTGCTGTTCCTGTTCCATCGCTTCGAAACACATCATCGGGGTAGAGGCCAGTTGATTGAAATACAGTTGATCATTGCTGACTGCATAATACCCGAAGAACCGGTTGCAACCGGAGAAGCCGCGAACCCTGTTACCCGCGCCGGTGAGCACCATGTGCAGTTCACGCTGGCTGGTGCCAGTCGATACCGGCTGACCCTGCAACTCAACCAGCTTCCAGTATGTATTGATCAGACTTGCATCCGGCTTGGGTGGGTGCTGACCCTTGCCGCCTGGCTGTGACCTGACACGCTCAACCATAATATTTACCGGCTCGCCCGGGGCCTGCCCGAAAGCCGGTATATGCCCAGTATTGATAAACATCAGCTGGCCATTCGCCTCTATGCGTACACGCATACCGTATCGCATGCCTGGCAGGATCTTTGCGGTATCGTACTGCAGTGAATAGGCATAGGGTGGTGGTGCGCCTCCAGGTTTTAAAGATGTTTGCGCAATAACTGTCGCGGCAACATCCATCCGGCTGACATCCTCGAGAATCACATCAATTTCTGCATTGGGTGGCAGCATCATGCGTTCGCGGTACCATATATTGCCGTTAATCGTCTTCAAGCCGGCAGAGCCCGGATCCGCTGACTGAACCGGAGCCATGTACAACAGGCCTGATAGCAACAAGGCCATAGGTATACAGTAAATGATGTTAATGTATTTCATACTTGTTGCTGTCTCTTTGATCCTTGGTATTAAACAGTAGTAGTCAGGATTTAATCTGACAGATAGTGTCATACCAGCCCAAACCCATACTATGAGTTTTTACCCGCACAGCCAGTGCTGGCCATATAGATAAGGTTACAGATATTTACTCTCGCAGAGGCGCAGAGAACGCAAAGGAAGATTTATAAATCGGTACTGTTTATCCAAAAACACATGTCATCTCTGCGCTCTCTGCGTCCCTGCGAGAAAATAGTATGTTAAAACCTTCAGCGCAGGCCGTTTTTCCGCGAATACAAAAAAACAACAACTGCCAGATCAGGCTTGATCTACTAGAATTAAACCAACTTCATTTATTCACAGTCACCAGAACCACCAGCCTGAATTCAGCTCATCTTCACAGCGTGAAAGCTGCGCGTGATAGGTTTTCGCGCGCTCATCCACTTTTTTGGCCACCTTTATCAGCCAGGGCTTTTGATTATAGGTTTTACGCTTGTAACCCCCGTGACCTTCATGGTAAGCAAGATACTGGTTATAGGCATCCCATTTGGAGATTTCCAACGTGTCAAAACTCCGTTTGCCGTACCAGCCGATAAAATCGACTGCATCATCAAAATCATCGCGGTCCGCACCCCGGTTGTTTGTTGATTTTATATACCAGTCCCAGGTTTCATCCTTTACCTGTGCGTAACCATAAGCCGATGATTTACGCCCTGTTGGAATGATCCATAAAAAATATTCCATTTCTGTTCTGGCGTCATACTTGAAACGCGACTCCTGATGGATGATGGCAAGCTGTACATGAATCGGGACACCCCAGCGCTCGAAACTGTCTTTGGCATCGTCGTACCAGTCATCCTTTTCCCTGAATATCTCGCAGCTGTCATCAATATTACTGGGTGGCGAACTCGAACAAGCTGCCAGTAAAACAGGAACTGTTAACAGAATGGCTTTTAACATGGCTCGAACAAGAATAAACCGGGTCAGGGAGAAATTACTAATAATATTAGAGTTAATTACTCCCTGTCCCTGTTTTATTTATTCCTGCCAGGCGTGAACTGCTCCCGGTTGTTCAACGTCTTCTTTAATTCGCCTCAGACAGGTCAGCTATCGCCGTCACACCAGGTGCCTCTACCACTTTGCCTTCATCCTGTTGTTTCGAAGGTATTTTTGCAGTCGAGATAATGACAGCCGCAAAAAGATTCATCGCTCCCGTGATGATGAAGGCAAGCATGAAGTTGTTCATGTCGCCAAGATAACCACCGAGCATGGGGCCGATGCTCCCCCCTACTCCGTAGCCGAGGAATACATAGCCATAGTTCTGGCCAAAAAACTTGTGGCCGAAAGTATCTGATGTAATGGCCGGAAACAACGCAAAGTTACCGCCGAAGTTGAAACCGATCAGGGCGGCGAACAGGTAGAGCGAATACTCAATGCCCGCCATATAGGGAAACACGATAACGAACACACCCTGGCTGGCGGCCATCATGATCAACGATGTTTTCCGCCCATGGTGATCGCAGTTGACCGCGTGACCGATAGAGTCACTGATCTTGCCCCAGCCGATCCGTCCGATCGCGTTGAAGATTGCAAAAATCACCATCGCGGTACCGGCAGCTGCATCAGCCGATGATTCCGGCATACCACTGGCAACAAGGGCCTGGCTCGGAAACTGTTTCATCAGGCCGATGCACATCAAGCCGGCAGTAGCACCGATGGCAAAAGTGGAAAAGATGGACCAGTAGTGCACGGTTCTTATCATCTCACTGCTGCGAAAATCGAACTTGCCGCCTTTTTGATCCGGCTTCGGTGCTACAAAATTGGGTGGAAATGACATCCACAGGCTGCCCAGCATGACAAGAACCATGAAAATCACACCATAAATCATGAATGTGCTGCCGATGCCGTGATCCGCAATCAAGTCCCCCCAGGTGCCGGCGAGTTTCACCCAGATCATTGCACCCAGGCCAAAACCTGCAACGGCAATACCTGTAATCAGACCTTTCTTGTCAGGAAACCATTGCATCCCAACCGCAATAGGGACGACGTAACCAAGACCGATGCCTGCTCCACCAAGCAATCCGACACCGATCAGGGTCGGCCAGAAACTCACTCCACCAGTAACTCCGGCCAGTAGATAACCAGCGCCGAGCATAATGCCGCCTGCGACCGTCAACTTGCGAGGCCCGAACGTGTAAAGCATACGCCCCGCATACAGCATCACCAGTGCGAATGTCACCAGCCCGACAGTGAACGGCCACTGCGTGTCGGCTGTCGACCAGCCTGATGCCTGCAATGGTTTAGCGAATACGGACCATGCATAAATCGCACCCAGTGACAGTTGAATTAACAATGCCCCGAGTATCACCAACATACCATGGCTGTTTTTACTGCTTGTCATTCTGTTATCTCCAAAGTTTCCCGCTTGAGGTTAACGAATCCACATGACGGTTATATGACAATTCAAGCGCGGCCAGAACGTAATCGAGCATAACCCGGAGCAGATCTGCCTTTGCTTTTGTTTAAAGTATTATGCGTTTCTGGAACACTACGTTTATATGGTCTGCACAGTGTTTTATAGCTGAAAAAAACACTTTATATGGCTTATCTGGCTCAAGCGGTACAAGCGTACCGCCGACTTCCATATTTTCTTATATCGACATGAAGCGCCTGACTATAATAAATCACTTAGCGGGGAACAGGTGAACTTTTTACTAAATAAGAAGTAATACTTTTCATGTAAAAAAACACATCTCAGCTCTGCGTTCTCTGCGCCCCTGCGAGAGCAAACAGCTAGAGCATTTTCCATATAAACTGTCCCGGTTATTCCTGCAAGCAGGATAATTCAGAACAGTTTACTCACTCCCAGGGAGATGACTGTTTTGTCGTAAGTATATATATCTACAGTGGATTCATTTTGAATATATTTAACATTGCTTTTCAATGCCAGGGTGGGATCAATACGATAATCGAGCAGAATCCCAAGCGTCCACCGGGTATCATCGCGGTCAAGCGTGGCCGAGGCTGGGAAATCGCTGACACGGTAGGCCAGATCACCGGTCAAATACCAGCTGCCGTTGAATTTATGCGTGTACTTGCCGCCAAGCGTATGACGCGTTGGTGAGTATTCATAACTGTATGACGATGTGACCAGTTCACCCCGGTTATTCAGTTCGCCCTCATAATAGACCTGCTGGTTGCTTTTAACCGTATTGCGGTAGTACCTGATTTGAGCGCGCTGGCGCCAGCCCTCGAGATAATCATAAGTGGTATTTTTACTGGTAAAGTCATCAAACCTGTATTGCAGGATGATTTTTGCATTTCCGGATAACGGCCTTGCTCCCTGAACATCCAGCTTATAAAAACTCTGAAGATCATCCCCACCGAATGTGCTGTTGCCATATTTGAGCTGCGTTATTGTGTACCAGCTGGAGAATCTGTGTTCATTTCTCAGCCCGATGGTGTAGAAATCCTGATCAAAATTATCACTGTCGCTATAGCTGATATTAAAGTATGCGGCATCGACCAGCCATCCGCTCTGTCTCTTGCCCTGAATTACATAATCTGCCGATGCATATATATTATAAAAGGTATCGTCTACGCCCAATGCCAGGTTATCCGGTGTAACACTGATGTTGTCGTCATAGCCGATATTGCCCAGAACAAAAGCACCCCAACGTTTGGGCGTACCCGTCAGCTCGGCAATGGTCTGTTTTGATGCATCAATAATCTTTTTATCCTTGCTGTTTGCTTGTGCATATTTAAAATGGGCCAGGGCTTCCTCATTATCGTTCTGCTCGAGCGCTATCATGCCCAGGTTGAACTCAGCGAGGGCGCGTTGATCCGGATACTGTTTGACGCGGGTGAAATATTTTTTTGAAGCGTCATATTGTTCAGTCTTGAAATAAGCGCTGCCAAGATTGTAAAAAAGGGCTGCAGACTCCATACCCTTTTTCTCTGCCGATTTGAAGCTGGCAATGGCCGAGTGATAGTCCCCTTTCCTGAAGAACCCGACACCATCGTTGTAATCGTCTTTTGCAGATGCCAGCGCGACGGCCGAATACAGCAGCAACAGGGCAATCAGTAAAATCGACTTGAATGTATTCAGGCAGCAAAAACAGCGATGCGCATGCCTTCGGAGTGTACTGGTTTGATATGTTGCCATTTTGACGGGTGAGCGTTGCTTTAATCCGACAGACCCGGAATTGAACTGGAAAACGAGCACGGAGGCAACACCTTGTTGCCTCCGTTTTAGTGGCTTGTCCCTTCCTCTATTACAAGATCTTCCGGTTATGGCGATTATTCAACGTTTTCCATCAGGTCGATAGTGCCTGCAGCAGCGGCTGCATCCATTCCTGGACCCTCTCCAGTTTGAGGTTGTTCAGGATCTGCCAGCCCGGATCGAGCCGTATTTACCCCGCCGGCTGATTCCTGGGTCGCCTCTGCCATGTCACTGTCACCACTGGCGGTGCTAGCGCCCATATCATCCGGAAGCATCTGGTCATGCATATCCGATATTTGTTCGTCTACGATGTCAAAGTTTGGGTTGACACCTTCAGAAGGGTGATGAGCAAACACACTCGTCGCTGCCATCGCCACAAAAATTGCAGTTGTGTAAGTTAATTTTTTCATGTCTTAATCTCCTCAGTTTATTGAAGCCCTCTCATAATAAATAACGCACAGGGGCATGTTTGGTTGACACGATTGAATAAGATCGCTCACTGCTGTCCTGTCATCTAAAATCCGTCATACCGGGCCTGACCCGGTATCCAGTAATCCGTTGAATAACATGGATTCCGGATCAGCAAAAAACGCTGTCCGGAATGACGGGACTGATTTCCGGTTTTGCAGAAAGACTATTATGTAGTTGATAATACGGCTATTTTTTGATTTCGTGGATTTGATAGGCGCTATGGCAGGCGACACAGCGGGATAATGTATCGCCCAGCTGTGACAGGGTATGTTGACCATCACCCAGCGATTCGGCATCCAGTGCGATCTGATCGAAGCTGCTGTGTACCGCATGTCCCATTTTGCGGAATCCCTGGGGTAAGGCCTGCTTGAGGTCCTCGGGCATGTGATGCGACATTGAAGTGCCCAGGGTGCGCGCTTCGCCGGCAACAGTTTCCATGTCATCACGCGACAGGGCGTCCGTCATCCGTTGCAATCCGGAAAGAAATTGCCGCATCTCGCCAAGCACCAGTGCACGATGCTGGGGTGAGAGCTGGATTACGGTTCGTGTATCAGCCTCCTCTGCAACCACGGTCGAGATAATCATAAACAATGCTGCAAACAGACAAGTTATTCTTTTCATGTACATACCACGTATTAATAAGGGAGTTTCAGGCTGAACTCTCTAATGCAGTGAACGAGGAGTCACGAACACCTTCATTATCTTCGCTGAAAGCTCGCCATCGGCGGTGATGGCAGCCGTCCATTTGGGTAAAGCCTGGGCAAGCCAGATCAGGAGAACGATCAGGATAGCTTTTTTACCTTTCGAAAGTTTTTTATACCGTTGGTACAAACCGGTATGCCGCTTTTCGGGCATGTTGTCGGGCATATTCTCGATCATAACTCCCCGTTTACCGGAACTTCAGTCAATATCCGGTAACTCGTTTCTCTCTGTACACTACCATAAATCGGGCCGGCAAAAAATGAGAACTATTTGCATTATGCACCGTGCCGCCATTCTGATCTGCCACCGGCCCTTTATGGTATTTTATGCTCATGTCTTACAAAGTAACTATCCGAAACAGCGGTGAATGCTTTTTCGCGGAACCGGGTGAAAGCATACTGAATGCCGCCAAACGCCAGGGCGTGACCTTGCCATATGGCTGCGACAATGGCGTCTGCGGCGCATGTATTTACACGATCATAGAAGGCAGTGTCGAATACCCTGGCGGCCAGCCATTTGCATTATTCGATGAAGACCTGGAAGCCCACAAAGGTTTGTGTTGTGTTGGCCATCCAGGCAGCGACATGATGATCGAGCTTGAGTACCCGGATGTAGACTTCGAACCATGGGCTTAAGACAAAAAGAAGACAGAGGAGTATTTTTTACCACATATTTTGTAACAGGCTGGATTTCATCTGACAGTCATTGTCCGATTTACTCTAACCGCGATTTTTTCATCGGCAAAATCTGATTCGGACATTATTAATGTTGACAAAGCTGGCACTCTCGCCAAGGCGCCAAGCCCGCAAAGAGAAATAGAAACAAATTTATTTAAAACACAAATCACCTTTGCGTTCTTTGCGCCTTGGCGAGAAAACAAGCAGTAAATCCATAATAAGGATTGATTTGGGCAGTGCGAAATCTGGTGGTCACTGTCAGATCGGGTCGCGACTAGTACTCATCATTGTTTCTTGCGGGCTAGATTAATTAAGGATTATCAGGGTCTGCCGGGCCCGCCGGTATCCAGATGCCATAGTCACATTTCAATATTGATGCCCCACTCTTTACATAGGCGCCAGTTTTAAAGCTTTTATTGTTGAAATAACAAACCGGCTCACCCGGCTCTTCCTGGCGTAGAACTTCAGTTTCATCGTCGTTTTCTTCCGCAATAGGTGAGGTGTTCAGTTCGGGATCAGGTGCGCCGACATCTTCAGCATGTTCGAATTCACTCATTGTTTCTTACTCCCATATAAATATGTATTTATGAATCAAATTTTATGATTTTTAGCATAACAGCAACAGACCATGCCAATCAATTGATTCAGCATACAGGTTTGTTGATATTAAGTTGATATTGAGTCATTTGATAGTTGGGCCTGACTCGCCACTATATTAAACTCATTGAAGAGATCCGCCTTGTTTATATAAATATGTACTATTCAGAAAAGTTCAACAGCATCACACATCTGGTTGGCGCCGTGCTGGCGATTATGGGGCTGGGCGCACTAATTACAGTTGCTGTCCAGCAACAGGATATCCTGCTTTTTATTGGCTACCTGACTTTTGGCCTGACACTGGTCATGCTTTACAGCATGTCTACTCTGTATCACAGCTTTAAGAGCCCGTTTGTAAAACGAGTATTCCAGCAGCTCGATCATATTTCGATTTACCTGCTGATCGCAGGCACCTATACACCTTTCATGCTGGTGTCACTGATTGACAGTAATGGATTATGGATTCTGGCTTCCGTATGGTGTCTGGCCATTATTGGCATCACGCTGGAACTGACTCTGAAAAACCGCATCGAGGCACTGCAAATCGTCATCTACCTGATCATGGGATGGCTGGTGGTGCTTGATTTCGATGCGCTGTACAGGTCACTGCCGGAAACGGGTATATATTTATTAACGGCAGGCGGACTGGCTTACACGATCGGTATTATTTTTTATGTTTTAGACCACAAGCAAATGCTAAGACATTCTCACGGTATATGGCATTTATTTGTCCTGGCGGGTTCCGTTTTTCATTTTTTGGCGATCATCGTTTATGTTAGGTGATCGGAGTCAGCCTCTAACAGACGCTGCGGAAACTGAACGAATCATAGCTTAAGGCCCGGTCTCCCTGGCACCCCCCTTTTATTCCATGGGACCCCAGAGTAATTCATCAAGGTCTACAGCCTCATCTGCATCAAGTGGCACGACTTTTCCGGCGATGAAGCGCGCACCCTCTTTCTCCAGCAATTCTTTCTGTTTGTTATATGCCTCACTACCAGCTTCAAAAGCCAGCGTACGATCAGACTTTACAACTCGATACCAGGGCAGTGACTCGACTGATCGACTCATGGCTTTACTCACCATTCTTGCATGATGCGGGTAACCCGCCATGCGTGCAACCTGACCGTAGCTCATAACCCGACCGCGTTTTATGCTGGAAACTGTTTTCCAGATTGCCTTATCGAATTTAAACCGGGATTCAGACATACGTTAAATATAAAGTGAAATGAGTCAATTCTCTGGATCAGTGAACAATTTACTCTCCAAGAAATAATTATTCCATTGCAGCATTTTAATATTGAAAATATTGGCGAATAATTAAATTTATTTCACTGCGTGAACGGTCCATTAAAGGATTCTGTCCCCTATAATCACTTCACCCGGTATGTTCTCGTGTGTATTTACCATTAACTGCTTGCCCTTATTCAGTAACTTTGATGAACATGGCATTTTCCGGGCGATTGTGATTCACCAACCAGTATAATGACGAGGTCTGATTATGGAAGGCATAAGCGATATCAGGATTAGCAGCATCGATGAAATGCGCCCACCGCGTATACTCAAGGAACCCTATATCAACCTGTATTTCAAACTAACCCACAAGGCCCCAAAAAAATGGTGCGAAGACTTTAACCACCTGGTTGCAAAGGGAGATTACCCGGTAAAAATTGAACCGAACACCGGCTTATTCATTGAAACCTGGGTGCGCAAGCCCGAAGAGATAGCAAGAGTGCTTGAAGGGCTTAAGCACGCTGTCAGCACATGCAAAGAAGAATATATTGCGCGCATTAACGCCGAAGCTAAGGCCGCTGCCCAGATGGGCGACGTACAGGAAGCGGCGGGTGAACAGGGGCGCCTCAATAAAATTATTGCCGGATTGAATTTCGATGAGTAGAAAGCAGCATTAGTTCGCAATAATGTCCGATACTCGAAATAATGGTTGCCTGTCCTGACTGGTTTCTCATCTCAGTCCATTTTATAGCCACAGCTTTTAAGCAATTAACGCTCTCACAATTACCACGCCTTCCAACCCACCCCTGGCATAAGATTTCCAGTCGGATTTATCCACGACTTTTGACTGGATGATTTTTTTGAATCGAGCTTCGTTTAAGAGCAAGGCTTCTTCAATCTCACAAGTTGCTCTGCCCATTTCCAGATTCTTGACTGCTTCTCTGACAACATACTCCATACCTTCATAGCGCTTCGGTAAACTGGATGCCTGGTTTTTCCCATCTATCGAACAAATAGAATCACCTTGAGTAGAATCATGAAGCTTCTTGCGTATTTTTTTTAATTCGCCGCGCAATGATTCCACATAATCTTTTCTCTTCATCATCTGCAGCATCCTTAACATCTATGGCCTCTTACAGGAGCTGGAGATTATCTCTGGCCCGGACTAAGTGAAATACACTGTGAATTGACAAAATACGCCTTTTCCCTGCCACAGTAAACATCATTCGCATTAGATCACTGGCTAATAAAGCAGTACGCACGTATTGATTATATCCATTAGATGCAAGCGACTTTCGACATGGAAGAAGTTTTGGGCTCCCTGTACATTGCGCCATTTCCGTTGAATCCGAATTTTCGATACCAGTTAACGAGACCAGCTCCCGCCAGTGTTTGCCTGCCACTGAATTGAGCTTCTGCCTGTATACATAAACGAACTTCAAATTCATCGGCCGCATTACATAAAAATTTCATTATTTCAGAACCCTGACCATTGCCGGGTTTGAAAGCACTGATGTGATAAACATCGACTACAGCCGAACCTGAAACATGATCTATGGACATGGCAACAAGACCAACTGGTATATGGCTTATATTTTCATATACAAACGGGTGTATGCTCTCTGAACCACTATTCACCCCTACTGTAACAGCGGCCCTTCCTTCAAATTGTGAATACATGTGTTCCACATATGCTGCAGCCTTCGTCATTACATCTACCTGGTGGTCAATCTATTGAATACGACAGCAATCGGCTCGACAACAATACATTCCCTGTCGTTATCAGATCTATCTGCATATGTGTTTCGTACTGACTGGCGCATACCGGATTCGACCCGGTATATAAAAAAGGGCAAGACTGCATAGCCTTGCCCTTTAGATTTGCTAACAATAATGATTGTAATAGCTGCAGATTAAATAAATATTGTAAGGTTAGATAGCAACAATATTCTCTGCCTGCGGACCTTTCGGGCCCTGTGCGACAGTAAATTCAACTCGCTGACCTTCAGACAGGGTTTTGAATCCAGAGCTGACAATTGCACTGAAATGAGCAAATACATCCGGTCCGGACTGCTGCTCGATAAAACCGAAACCTTTAGATTCGTTGAACCATTTCACGGTTCCATTGATTGTATTAGACATAATAATATCCTGTTGTTTGATTAAAGTGTGCCAACAATTGGCTTGATTAGCGGAAATAATTGGCTGGTACTTAAAAACTGCAGGACGGAGAATTACGAATAAAACGGCGAAGTGGAGCTGATAAACAATAGACTTTCTTTCTAGCTGCCGGCAAGTGTATACACATTACTGAGAATGTCAATTAAAAAGATACGTGATCAAAACATTCAATGGCGCCAGACTGATTTAAATTACATCACATCACTTTGTACCCGAATAATATCAGAACAGGGACAAACCCAAACCAACAACAGCACATGCTGCAATAACCTGAACAATACCGACCTTGTATCGAAAAAGGGCAATGAAAGCAGCCGTACCGATTAAAAGAGAGAGCCATTCAAATGTTGATTCAAAACCCTGGGGCCAAAGCACATGGTAGGCAAAAAATACCGCCAGATTCAGGACCACGCCAACCACGGCAGCAGTAATACCCGTCAAGGGCGCTGTAAACTTGACATCATGCCTGGTTGCTTCGATTGCAGGCCCACCGAGCAGGATAAACAGGAAGGATGGCAGGAAGGTAAAAAGCGTTGCGATACCGGCACCTGCCGCACCAGCCAAGGGCAGCATCTCGGGGCCAAATATTTCCTTTGTCCATCCGCCTACAAAGCCGACAAATGCAACAACCATAATCAAAGGGCCCGGGGTTGTTTCACCCAACGCAAGACCATCAATCATCTGTGTGCCGCTCAACCATAAATAATTTTCCACACCACCCTGATAGACATAGGGCAAGACCGCATAAGCACCACCGAAAGTCACAAGAGCCGCTTTGGTAAAGAACCAGCCCATTTGAGTCAGTGTGCCTTCCCAGCCGTAAGTCGTAAGCAGCACAACCATCACGAGGCCCCAGATTGAAAGACCTGCAAAGGCAAACGAAATCAATCTAAGCCAGTTGAATTTGGCGTGTTCGGGGACAGGTGTGTCATCATCAATCAGCGCAGGTCCAAAAGATTTACCTGACTCTGAATGATGACCACCAGCCCTGAAATGTTCTGGCGAAATATGTGAGCCCGCGTAACCAATTATTCCCGCCATCAGCACGATATAGGGAAATGGAACATTGAAGGCAAAAATCGCCAGGAAAGCCAGCACCGCCATGGCTCGAAGCACATT
>WOR8_10008911_pt1 | contig 16551 bp, 14 predicted proteins | sample DeeMarSeWOR38_10_FD_19890 | JGI IMG/M metagenome (IMG submission 19890)
CCGATTTTCTTTAGAAAACCGGACCAGATTGTAAAAAATGCCAGCCAGGGCTTCATGCCCTTTATCATGTCGTATAACGGATTTTCGACCCTGAATTTACGCAAGTTTAAAACCATAAACGTATCGCGACCGCGGCATGGGGGTGCCAGTTCACGGGTAATTTTATCAATGGTCTTGCGATCGAGGTCGTCGAACAGGTGATAGTCGCTGTCCGGATCCAATCCGCTGTTGACGACCCTTTGCATATTTTCTGAATCCAATGGGCCTTCAAACATGACAATCCGGGCATTTTCCAGACAGCGGGTCAGTGATGTCTTAAAAGAGTAGGGAAAGAAATGGGCCGTACCAACAAGATGGGATTTGAATCCATCTTTTTCCACATCCCAGATCATTTTCAGCTCTTTTTCTTTGGATCGCTTGAATAGCATGTTAACTCAAGGTGGTAATGGAGTGTGAGAGCGGCTCCCACAAAGAACCTCTTAATTAAAAATGATTTAGTAGGGGCGGGGTTTATCCCCGCCCGCAAATCATTACTGATATTGTTTCCGGGCGGGGATAAGGCCCGCCTTTAATAATTTAGATTAATGGGTCATCCAGCTATGCCGGGATCCCCACCCCTACTTGGAATCTCCGGTTTTCGTCGTATTTATAGGCCCAACGCAGAATGCTATTTATAGGCCCTCATGATCGACTTAAAAAACGTCGTCAACAAAGGCTTTTTGAACACCAGCTCGCACATCTCATAAGGACGTGTCGGTTGCGCGCCCCACTTGGCCTTGAACCGCCGGATACCATCATTGATCCCGAGTCCCATATGAATATAATTTTTGCCACTCTCGCTACCCATGGCCAGCAACTCGGACGCCAGCAGGTCGGATGCGCCCCGCACGTAATTTCTTTTGGAGTAACACCCGATAATATAATTGGCAAACTGCCCGGCTGCAAGATCGACAACATAAAATGCCGCCAAAACGTTCTTGGTGTACCAGGCATTGAGCACCCAGGCGGATGGGGCCTCTGCGATGTAGCGCGGCATTTTGTGCAAAAGATCTTTAACGCGGTCAGGCGGTTTGACCAGGGCAACAAATTCATCCATCAGCTCCTGATGGGCGTCCCCCATCCGGGAACCCCGCTCAACAGATACCATGCGTGCCGCTTTTTTTAAATTGCGCCGCACGGCATCCCCAAGGACCGGGGGGGCGGTGCCCAGGGTGTAATAATAATCGCTGTCCCTTTGCCGGCAAGTGGAATTGAACGGAGCGGGGAGTTGGGGCGCAATCAGAGAAATGCGGGCCGGTTTGAAATCGTTTTTGACTTTTTCAAGAACCGCTTCAAATTGCTCTAGCGTAAAGGTCTGCCGGAGGGGATAGCCGACAAAGATAACCCAATCATTTCGACGGCAGAAAAAAAAATCGTCCACCAGAAACCCTTCTCCACCGGACAGGCTGGTCATCAGCCCCACGGTGTGCTCGGGGACATAGGCGTGGTCGAGGATGTATTTTTCCTGATCTCTTGTAAGCATTTGTTAGCAACGAGTGACGCGAAAATAGATACGAGTAAATAGTGACGAGTAACACGTAACGAGTTGAGTAGGGGCGGCCTCCGACGGCTCATTACGCGTCACTCGTCACTATTTACTTGTCACTCTTTGAGCTTTGAGCTATGGGATAAACCTCAGCTGACGCATGTCCGCGAAGTGCTCAATGGCACCCTTCGGCAATTCACTGATATCCATACCGGTTGCCAGGGCATGATAGTATATCCGGGCCACATTTTCCAGCAATTCGGCATTTTTCAGGGCCCGCTCCATATCGGATCCCAGGCTCAGAGCCCCGTGGTTTTGGATCAGATAGCCGTGGCATTGGTTTCCCAGCTTGGCCACCACATTCTGCACAAGATCGGCACTGCCCGAAAAGGCATAGGGGATTATCTCCACCACCTGTCCGATTTCAACGATGATCTCATCAAACAGAGACGGAATGGGGCGGTTGAGGATGGATAGCACACTGGCATAGGTCTGGTGGGTGTGGATCACGGCGCTTACATCGGGACGGTGCTGGTAAACACCAAGGTGCAGGCCGGATTCAATGGACGGCTGAAGTTTGCCAACCAGAAGATTCCCCTCAAGATCGACCACACAGACATCCTCGACGGCCATTTCAAGGTAGGGTTTGCCGGAGGGGGTGATTGCAATGGCGTCCTGATTCGCCATTCTTAAAGAAATATTGCCCCCGCTGCTTCTTTTACCCAGATACCCCTGTTCTGCAAGCCAATGGGTAGCTTCAATTATCGTCTTTTTTTCTGGATCGTATTTGCTCATCAGTAAGGAGTTTGAAGTTATGGGTTATTCGTTAAAATGAATCAAAATCACTTTTTATATCAAATCCATCATAAACCGATAAACTGAGGGAATTTTAGAAGAACAGAGTTGGGCGACCAGGTGGCACAATTCTTTACATACTTTACACGGATAGGAAACCAAACGTTTTGATGGTTACAACAACATGGCGATAGGGTCAAGCCTGGATAGACGAATACACGGATTGGATAGCGGAATTAGTGCCGTTGGTCGCTGTCGGACAGATTCAAAGGCTCGAGCGGTGCAGGTTTTGCCACAAACCGGGCTTGCAGCTTTCACTGGTGTGTTTGCTGGTCCAGATCGGGTGCAGCAATTTGCTTAGCTTTTGCTGAAACTGAAAAAGGGTTCCGCCTTCAGCGTAGGTGCGAATGAAATATTTTAGCCGGGATTTCTGGTTGGGCTGCAGGTGGCCGAATTTCAGGCCATAGCGACGGCCGTCAAGGAGACTGGTCGATCGGTTGGGGAACGCCCTTGCGTTGGAAACGACACTGAAGGGCAGTTTTTCCAGATAGAAGCTGCAGTCGGCCACCATGATTTCTAATCTTGACGTTCTATTCAACCCACCCGGGCTGTCATTAAGATAGAAGCCAAGGCCTCCCAGGCTGATATCGATAATGGGAACCAGCTTGACCGGATCTGGATTGATAACGGCAAAGCATTTGTCTTTGACCTGAAATCGACGGTTCTGTCTTCGCTCAACATTCATTTTAAATACCTCCTGACGCCGGCTGAGCGAATTCGGTGCTGAATTCAGGGTTGCGAGGCCGCAGGGAGCGTTTCGCTTCACTCGGGCGGGTTTGTAATTGTTTATCAAAGGTTGGTTGCAGATTGTATTATATCACATGAACCTTGTATGTTCTAATACCACATTGTGGCATTGTCAATAAGTTTATCTGAAACGGGCGTTGCTTCCCAGAGGCACCTTATGATAAAAATGTGTTAACTTTTGGGAAACGTAAATTCGGTGATAGCCTGCAAATCCATGCCGGGGCGGGGATACGGCCCGCCTTTGATAATTAAGATCGGTGGGTCATCCAGCTATGCCGGGAACCCCGCCCCTGGAATAAAAGGTAGCCGTCGTGCCGCAATATGGCTTATGGCATATCAACGATTATTTTGGGGCGCAGCGCGAGCTAAAGATACCGCAGGAAGCTGCCAGGATGGTTATTTTTAATTTTCCCGTACCAGCGGCAGAGGGGATAGAGAATGACCATCACCAACAGGGCGGCGACAAAGGTTTCGATCAATCCACCGGTTTTATAAATTCCAAGCAAATGGGCGGATGCGGCCAGAAGGTGCACATGGATCACATAAAAGAAAAGCGGGGTGCGGCCGAAGACCAACAGGGGATTGGCCGGCGTGCCCGGTTGTTTCTGATACCAGGCCCCCAAAAGCGCCAGCAGCAGAAACATCATTCCCATCGCATAGGCGGCAAACGATATGCTGGGCGGGTATTTGCTGACATGCAGCCATTGAACAAAGGATAGATTATCCCGCAACAGCGCCATATTGCCGTAACCGTTGATACCGCGGACAACAGCAAAAACGATCAACGATCCCAGCCCCACTTTTATGAAAAGGCGGATGGGAAGGGCGTCTTTTGTGAGCAACAGGTAGCGGCCACACGCCCAGCCCAGGATCATAAACGCCAGCCAGGGCAGCAGCGGATATAACACAAAGGCCTGACCCATAATGGGACCGCCGGTTATCAGCAGTGCGCCGAAAAAGCCGGGCTTACCACCCCCGGCCCAAAGGGCCAGGCCGGCGAAGGCTTCATCAAACAGGATAATCGCAAGCCCGATGATGAGCAGCAATCGAACATCGAGCCGGCGTAGTGCTATCATGCAACCGAAACTCGCCCCGATGGCGTACATCACCTGGAAGAGAAAACTGGTACCGTAGCCGAAACTCATCCAGAGGGGATCCAGCAAAATGATAAACAGCCCGCGCTTGAGCAGAAAGCCGTCGATGGCACCCTCCGATACTCCCGCGGCCCGGCGTTTGGCAATGCTCAACGCCAGCACGAAGCCGGCCAGAAACACAAAGGTCGGGGCGCCGAAATGGGGCAGCGCACGAAACAGAAATTGCACGGTGGGTATCTCGGTGCCGGGCGTCCACATGGCAGCCGAATCCCTGGCAAAGCGCCCGGCATTGAACGCATAGGAGGCATGGTCCAGGGCCATCAACACCATCACGAGGCCGCGCATGGCATCGATGGCTGTCAATCTCTCCGAGGACAACGGCTGCGTCAATTCTTGCTGAAAACTAGATGGCATGTCATTACCGTTGGTTCACGTCAGATGATGTTGATATTCGCGTATTCCGCTGTTGCGCCAACATCTGGCTCGACTCAAGGCTGCTTATTCGGTCTCTTCTTCTAGATAACCACTTCTCTCCAGATAGAAACGAATCTCCCGGCTGACGGTCTTATCAATATCCTTGGCCAAACGTTCAACATTGATGTTGGGATAGCGATTCAGGAGGGCATCCTAACTCAAGCTTGACCCGGATGGGGACGGCCACGCCCTCGTATCCCAGATCCAGGATATGATGAAATATCTTTTTTTCCAGCAGCCACATCACGGTTACCTGCCTGGGAAAATAGATCCGCGGGTACTGACCCGCCTTTATGCAAGCAAGCGCGTCGGCGGACGCCCCTGGGCGGGTGAATGGATATTCGCCCGATGTTCCATAAGATGGATATTTGGATCAACAGACCAGATTAAAGGCGAAAAAAAGCTAAAGTTAAAGCTGAATTGACCGATATTATAAATGCGAACTAATTTGACACGCTTTCGGAACTGAGTTAAACTTATTAACAGAGATCCCGCCGGAGGAGAACTGCCAATGGAAATAAACAAGAATCAGGGCGTTCAAGTAGACGCCTATGTAAATCAGGTTCAAGATAAAAAACAGGCCGATCAGGCTGCGGACCGTGCGAAAGAGACGGCGGTCAAGACGGATACGGTTGTTATATCCGATGCTGCCAAGCGGGTCCAGGATGCCCGTGCCAAGTTGGACGAAATTCCTGATGTCCGCGAAGACAAGGTCGCCGAACTCAGAAATCAAATCCAAAACGGTACCTACCAGGTAGATGCCGAAAAGACTGCCGAAAAACTGCTCAAAGAGCAACTGGGCAATGCGGTTATTAAGGATAAGCTGGAAATATAAAGCCGATCAAGCCCCACTCGGCTCAACCATAAAATGACAAAGTCCCGGGAAACCCCCGGGATTTTTTTTATTCAAAATAATACCAATAGTAGCTGTCTTTAAAACAGCAGCTTATTGGATTTCACACATCAGACAGTACGCATAAATCCCACGGGGATCATTTAGCTGAAGAACCTGTTCCAGATCCCGACCGAAATTACCATACAACCGAAGCGCCGGATGGGTGACCCGTTCCACGGCACTGCTGAAAGCGCGCGAAAACAAACGATTGAGACTACGGACCAATTTCTCCCGGGCCGTCAGTTCCTGCTCGACGTAGATTGCATCGTATTCCTCGACACCCGCCCGTTCCGCGGCGGACTCAACCGCCTCCTGGAGGCTGCCGAACCTGTCGACCAGGCCCAATTCCTGGGCTGTTTTTCCGGCCCAGACCCGCCCCTGGGCAACTTTTTCAACTTCTTGGGGCGCCATCTTTCTGCCTTCAGCCACCAATTGGATAAAGCGGCGGTAATTGTTTTCAATCATTTGCTGCATTGAATCCGCAACCGCTGGATCCAGCGGACGCGTGGGATCCAGCGCACCGGCCAGCCGGGTGGTGCCGACGCCATCGGTGTGGATCCCCAGAGAATCAAGGCTCTTTTCCAGGGTCACAAAGGCCCCGTAGATTCCGATGGATCCGGTGATGGTGGTGGGAGAGGCCCAGATCTCATCAGCTGCCGAAGAAATCCAATACCCGCCGGAAGCGGCGATGGAACTCATGGAAGCAATCACCGGCTTGCCTGCCTGCCTGGTGAGTTCAATTTCGTGGCGAATTGTCTCTGAAGCCAGTGCACTGCCGCCGGGGCTGTCGATACGAATTACAATGGCGGCAATTTTGTCATCCCGGCGGGCTTGGCGGATCAAATCGCTCAACGTATCCCCGCCGATCTTCCCTGCGGGCTGCTTGCCGTCCAGAATTACCCCCCGGGCAACAATAATACCGACTTTGGTGCCAAACGGATCGGTCTGCAAAAGTTCGGGTCGAATGACCTCCAGGTATTCATCCAGCTGGATCTGGTTAAAAGATTTCTCATCTTCATCCTCGCCGACCAGCTGGATTAACTCACGGTTCACCTCTTCCCGGGTTTTGAGCTCGTCGACCAGGCCATAATCCAGGGCCAACCGGGCCGCATCCCCTTCAACACCGGCCAAATGTTTGGAAATATTATTGATATAATCATCGATGGCCGGGGCCTCCAGTCCGCGCATCGCTGCCAGGTTGGTTTTGAAATTGTCCCACAGGACGGTCAACCATGCCAGGTTGGCTTCCTTGGCATCCGGGGACATATCATCGCGTAAAAAGGGTTCCAGTGCAGACTTGTAGCTGCCGACCCGAAAGACGTGAAACTGTACCAGCAGTTTTTCCAGGGCCGTCTTAAAATATTGGCGATAAAGCCCAAATCCGCTGAGGAATACCCCCCCCATGGGATGCACATATATCCGGTCGGCATGGGCAGCCAGGTAGTACTGCTCTTGATCGAATACAGCGCCGGCGGCAATGATCTGCTTGCCGCTGTCTTTGAACCGTATCAGGGCCTCTCCGATTTCCTGCAGTTTGCTGATCCCGGCACCGCCCATATGGCGCAAATCAAGCACAAGCAACTGAATTCGCTCGTCATTCCCGGCATAATCAATGGCATCGATAACATCTTTGAGCAGGGTCTCTTCCCGGGTCGGTTCGCCGAACAGCCGCCCCGACAAGACGGTTTCCGTTTTTTGAATCACAATATCGCCCTGCAATGCTAAAACCAGCGCAGCCTTGTCCGGCAGGTCTTTTTCGCTATCGTAAAAAAGGATCGAAATAAAAAAAATGATCAACACCAGGAAGATGATATTGCCGATGACGGCACGAAGCACCGTCAATCCGTTCCAAAAACCACGGATCAGGTTGCCGATGAACTTAAGTAAGGATTTCATAATAACTACAATATATATCAGAACAGGTAAAAATAAAAGGTGTGGCTTGTATTTAGGTTACCCGGAATTGGCAACTGACGGTACAAAAGGTACAGTAAAATCCCCCTCGATCCCCCTTTGTCAAAGGGGGAAGCTGACAGACTGTTCTGAAAAAGTCCGTATTCCGCCCCCCTTTGGTAAAGGGGGGTACGGGGGGATTTTTAAATTATAAGGGTTCGTGTCTCACCACGAGGCAAAGAGCTTGGAATTGCCTCCAAAGGGAAACAGCCTTATTGGCTGGACTGCAAAATTTAATCCCCCCCGTCCTGTTTTGACAAATGTGGGACGGGAGGGATTTTCAGGTTGGTTAGTGGATTGTTACCTTTTTGGCTTTCTTTTCCTCGGGTTTGGGTACTTCGATCTGCAGCACGCCGTCTTTAAACTCGGCCTTGATCTTGTCTGCATCTACATCCGCCGGCAAGCTAAAGGCCCGCCGGAATTTACCGTACGACCTTTCACGACGATAGTAATTTTCCTCTTTGACCTCGTTTTCGTTGGTACGCTCACCGGACAGGGTCAGAAGGCGGTCCTTCAAATCGATTTTGATCGCATCCTTTTCCACGCCGGGAAGCTCGGCTTTAATCATGTAATGATCCTCTTTTTCATACAGGTCCACCACCGGATTCCACATGCCCAGGGCACTTTCGTCAGCCAGACGGCCGATGCGGAAAAAAGGATCGTCAAAAAAGCGGTCCAATCTGCCGGGTAGAGCCGGCATCTCTCGCCAAGGATTCCATTTAACTAAGTTCATCATTTTCATTCCCTCCTACTCAATCATGTATTGAATTTCATTGCCGCTAGTGGGTGCTGAAATTTTAGTCCAATTTTTGTTTTGTTGAGATTAAGCTAATCAATTTTTTTATTTTGTCAAGATTATCATAGATATTTTTTCTTGCATTACTTTTAATTTGTATTATATTTGAGTAATAAAAGAGCGGTGGATGTAAACTTTCACATTTATATATTAAATTTAGTTAGTTAGGAGGATCAGACATGAGTAAGATTATCGGTATCGATCTTGGAACAACCAATTCATGTGTCGCTGTCATGGAGGGTGGCGCGACGCTAACATCATCAACAATCCCGAAGGCGGCCGTACGACACCCTCCATGGTCGCCGTGGCCGACAATTCTGAGCGATTAGTCGGACAGATTGCCAAACGACAGGCCGTTACCAATCCTGAAAACACGGTTTTCGGCATCAAACGGCTCATCGGCCGCAAGTATGATTCGCCGGAAGTACAGGATGATATTCGCGTGCTGCCCTATAAAATCGAAAAGGCTGCCAATGGTGATGTTCGCGTTAATTTGCGCGGGAAGTCTTACAGCCCGGCGGAGATTTCATCCTTTATCCTGGCCAACATCAAAAAATCTGCCGAGGAATACCTGGGTGAAAAAGTCAGCGATGCGGTCATCACCGTGCCGGCGTACTTTAACGACAGCCAGCGTCAGGCCACCAAGGATGCCGGAAAAATTGCCGGACTCAACGTGCTGCGCATCATCAACGAGCCCACAGCGGCCTCGCTGGCCTATGGGCTGGACAAGAAAAATGATGAAAAGATAGTGGTTTTTGACCTCGGCGGCGGCACCTTTGATGTTTCCGTATTGGAAATCGGCGATGGTGTTTTTGAAGTCAAGGCCACCAACGGTGACACCCACCTGGGTGGTGAGGATTTTGATCTGCGTCTGGTTGATTACCTGGCCGATGAATTCAAGAAGGAGCAGGGAATCGATCTGCGAGGGGACAAGATGGCTTTGCAGCGTCTCAAAGAGGCGGCTGAAAAAGCTAAAATCGAATTGTCGACCTCTATGGAAACCGAAATAAATCTGCCGTTTATTACCGCCGATGCAACCGGTCCCAAACATCTGGCGATTAAGATCACCCGGACCAAACTGGAAAATCTGGTGGGAGATCTGCTCGACAGATTGCAGACGCCCTGCCGCACCGCCATGAAGGACGCCGGCCTATCCGGCGGCGACATCAATGAAGTCATCCTGGTCGGGGGCATGACGCGCATGCCGGCTGTCCAGCAGCGGGTGAAAGACATTTTCGGCCAGGAACCCAGCAAGGGGGTCAATCCGGACGAGGTCGTCGCCCTGGGCGCGGCCATCCAGGGCGCCGTCTTAAAAGGTGATGTCGAAGATGTTCTTCTGCTCGATGTCACGCCGCTATCCCTCGGCATTGAAACCATGGGTGGGGTTATGACCAAACTCATCGAAAAAAATACCACCATCCCGGCCAAAAAAAGCGAGATCTTTACCACCGCCGCCGACAATCAGCCGGCCGTGACGGTCCATGTGCTGCAGGGGGAACGGGAAATGGCGTCCGACAACAAAACGTTGGGCCGCTTCGAGTTGACCGGTATCGCGCCGGCCCCGCGTGGCACGCCTCAGATAGAGGTCACCTTCGACATCGATGCCAACGGCATCGTCGAAGTGTCGGCCAAAGACCAGGCCACCGGCAAGCAGCAGTCTATCCGGATAACCCATTCTTCCGGACTGACCCAGGATGAAATCGATCGCCTGGTCAAGGATGCCGAGCTGCATGCCGATGAAGATCGCCGCAAAAAGGGGCTGATCGAGGCCCGCAACACCGCCGACGGAGTCATTTACAATACCGAAAAAACCCTGGCGGAACACGGTGATAAAATTGATTCCGGGACCCGATCCCAGGTCGAGAATGCGGTCAACGCTCTCAAGCGGGCCATGGCAGGGGACAATGTCGACGAGATCAAACGCCAGACGGACACCTTGACCCATGCCTCGCACGCCCTGGCGCAATCCATGTACCAGCAGGCCGGCCCGGTACCCGGACAGCAGGCAGGTCCGGGCCATGCCGGCAACCGCGCACCTTCTGCCCAGGGCAATGACGATGAGGTGGTCGATGCGGAATATGAAGAAGTCGCCTGATAAGCTCAAAGCTCATAGTCCCCCCTGAGGCGGGACTCAAAGTTGAAAGCGGAGCTGGCCTTGACAGCTCCGCTTTCATCGGCCGCATGGTACCGTGGGTTGCGCAATTTGATTGAAAAAAATCCTCTAACCCAATATATTCAGCGGATAGGAGGTTTAGCAAACTCTCATGCGGCCCGTTGTTAAAAAAATATTGTTGTGGGTTGTCATTGGGGTGCCTGCGCTTTTGGCAGTTGGCCTGTTGATGATTTACATTAGCCTGCCGGATACAGGAAATTTAACAACGCATAATCCCCGATCAACCGCCCTAATGCTGCAGCGGTACCGGGAGGCCAAAACGGCCCAGAAGCGTCTGGTGATCCAACAGCAATGGGTTGCCTTCGATGAAATCCCCCAGCTTTTGAAAGATACCATCCGGATAACCGAGGACGCTTCCTTTTACCAGCACGGGGGAGTGGATCTGGCGGAACTAAAGGCGGCTTTTAAGAAAAACTGGCAAACAGGCAAATACGTTCGGGGGGCCAGCACCATTACCCAACAGCTGGCCAAAAATCTATACCTGACCACGGATAAAAGCGTTATTCGCAAATTCAAAGAATATTTGATTGCCAGGCGGCTGGAACGTCAACTGGACAAACAACGCATTTTTGAACTCTACCTGAACGTCATCGAGCTTGGTCCCGGAATCTTCGGTGTGCAGGCGGCCGCCGACATCTTTTTTGATAATGAGGTTAGCCGTCTAAATCTAGAGGAAATAGTCAGGTTGACCGCTGTTATTCCCAAGCCTCTGAAAGAAAACCCACTTCACAACAGCAGCTGGGTCAAATGGAAAGCCGGCTGGATACTGGATACCCTGCTACGGTACGAGTATATTGATCCAGTTGAATATCAAATGGTTAAAGACAAGTTCGAGTAGCAGCGCCAATTTCTATGTCAAGTTTCAAAATTTTAATAATAGCGTTTTACTTTGTCAGTGATTGATGATAACAGATTTTAGAAATATTACTATTATCGATTATATTTATTAAGTAATGAAAGAATATATAGGTGATCCCAATGGCTGACGAAGAAAAAACCTTCTGGGGGGAGGATGATAATATTTCCCAGCCGTCATCGGCCGACCTGAGGGGGCGACAGTCGGTCAGAGCGACCTTTAAGCTGTCCGAAAGGGCCATCGAGGCCATGAGTATTGTGGCGGTTCACCTGGGTATCAAACAAAAATCGTTGTTTGATCATTTAATTGAAGACATGCAGTCCTTGAAATTGATTGCCCGGGAAATAGAACCGGATCGGTTCAGCACCCTGAATCGCGTGCAGAAAACCTTTGTCATCAGCCGCAAAACACTTTCCAACCTGGATGAAACTTCCAGACAGTTTAATGCCCCCCGCGATGCACTGGTTGAGTATTCTATCCAACGGTTAATGCCGGTAATTAATCGCGAGCGGGACCGGCATCGCAAACGCAAGGAAATCCTGCGTGACATGGCGGGCATTGTTGAAAACGGACTTGCGTTATTAGAAAAATCACGATCCCTGCTGGGAGAAGATGACCCGGTTTCCATACGGTTTGAATCGGCCGTGCGATCGCTGGTAAACGCCCAGGGCCATGTGAAAGACTTCGTTGAAAAGGGGGAAATAATCGAAGAATTTTGATGCAGGTTCAGGGTTCGGCGTTCAGAGGTTCAGGGGTTAAAAGGATTTTGACCCATTTGAATCTTTAATTTCTTTGTTGCAGAGGAATAATTTGGAAAGCCTTCATACTGGGACGATGTTCCGGCTATTTAACCTTCAACGCTGAACCATGAACCTCATTACCCCTGACTCTTTTTCTTCCAGATATAAACCGTGATGGCGACAATCGCCCCGCCGGCAATGATGCTGAGCTGGTCTTTGTACAGCAGGCCATACAAAAAGTCCAGGGCACCGATAATGATGAAAAATATCAGGAAAAAGGTTTTCATAATCGTATCGGTCCAAAGGCTGTTGAACGCATACACTCGTACCCCCCAAGCCGGCGGGATCCAATCTCTTATTTTAAGCACATGAGGGCATTCAACAATTCTTAGACTGCTAAATTGGCTTTTAGAGTGGGAGGTTTTATTCGATCGCCCCGCCAAAAAAGCGGCGTGATTTCGCAAACTAATTAAATAGAATTAACTAGCTCAACAAGGCTAAATTCTCAGTCCCTCTAAATTGGTTTTCTAAGCGTCAGGTTTTGGTCGAGGGCAAGGCGCGAGTTGGAGAAAAAGCGGAGCGTACACGAAGTACGTGAGCATTTTTCTCCGACGAGCAACGCCGCCAGCGGGCAAAAGATACCGCTTCTAAAGCCAATTTCAGCGGGGTTCGAGAAGGAGGATGCCTTCCTCCGTATTCACATCCACCCGAAAGTTCTGCAGGAAGTTTAGCCCCAGTAATCCTAGATCGGGTTGATCCGGAATGTCCATTACCAGGGCCTTGACATCGTTAATCTCCCAGCCGCCGATGGTGATCGAGTACAGGGTGACTTCCGGGGCGTATTGGACACCGCCGGCCGTAACCACCCGGCGCATGGGATTGCGATCGTCAACAGCCAGATTGAGGTATTCCGCGGTGGCGCGCGGAATCGTTACCATGGACGCACCGGTGTCGACAATAAAATTCTGATCGGTATCGCGGTTAAGAACGGCAGATACCGGTATGTACCGGGAACCCGGTGTGAAATTAATAACGATTTTGCCTTCCTGGGCTTTAAGCTCAGCAATCTGGTTGCGCAAATTCTGAACTTTATCTCTCAAGGACGCAGGGTATTCTCTCTCCGCCAACAGCTCCTCGGCCTCGGCCCAGTTATTGTCCGCCAGTGCCAGCTGAACCCCCAATAAGTGAATGGCGGGATCATCCGGCAATTTCCGGCTGCCGAGTCGATAAGCCCGCCTGGCTCCCTGCAGGCTGCCTCTATTGAACAAGCTGACGATCCATTCCTGGTAAAGTTCTGAAAAGAATTGGGTCAGCTGAATGGAATCCTGTTCATTCAGAGGTGCCAATTGGTCGGCCACAGTCTCGGCCAGCGCAATACCGTCTTCAAAACCATAACTTTGAGCGGTGGCCCGGGACACTTGCATTAAAAGCACCACATCACCGGCCTCGACCAGAATCTGCGTATCGAACAGATTGGCCACCTGTCTGGCAGCTCCGGTTTTTACGGCGCTGTCAATCAGGGCCTGCATGGTTTTGGTCACATTTTCTTTTTGGAGATTGGCCGGTAGCTCACCGGCGGTGAGTTTGGATTCAAATCTGAACCCATTGGCAAAGGCTTCCAGCCGTTCCAATTCGCGGTAATCTGCCCCCATCGCGAAGGCTCTGGCAAATTCTTCTTCGCGACTGTTGGCAAAGGTAATCCGGTAAAAATCATCCACCCGAATCTCGGGTCTCAGAAAGGCGCCCTCGTCGCCATTCCAGATAAAGGCACCGGTGGCGATATCCCCAAAAGTCCAGCCCACAACACGTTGATTTTGAATCAGGATACCCGGTTCATCGATATCGTCGGCCAGGTCGCCCTCGATAAAATATCCCTGCTCTCTGAGATTGGCGATCTCCAGCGGCTCCGGCGGATCGGCCGATCCCAAAGACAGCCAGGCGGTGGGCGCTGAGGCCGACCAGGGGTGAAGTTTGGGGCCTTCAATGGTAACATCATCCCGGATGTGCCAGAGCCCGGCCCGGTCGAGGTCATTGTAAAGACCGGCGACTATTCCGACCTCGGTATTCGGCCCCATTCTTAGAATCCATTCGGCCCCCCCCAGGCAAAATACCCTGGGCAGCGCCACCCAACCGTCACCCACAACAGGTACCGCCAGTTCATTGATGATCTTGCCGGAAATGTCTTTGATAGTCACCAGACCTACGGGAAGCTTCATTTGCTCCGAAACCTGCCGGATTTGGGGCTCGGTTTTTACCGGAACCTTTTGGGCTTCTTTGACTGTCGCGGTGCTTTTTTTGCGGGGAGCCGGTACCGCTAATTGAGATATGGGAGGGATCGTTTTGCGGGATTCGTATGTTGATAGCCGTTGATAGACATAAACCAGCATCCCGGCAAAGATGAGAACGCACAACGCAAGCCATATCCAGTTGCCGCGGCTTGTCCGGGGCTTTACCAGAGACAAACCGCAATTAAGGCAAAAGTTGGCCCCTTCCGGGTTGGACGTCTGGCAATTCGGACATACGACCGGTATTTCGTCGTCGGGGATAATTATTTCGATGTCGTTTTCATCCATGAGCTGAACTTCTAGTATAACCCTAATTGCCCATAAACTAAACCCCTATGTTGAGTCAACGACCACCCGCAAAGCGGGTGGCTTGGACTTGCACGCCTAAGGCGGATTTGAAAACAACCAATCAACAACCGAGGGCAAAAAACGGTATGAAGGAGGATCCGCCGCACAGCATCACACTTAACTGATGACTCGAATAAACGCATCCTCAAAATTTTCCCGCAGCGCCTTAATTTCCCCAAGCAGCCGGCTTAAGATTTTCCGCTGGCCGGTGTTTCTGGCATTCAGATTGGCGGTCTGAGCCGGGCACAGATACCACGTGCAGATCCAGGGCCGCGTGATCCGCGGCAGCGTACAGCCCTTGTGGCTTATATAACAACAGGTTTCTGCAAATCCTGAAATTGTCTGGGTCGGGGGAATTGACAGCTGGTTTAAATGTAAAAAAATCAAATCACGCCAGTCATACCAGGGGCTGGCCGAAAGGCAGCATGGCGCCGGGCACCGGGGGCATGTCAGCCGGCAGATTGCATCGAGCGCGGGAAAGATCGATTCCAGGCGAACACATGCCTCCCGGGCAATCTGCAGGACCGGGCCAAGGTGGGAATAATAGCGTTTGATATGAAAATCGATGCTGAAGTTGGCCTCCTGCCAGGCAGGTGCAGATCCCCACGGCGGAGAAAGTGTTGAAACTGTATCGAATTTCATCAGGATATCGGCTTTAAGCTATTTCGAATCTGCATAAAATTCCCGGGGGCCGCCACCAGCAGGTGATCGTCGATTCTCTGGCCGTCCAGGTATTCATTCAATTGAAAATTGCAGCCGTCAAAGGTGCAGACTTTGCCACCGGCCGCCTCTATGATCACCCGTGCGGCGGCCATGCCCTGGAAGGACTCGTTGGCGATCAACGCCCCGTCGGCTCGGCCCATGGCCACATAACAGATGTGTGCAGATGCACATCCAAGGTTGCGGATCTTGCCCGGGAAGGCTGAGTGATAATGCTGATGGAAACGGGAGAAGGTAAATAACACACTTTCATCGTTAATATTTGAATCGGCTACCTGCATTTTATGTTTACCCCAGAAGGCTTCTTTGCCGGCCCGGGCATGAAAAAGGTCACCGGTGGCCGGCATGTAGAAGACACCAAAAATGGGCCAAAAATTATCCAGCAACGCCAATGACATTCCCCAGATGGGAATCCCGGCCTGATAATTGGCTACGCCTTCCACGGGATCAAAGATCCATACGTAACGCTGGCCTTCATGGGAATAGTTTTCAGTGATCTGATCAAATCGAAACACATGATGATCGGGGAAACGCTCGTTGAGCTTTTCTTGAAAAAATTCGCTGAGCCGCAAATCCGCTTCCGTAACCATGCCCTGATCAAACTTAACCTGGGGCTTGCCTTTGCCAAAGTACGGCAGGGCTTTTTTCCCGGCCTCTCTGATAAATTCCATGGCAAATCCGCTCAATTCTTCGATCCCATGACCTTTGCCCATAGTTCCTCCTTCGTTTCTTCTTATGTAGCCCGTCTCAACCAGGCGGGTTTAATTGCCCCTATGCTTATGGCATCATTTATATCGGTTGGAATATTGGAGCAATGGAGTACTGACGTATTGGAAATGACAAGGGGATGAAACAAATAGTTAGACAGTATCCGCTGAATCCAGCACTCCATTACTCCATGGATCCTTAAAATGCAGTTGCACCAAAATACGAATACTATTTTTACCTGTTTAATCGTCGGTAACCTTGATGACAACCAACGTCACATCATCTTCCGATCTGGCGCCATCCCGGAATTTATCAAGGGCGTAACGGCAGGCCGTCAGCAGCCCATTGGCGTCGGTGTCCGAATATTGCTCAATGATTCGAT
>WOR8_10008928_pt1 | contig 16551 bp, 17 predicted proteins | sample DeeMarSeWOR38_10_FD_19890 | JGI IMG/M metagenome (IMG submission 19890)
TTCTTAATTGCTGTTTGTTGTTATAAGAATATCAGAGGTACTATTATGAAAATCGCTGTGCATCCTGATCAGAGGAGAAAAGGTATAGCCACAGCTTTACTCAATCACTGTTTGGAAATACTAAGAGAAAAAGAAATCGTAGATGTCTGCTTAAATGTTGAAATGATACGAACACCAGCAATAGCTTTATATAAAAAATTCGGCTTTCAGATTACGAAGACAATTCACATGGATTATGAAGATGATCTTTCAGATGATGCCTTCCATGTAATGCAACTGATTCTCTAAGACAATAATGAGGTGGTAGGTTTCAAGAATAACTAAGATCTTACCCACTTTTTCAGCGGCTTACCCTTGTTTTCGAGGAATCACCCTTATACCATCATCTGTCATTATGACCTCCATTTTCCCGGGCTCCTCGAGAACACTTTTCAAATTTCGCTTCTCAAACAGATCAATGACCTCATCCGGTGTGTTATGATGGAGGTAGTCGTAGTCAAGACTGAATAAATGTTCGATTTCATGACTACGGTCTTCGATGCGAAATATGTGTTTTCTAAAGAGTTGGCATCTGAGTGGGTCGTCTATCTTTTCAATGTCACATTCTGGAAACTGCGATTCAAGGTACGTGGCAATAACTCTAAGCTTCTCTGCCCAGTCCTTGTAAGTCATCCTCTTCTCCTATTTTCCTTCTCCGATTATCCCATTCTCTTTGCAGGAGAGAAATGATACATTCTGTGTCATTATCTTGTACTTTCGCTCGACAAGTAAAGGTTAGCCTGGATTATGCACGAATCCGGGCTAATGAGAAGGACTGGAGAAAATGTGGCTTGCTAGACTCACAAACGGTATGGAGATTGATGTTTCCGGCGGCCTCAGAGTCATAGAGATCGAAAATGACTTTTATGTGGTGGGGCAGGAAATGTTGATTCCTGTGAATAGCAGGGGGGAAGGTTTAGAAGAAATTAGGAAGATAAAAGAGGGTGAATGCTGAAGGCCGCCGCTTACTACCGTGTAAGTAGTAGCAAACAAGATGACAAAAACCAGTATCGCAAGCTCAAGAGAGTGGCGGGAAAACCCTATGGACAAGGCTCTGGTAACGGCATGAATAGAAGGCGAGATGATTTTTCATCGCACCGGATAGATGAACGACAGGACCCCACAGCCGAAGTTTGCGAAACCGGCTTGCGGACGAGGGAAAGAGGCCGGGACCCGTCACTGGGTGTGAATCGTCTGAAAGATTTGAACTACAACTCTTTACTTTTCAGGGCCCCCAGAGCATCCAAGAGGCCCTGGTTTCAGCTAGAACTTAATCTCAAAAGGCTCGATCTTGTTATTGCACCGGGAGCAGATGTATTCAGTTTCCCTCACATCATCAGCGGAATATGAATCCGTAATACCCCTTTGCGCCGAGACCATTTCTTCCATTTTGAGACAATTCCTACAAACCACCTCATCTCCAACCTGAACCGCCGAAAAAACATCTGCCATTCTCTAATCCTCCTTTTGTTTGATCGTTATCCATAGACGAAGAACAACAGCCATCTACCCAAAAAAATGTTGACTTGCTTCGCTCAGACATGATAAGTGTGCGAAAGTGAAGTTTAGCACAATCTCCATTAGGTTGCAAAGAAAAAATACCTCAGAAAACGATCAAAAGTGCTGGCTATGCCAGCACTCTTTAGGTCTATCCAGAATTGAAAAAATATGTTTAGCAACTCAATGAGCTTTGCCCAGGCTACCCATTCTTTGCTGGTTATTCCTTTTTGGCAAGCTGCTCCTTAAATCCTTCAGCGAACTCCCTCCTGAAAATCTCTATGTCCATGGCCTCGTCATATCTGCCGGAAAGATGCAGGGCCATGCCCTTGTATATATGGGCCTCCTTGATATCGGGGTTGATGCCTAGGACATCATCGAAGTATTTCAAACATTCATCATGTCTCCCCAATCCCAGCAAAGCGCGGCCCTTTCCCAGCAGAGCGTGAACATTATCGGCTTGCTGCAATAAGAGCTCGTCCAGAAGCTTGATAGCCTCCTCGCATCGGCCCATATCGGTAAGGGAGTATGCTTTAAGCTGCTGAGCCATTGCGTTTTCTGGGTTGCCCGCCAGCTCTTTGTCGCAGCAATAAACTGCCTCTTGCAAGAGTCCCTTCTCAGCTAATTTGCCCGCGCCACCTAACCATGAGGGTTTGGTTTCAGCTTCTTCTAGCCCAAGGACTTTCAACATAACGCCTTCGTAGGTCTGCTCCACAGCTTTGCCGCCATCAATAGCCATGGGTACACCATGACCCGGCAGTATGATTTCAATATCCCTTTTTAGCAACGACCTTAAGCCGTACAGGTAATGCTCCAGGTTTCCTCCTGCATTCTTGTCAATATCAGCCATGGCATGGGGTAAGACCGTATCGCCAGTAATGGCAGTTTTGGTCGGAGCGTGATACAGGCATATACCGTCTATGGTATGGCCGGGCGTGCGAATCACCTCCCAGTCGAAGCCGCTCAACTTTAATTCGTACGGACCCGTTTCATGGATGATGACCTCCAGGTCCTTGCTTTCCATGACAGGAGGGTATCTCAACAACTCAAAGGTACCCATGGCATGGTCGCGGTGTCCGTGGGTGAGGACGATCTTTTTGATATCCGCCGGGTTGAACCCGAGCTTGAAAAACTGGATGAACGAGGTGTAGTCGTTGCCAGAGTCAACAACGGTAAGATAATCCCCTGCCAGCACGTAAATATTAGAGGAGAAATGATAGCCGATCAGAAACACACCATTCTCAAAGACCGGATGCGGATTCTTGAGAATCTCCGCAAGGGATAACCACCCCGGGTGTTCAGGTTCTTCCTCAGGTTTGGATTCATCTTCCTGTTGTAAGTCCAGCTCTTCTTGTGATTCCAGTTTGTCCTCGTCTTTTACTTCCTTGCTCATGTTCGCTCCCTTTGCCTTGATCGCGTAGGAACTTGCTTTTTCCCCTCCACCCCGACGCCCTCCTGCACTTAGAGCCTACGACTCGTAAAGGGGAGGGTAAAGCTGGGGGGTGATTAACTTACTTGGTTTTATAGAACGAATTTACTTATCATAGTCTATTGTGCAGAAATTCTCAAGCCTTGTTCTTGTTGGACTATGCCCACCCGAAAATCTTTGGTAATTTTTCCTCCGGACTCCAACCCTTCGGGCGGTTTCCCGATTCCGAATTGTGGATTTAAACTAGGAGTCAGCCCTTCGACAGGCTCAGGACAGGTAGCCAGGAGAAGATAGGAAGGAATATTGGAATGCTGGAATGCTGGGCAAGGAACAGGGGTTATGGAGTTAATGTGGGTAAGACGAGAAAATTGATAAAAGCTAGGATGAAAAATTTTGGCCGGGCTATTTGCTCGGCCAAAATGTCTGTGTGGGTCTACGCTGCGCTCTGATCCGGTTAGGTCAGTAGAAACTCGTTGACTAGCTTTTTCCAGCCGATTTCCGGCGCGTTGCCAAAGACATCATCAACTGGCGCACCACCAGTGGCAGCCATGGGACCATGTTCTGCCATGACCATGTCATGAAGACGGTGCACCTCATGTTCCATCCAGCCATCTACCTCTTTTTTAGCAAAGAGCAGATTTTTCAGGTTGCCCTTGAGCCTTTCCGGCTCCACCACAACCAACCAACCCTCGGTGTAGGGTCGCTGGTTGCTCAACTGGGGTTTGCGCAAGACTTTATGGTTAACCGCTACAACGGTGCCGGTCAGGGGAGAGAGCAATTCAGCCTCATTACTCTCGCGTGTTAACGTAAGGCCAATATCGCCTTGCCCCACCTTCTGTCCCAAGGAAGGAAGCTGGTATTCATCTACTGGCCCCACCAGCTTCAGAGAAAAATCATCCAACCCTATTCGCACGCGTCCCCCATACTCCACCCGGGCCCAACCGTGACCCCGGTGGTAATAATAGTTGTCTGGGACTTGATAACCCAGGACCCGGTGGACAGCGGGCCTACCCAGATGTTCATGGAGTTCGGCTTCGTCCAGACTCTGGTCAAACTCACAAACGTCACAGCGGAAGTCGTTGGTACAGATTTTGTACTGCACCCGCCCCGAAAGCATATGACGGCACTCACGCTCATCCCCGTACCTGAGCCGCATCCGTTCCCGCCAACTCTCCTGATCTTTTTGCTTCGCCAGTGGTCCTGTCTTTTCAAGGGCCCGAGTCATGGCCTTATCAAATGGACAGTTGGTGCAATCGAACGCATTGTCGCAAAGCCTGAAGTTAATCACCCCGGCCTTCATCCAGATGCACTCATCTTCCAGGATATTGAAACCTTGGACCCGTTTGGTCTTGCTACTCCTTTTGCTTTTACCAGCCATGATAGTGACACCTCCCTTCAAGTAACTGTACCGCACATACCTAGAGTGCCAGTTGCAGAGTATTTATTTTCACGCAACTGCCGGCACCGCAGGTGGTGAAGTTAAGTTGTAGGCATAAAAATCCATCATGTTCTGGTCAAAGAGGCAACGCTCGCACTCCAGTCTCCTGGTGCAGCTTCGGCTGCTGACGACCCCGGCCTCAGACCAGATACAGAGGGGTACCCCAATTTTTTTTGCTCTGACTTTCTTATCGTTTGTTGTGTTCATGGCCATCTCCTTTTTGTCTGGAGTTGTTGTCATTCGGTTACTCTTGAGAGCAAACCGGATGCCAGCACTGCCCAACCGAGCATAAATCTTATAAGCTACTGATATTACACTATTTTTATTGATCATATACAAACGAGAGTGGGAAGCTCATTGATTAGAAAAGCTACACAAAGAGAAGGCTTCGTGGGTGGTGGGGGAAAAATCTTTATAATATTGGTCGGTTGCCAACTGTTTAATTTGGCAACAGTAGCTGTAGCTTTCTATTACTCTTCCCGGGGGTAAGTGTAGAAAAAGGCTGGATGGTGCAAATGGAGGGGAAAAAGACTGGAATCTTGCTGGAGTGGAACATCCCGGGAGAGGCTTGCCATTGTTAGGTGGGTTGGTTAACTTATCTCTAATTGATAAGGCAGATCATACATTGTCGAGCGTTGTTGAGCAGCTTGTTGGCTTTGCTACCAAGCCGAAATGGGCTGGTTTCCCTGGAACCTTTGCGGCCTATAACCAAAACTCCGTATTTACCCTGCGCAAGTTCCGCAAGAATATCTTGGGCCATCCCTGTCTCGAGGGTCTGCGATTTGAAGGCCACGTTCTCCTCACCAACTCCGGCTTGGAGCAGCCTGTCTTTGCCTTCAGTCGCAATCTCTCTAACTTTGTCTGCAGAATCCTTCGTCCACTGAGCTATCTGCATTTCCCGTTCTTCGCGCTCTTGTTCCATTAAGATCCGGGTGTTGTCCCAGTACTGCGGGGGCAAGGGCGGAACCACATGAAAAAATGTAAATTTACTCTCCTTAAGGTGAGCAAAATATCGAACAGTGTGTTCCATTACTCGGCGACTGACGGGTGCACTCACCAGAGCCACCAGCACGTCGTGCGAAGCGATTGGCGGTTCGATCACCCAGATTGCCTTCTCATCTGCCAAATGAACTAGCCGATAGGTGACCGATCCCATCAACATCCGCTCCAGTCGAGGAGTGCTGCTCCGGGCCAAGGCAATGGTTTCTGTCTCATCGGCGGCCGCCAACTTCAACATAGTTTCTGCAGGGTCATGACACTTGCCCTCGCCACGAATCGTCACCCTATCCGGGTCGAATCCGGAGCCTATCAAAGCCTCTACGGCTCGTTCCAGAACTCTATGTTCTTGCAGGCTCAGAACTTTTCGGTATTCTTCAACGGCAGTAGATGTACGGCGAAGTAATTTAGACAAGAAAGAGATGTGTGGATCTGGAGCACCGTAAAATAGCGTTATTCTGAAACCTTCCTTATCTTTCAGCAGCGCGCCTGCAGTGACTACAGCCTGCCGGGCAGTTTCGGAATCATCCACGCCGAATAGTATTTTCTCATCTACGTCCATGGGTTTTATACTACCATCCCTAGGCATATCTGTCTTGAATGTATTTCACCCTAACGTTGCATCTCAATCAGATCCAATCCCTCTCATGATCCAATCTTACATAGTTCCTACTAACCTCTAATCCTCCGCCCCCAATATCGGCAGTCTAATAGTGAAAGTGGTTCCAGGACCCACGGCAAAGATACCTGAGTATACAGTGTGTGCCGTCAAGGTGGAAAAAGCGGCCTAGGGGCTACGGACTAGTATTCTCTCTGATCCAGTCCAGGTACGGCGGATTGCCTGCCAAAATAGGCAAAGCGATAATTTCCTCTACTTCGTAGGAGTGAAGTTGTCTAACCCGGTCTCGCAGGATTTCGAACAAGTGGCTCTGAGTCTTCATAATGCATAATACTTCGGGCTCATCCTCGACTTTTCCTTGCCACCAGTAAAATGATCTCAGCCCCGGCACTATGTTGACACATGCGACCAGCCGCTCCTCCACGAGGGTCTTGGCCAGATCAACAGCCTCGTTTTCAGGTGTAGTGACATAAACGACTATGTAGTCTGTCATTTTGCCTCCTCCTCGCTCAAGATGACCAAATACCATAGAACAACGCGACACGGGGACGCGGGGACACGGGGACACGGAGACGAGTCCTCCGCCTGGCGAGATTCATTATTCGCCGCGTCTCCGTCTCTCCGTTTCTCCGCTTCTAAATGTCTGGTCTGAACTCCGCATCGTAGCCAGTAAGCTCTACATAACCTCGCCCCTGGACATCTTTGTCTTGGTATCTCCCCGTCACCCGCACACTGCCCTCCCAGTAATTGACCAAGGTGCTCTTTCGCGTGGTTAATTCCTGATCTTTTACTGTGGGGACCAACTTCAGTTCCAGTTTCTTACCAGGCACCTTCAGCCGCCACCCTGACGGATAGATGGTGCCACTCTTCTTGCTGCGCCAGGATCCCAAAGTCTCTACCTGAAAAGTCGATAAGACCAAGTGTTCGGAACTTCCGTCCGGGTAGATCACAGTCCCACTGGAAGTTGGGTCGGCCTGGCCGTCTCGATGTCGGATCAGGTAAAGCATCAGTTCCGTTTGGTTATCCAACTGCACGCTGAACCAGTCCCAGCCCACCTGGTAGTCCCGTAGTTGATTGGAACCGAACTCGTGATCCATCCAGGCCTGACCTGCCACCTCATATGAGTGACCCTGCCAGTGAAGTACCCCCGTGGTTTGCATTCGCGTCAGCGAGTAATAGTGGGAAGCATAGCCCTCGCCCACCGCCTTTTGGCTTACTCCATTGTTCCCATGAATCACAGCTCCCTTGGCCGGCACCAGAGTCAGATCTATCCCCATGTCCTCTTTCCCGGCCTTAAGTCTGTGTGTTTTCTCTTGCAACCGCACTTGCCAGTCTTGTACCCAGACGTGGTACGTCTCAGGGTCGGCTCCAGCCATATGCAAAGCCCCCCTGCTCACCTTCTCTTGAAAACGGTACGTGTCCCTTTTCTCATCTGTTATGGCGAAATGAATGAAATAGAGGGTCTGGAGGGCCCAGCGCGATTGAGATTGTGTTGATGGCGGCCGGAGAGCATGTCTGAAAAAGGTAAGCTGAAACCCGAAGTTACGCCCTTTTTCGGTGGTGAGATGTCCGGTGTAATACCACCATTCGGTACGAAATTCAGGATGAGCTGCATGATCGGCAGGAAATCGGTAGACATATCCTGGAAGAGCACGTCTGAAGGCCTGCTCATCCTCTTGGCCATACGCCAGTGGAATGATCACAAAGAACAGGAAGAGTGCCGTCAAAGAAAACCCATTCTTAAATCGACCACCCAACTCCTTTAAAAGTGACGGCTTCCGCTTTCCCAACAAGCAGCAGGCAGCTAGCAGCAGGCAGCAAAGGAAAAACTTAGACTTTACTCTTAATAGCAGTCTCATAGCAGAACTTCTCTGGCGACCTCACCATTGAACCGAGCATCTTACCTATCTCTTCATATCTAGTCGAAACCTTTTTGTATCGTTCTGGATCCAAATATCTACACGCCAAAGAGAAATCAAGCCAGATTACTGTTTCTGTAGCTTCGTCATCAGCATCAGTCAGTTTGCTTACAAAGTGCGCAGGGTACCTTACTCTACGCCAGGCTTCTCCAATGTTCACGCACACGGACCTAGAGGAGCGTCTTATCTGATCCGTCAATGAATACTTCTCAATCCTTGGAAAGCTTTTAGTTAACTCAAAGATTTCCATAGCCTGCCCGAAAGCCTTTTGATAAACGATTAAGTCTTTAAATGTTTTGATCATTTGGTGCCCCCTTTCATAGCCTAGCTTGGATTCTTTGATGCACTTCGACATATCAAGCTGCCTGCTGCTATCTGTCTGCTGCCCGCTGCAGAAAGGGGCTCTGCCCCTATGGGGCCCCTTTGTGCAGCACCAGTTCATACCGCTCGATAATTTCCCTGAACTCTTCCGTACTCCAATTCTCCCCCAGATAACTCTGCCGAAATCCATTCTTCTCCAGCAAATGAAGAATACAGCTCAGATGTCCCGAGCATCCATCTGGATCTAGCTTCTGCAATTCCTTCTCAATCTTCTGACCCAACATAACCGCTTGTCGGTGAACCACAGCCCCTTGGCCATCACATTGCATCACTGAGTAGAGTCGTCTACAACTAAAGGGGCGCACAGCATAGATGCGGCAGCTTTGCTCGTGATCCAGAAAAGCGCAGCGAGCGAATACCTGGTTGAGTTTATCGTTCCGATTCTCTCGAAGGTTGCGGTTAATCTCTTTGAGCGTTTGCCTGTCCCACCCCTGAATATACTCAGTTATGATCAACCCCTCTAAAGTTGTGGCCCCCACACTACCCACATCGATACAACAAGAGGCGCAACCCTTTTCGCACACCGCCTGGGACTTATAGGGCTCTACCAAGCGCTCGTATTTATCGTAGAGCTTGAAGACCTGTTTTTTCTTTTCCCTGTAATTCAACTTATAACTAATCCTCTTCGAGTGACTGTCCCACAGCCTTTCTTTTGCCATCTTTTGTCATCCTGAGCCCTTCGGCAAGCTCAGGATAAACTCCGCGAAGAATCTCCATGGATCCATGACTTACACCTTCGAGATTCTTCGGCTGACGCCTCAGAATGACTCTGTCGGACAGCCTCTCGAGTGACTTTTCGGGCGGGGATAAACCCCGCCCCTACGCTTGCTCCCAGAGTCTCGCCGCGTCGCCGTTTCTCCCCGTCCCCGTATCGTTTCGCCGTGCCCCGTGTCTTCTGCTGCCCGCTACCTGCTGCAATCTGCCTGCTGGCCTTACTCCATCCTCATCACTTCACTCACATTCTTCCCCGCTGCGGCTCGGGCTGGGAAAAATCCGGCAACCAAAGCACAGGCCAGTACGAGAACCAGGGTCTTGGCAAACATCGCCCCCGGAACGCTGAACTGAATCGTCCAGCCAAAGGATTGCTTATTGATCACAAAGATGAGCAATAGAGAGAGCAGTATACCGTTTACAGAGCCCAGAACAAAACTTATGAAACCCATAAGCCCTGCTTCAAGCAAGGTCATCTTTTGTACTTGCCGATTGGTAGCTCCCACCGCCTTGAGAACCCCGATGTCGCGTTCGCGCTCGCTGACCAAAAGTATCAAAGTGTTCACAATACCGAAAATCGCTACGATTATAGCGATTACCTGCAAGGCGTAGGTAATTGCAAAGGTTTGATCAAAGATCCTCAGGATCTCTTGCCGCAGCTCGCGATTGCTGGTGATGAAGACCTCTTGGCTTCTTTCAAGATCCCGGCGAATAAGCGTTCGGAGCCGTTCTGGATCGGTAGTGGAGTCGAGGTAAAGTCCCACCGAAGTGTACCTGTGATCGTCAGGCCAGTAACGATGATATGTGGACCGGTCCATGATTACCATCCCCCCCTCGGTGCGATAATCATAAAAAACTCCGGCGATCATCAGTCTTTGCACACCGTTCGGTGTAGGAAGTTCAAGCTCATCCCCTTCCTCAAGGTTCAATCGATTCGCTAGAACCTCTGAAATGGAGATCTGGCCCAGCTCTCGACAGCGGCGCATGATTTCACTGGATGACCCACGTCGATACATAATCCGTCCAAACGTTTCTTTTACCCCCAGATCGGTGACGTCCAAAAGCGCCGGTACATTTCGTATATGAATTGGAGTTTCGGTCAGACGTTCCATGGCCACGAACCCGGGTAGTTTCGGTAAGGATTCTACCAATTCAGAGGGCAGCCCTGTTCTCTGGCCCGTAATTCTACCTGCCGGGGAGATGTAAAGATCGGCGGCGATGATTTGTTCTGTCCAGACCACCACCGTCTGGCGGAAGCTAAGGATCAGTATGGAGATGCTGATTAACATTGCCAACGCCGTCATCAGAGAGGCGATGGCTACCGACGAACGGTTGAGAGAACGGCCGAGGTACACTGGCCGGTGCCAGAAAAGAGAATCCTGCTAAGATCAGAAAGGCCGCAAGGAATCCGAAGATTGGCAATTCTTTCACCGGGGGTTGCCTGCTACACAGGTAGCCGAGACCTAGGACGAAAACGCCTACCAAGGAGATTTTGCCAAGATTCATGTGGAGTCGTCTCTCCAGGCTGCCTCGATAAAGCGCCTCACTAGGCAGGGTTCTACTCGCCTCTAGGGATGGAGCCAATCCTCCGAGTAAGGCTACACCAAGCGCCGTCCCAGCGCCCAGCAGAATGATAAGCGGTGACAGACTCAGGCTTTCAGCCCGCACGAGCAGATAAAGCTCGCTGATGGTTTGTGACATGGCTTTCAAAGCGAGCTTCGCCATTACCAAGCCCAAACCTACTCCGAGGAGAGCGCCCAGTAGCCCAACCACGAGAGCTTCGCCTAAGAAGAGTCCAAGTATTTGCCACCGTTGAGTTCCGAGCACCCGCAGCATGGCAATCTCGTAGCGCCGCTTACTTACGGCAAAGGCAACTGCGTTAAAGACAAGAAATATGCCCACAAACAGGGCGATTAGACTGAGGGCAAGTAGATTGAGCCGGTAGGCATCAACCATTTCCCGAATTCTTCCCAAACGTTTCTGGGGCGACTCCACTCTCACATCAGCCGGTAGGAGTTTCTGAAGGTGTGCGATCACCGGTTTTATGTGAGCTTCCTTTTCCAAGAGCAGATCGATACGATGCAGTCGACCGATGCGATCAAAGGCTTCCTGCGCAACGGCGATGTCCACCAGGGCCACATTACCTTCAAGTGCTCCGGCCGGACCCTTGAGTTTCAATAATGCCCGCAAAGTGAACGTCAATCGCTTCGAGCCGGAAAGAATCTCAAGTTGGTCATTCACCTTTAGACCGTGTCGCTGAGCGAATTTCTCCGTCAGGGCAACAGCACCTGGTTCGGTCAAGAAAGAGAGGATGGCTCCACTGCCTTGCGGGGAATCAACAAAATGATATTGGCGGAAGTCCTGATCGCTGAACACATCGATCCCCAGCATCAGCAAGGGTTCATCCAGCGGCGCTGTTGCCAGGACATTGAACTCCATCACCGGCGTGGCGGCACGGATACCCTCGGCTGAAGCCACCGTTTCATAGAGATCTTCTGGGAATCCATTTCCCTGACCCGTTACTTGTAGCTGGGTACTCCCGGCGAGTGAAGTCACCGTATCTTGAAAGGAGGTCAAGGCGCTGGAGGCTGCGGTCTTGATGCCCACGAACACTGCAACCCCCAGGGCCACGCCCAGCAAACACAGGAAAGCACGGCCTTTATAGCTTATCAAGTGCCTCAGACAGAACCAACGCCACAATCTAATCATCATCATTCACGCTAAGCATTTACTGTGGGAAATTTTTCAAGGGTCTAGGGAAGAGTTAGGTCCTCTCCTCAGCTTCCTTAGTTGGGCTGAGTGTACCGTCTCGCATATGCAGTTTCCTGGTGGCATAGGTGGCGGCCTCGCTGCTATGAGTAGCGAGAATAAAGGTGGTATGGTGTCTATCGCTGAGTCTGGCCATTGTCTCCATGACCTGATGGCCGGTACGCGAGTCCAGATTACCGGTAGGCTCATCCGCCAACACCAGTTGCGGCTGATTGATCAGAGCCCTGGCAATAGCCACCCTTTGCATTTCGCCGCCGGAAATCTCGTGAGGATAGTGTTTCTGACGCTCCATAAGGTCCACATCGCTGAGCAGTTCTTGCACTCGAGCTTGAATCTCTTTCTCTGATTTTCCCTGAAGGCTATAGGGGAGAGCCACGTTTTCAGCGACAGTAAGGATAGGTATTAAATTGAAAAACTGGAAAATAATCCCCACCTGGTCGCGGCGATAGCGGGTCAACTCCGTGTCAGCCAGTTGGGATATTTCCTTTCCATTCACGCTGATCGTGCCACTGTCGGGCCGGTCCAACCCGCCGATCAAACCCAAAAGGGTAGTCTTGCCACACCCACTCTTGCCCATGATAGCCACGAATTCACCGGGCTGAATAGTAAGTGAAACGTTATCAACCGCCTTTATCCGCTGCTGCCCCAAAGTGTACGTTTTGATAACTGAATCCAGCTCAATCATTGGACTGCTTGCTTTCTCCTATACTTAGTCAATGGTTTGTCGCATAGAGCATAGCGCATAGTGCATAGCGTGAAAAGAGACAAGATGGATAATTGACACAATGCGCTTAGCGCTCTAGCCCAAAAAAGTAAAGTCAATGAGATTAACCCGTTGCTGGAGGGACTTAATGGCTGCGGCGGCAAGATCGAATCCTTGCTGGACTCCATCAATCACGGCAGAATCTCTGCTGGCCACAATGCCCTTACCACCTATAAGCTGTTTCTCAGGAACCTTGAGAACCTGAGCATCACCGGTCAAATTCCAACTCTTCAAACCGGAGCGAAGTATAGCAGCGAGTTCACCGCTCTGACGAATGGGAGCATCTAGAAAGAAAATAGTTTCACGTGGCGGGTGTTTGTGGAGTAATTGGAAAATGTGGTCTATCGCTTCACGCGTTAAGGAAGAGATACGATACCGGTGGGAAATGCCGGCCACATCACGAATCAAGCCGTCATTGGCAGCAATTAATGGTCGACCTGCAAACCTGCTCTCTGTGGTAATTATGACATTGTGCCCATCCACCAGCAGCTTGCGATGAACCAGCTTTTCTGGGCCTACAAGACGCTCACCCCTTTGCTTCGCCTCCTGCCGAGCGAAAACACCTCGATGCAGCACTTCTCGGTGGAATCGATCCAGATTGTATCGATTACCAAGCAACTGGAGGCTAGCGCTGCGGGGATAGCTTCGGTCCAGGAGATAAAGGAAATCCACTGCAGCTAGCTGCAGCGCTTTTTGATTTAATTCGGTCATTCTTGTTCACAAAAGTTCCCTCGGCAGCGGACCGAGACGGGGACCGGGGAAACGGAGACGCGGGGACTCAGGATAGCCCTGTTTACATCAAAAGAAATCGCGGCTAACCTTCGACAGACTCAGGTCTGGGAAAGCCGCTCCCACGAGCTTTGCAGAAAGCTCAAATCACTATTGCCACAGTCTTTTGATGCCGACTACATTCCTTGGTCAGCGAGTTGTTGAAATAGCTCTTCCTGTTCCGGCGTCAGGGATTTGGGCAATGAAACGATAATCTTTACGTAAAGATCACCCCTGCCTGTCTTATTGAACCGATGTGCGCCATGACCCTTGATCCGCAATTGGGTGTGGCTCTGAGTTCCTGGGGGCACTTTGAGACTGAGCGTCTTGTTATCAAGAGTAGGGACTTCTAGCTTTGTACCCAAAACCGCCTGGCTGAGAGTAATCTCCCGACTTATAATGAGGTTGTCGCCTTTACGGTCGAAGACCGGGTGAGGCGCAACCACAATCTTGATAAGTAAGTCACCCGCGGGTCCTCCCCAGGCACCTTGCTGTCCTTTTCCGGCAATGCGAAGCTTCTTGCCGGAAGAGATTCCAGGTGGGATTTTCACCGTAACTCGCTCCACCCCGGAGCCTTTATTGAAACCTGCCACCTTGGAACCGCCAAAAACCGCTTCTTTCAAGCTCACCTGCATGTCCATAACCAGATCGGTGCCTTTTTGGGGCTGCTGGGCAGTGCGGCCGAAAGGACCGCCAGAATAATAACGAGCTCCACCCCTGCCAAAGGGTCGTCTTCCACCCATTCCTCCGAAAATGCGGCCTAACACATCCTCTGAGCCAAAGCCAAATTCCCTGAACACCTGGCCGAAATCGAAGTTACTAAAAATGTCTTCCTGGCTAAAACGCTGTTGAAAGCCCTCAGCTCCAAACATGTCGTACTGCTTGCGCTTTTCTTTATCGCTGAGCACGGCATACGCTTCGTTGACCTCTTTGAAGCGCTCCTCGGCCTGCTTGTCCCCTTGGTTTTGGTCAGGGTGGTATTTCATGGCCAGCTTACGATAGGCTTTTTTGAGTGCATCGTTACTGACATCCTTACTCACGCCAAGGATTTTGTAATAATCTTTGCCTGCCATTATCTATTCTCGAATTTGGGTACGCTCTCCGCTTTCAAACAACCGCAAGCTGTTATATTATCAAGGCTTGCTACCGGTTGGCAAGAGCAGCGTAAAACAGCAGGCAGCCTGCAGATGGCAGTTGGCAGCTGAAAGAAGCATCTGACCGCTGAGGGCTGACAGCTGATAGCTAAAGAGTGGCTAGAAACTTTAGTATTGAGGCATTTACCTTGAAAGCATTCTCCACCATCACCATGTGGCCTGCCCCTTCTATGATCCTCAAGGTGGCTCGCAGGAGATTATCAGTAAGGTACTGGGAGTATTTGGCAGGTGTCATGATGTCCTCACTTCCGCAGACTACAAGGGCAGGGTGTTTGATACTGCTGATTTTGCTCAGTCTATCAAACTCATTGCAGGCCTTGAAATCATCCAGCATGACTTCCGGCTGCTCGGCAAGCAGTTGCTCCAAGCCCCACTTGACGACTTTATCTGAGATCCCAGGCCCGTAGCACCACTGCACCAACTGCTCTGCCGTGGCCTCAAAATCAACTTCTATTCCTTTGAGAATTTCGGAACTGACCCTGAGCCGTGCCCCACTGCCAATGAGTATCAACCCATCCATCTCCTCAGGTTCTTGGATAGCCGCCTCGAGTACCACGGCCCCTCCCATGGAATGGCCGGCAAGAACAGGTCCACTCAATTCCAACCGTTCCATGAAGCGTATGAGCCAGTGGCTATATTCAGCAATTGTGGTGCAGCCTTCACCATGACTTTGACCATGGCCTGGAAGGTCCAGGCAGATGGTGTTCACTCCCCGATCCAGACCTCTCCGTTGGTTCTGCCAGACCATACCATTGCCACCGGCTCCGTGGACAAAAACAATGCTACGCCTCTCAGGGGCTACTCCATTGACTCCGGTCAGGTAGTGAATTGCTCGTCCGTGGACTTCTACAGTTGGCATAGTGGGCTCCTATGTGACAGGGGACGTTGGTAGGTTTTGAAGGTTTTCAGCACAAAAAGAAAACCTTTAAAACCTACCAACGTCCCCTAAAAATGCGCTATGCAGCAGTATTGGGCTTATTTGTCTCTATCGCTTCTCTGACCGGCCCGTGTAGTCAGCAAGCAGCTGATATTAAGCCCTTATCCACTCGATTGCTGCCGGCTGGATCTTGCGGTCAACACTAGTAGTCCTCAGAACCTTTGGCAGAGATGGTTATGACTATTTATTCTCTTTAAGCTTTCGCAGTTCTTCGGCGCGTAACTCCTTGCGCAGAACCTTGCCTACCATGGTCTTGGGTAACTCCTCGCGAAATTCCACCAGCCGGGGAACCTTGTAGGCTGCGAGTTTTTCCTTACAGTGGGCAATGACCTCTTCCTGACTAAGAGTTTCTCCGGGTTTGAGCACTACAAAAACCTTGACGGTCTCGCCCCGGTATTCATCCGGAACACCAATGGTTACCGCATCGGCAATCTTTGGATGTTCGTAAAGGACTTCATCAATATCTCGCGGATAGATGTTGAAACCACCGGCAATGATCATGTCTTTCTTACGGTCGACGATGAAGACATAGCCATCTTCATCAATGTGAGCAATGTCTCCTGTATAGAGCCAGCCGTCCTTGAGGGTTTCGGCGGTTTCTTCGGGCATATTCCAATAGCCCTTCATCACTTGCGGTCCCTTGATAACCAGTTCCCCAGTCTGCCCCACCTGCTCCTCTTTGGTCCCGGTCTCCAGGTCCACGATCCGAACGTCTGTGGAGGGGAGGGCAATACCAATGGATCCTGCTTTCCGTTTACTTTTCACAGGATTCACGTGGGTCACGGGCGATGACTCGGTAAGACCGTAGCCCTCAAGGATTACGCTGCCGGTTAATTCCTCGAAACGGTTCATGATCTCAATTGGTAGGGGGGCAGAGCCGCTGACCACATAGTTGATGGAGGAGAGATCGTATTGAGAGATCTCGGGGTAATTGACCATGGCGGTGAGAATGGTTGGAACCAGAATTGCAATGGTCGGCTTCGTCTTGGTGATGGTCTTGAGAAAATCTTTTATTTCGAAACGAGGTACCAGGGTCATGGTGCAGCCCATGCAAATAGGCCAGTTCATGACCGCAGTCATCCCGAGAACGTGGAATATGGGGACCACACAGAGGAAACGCTCATGGCCGCG
>WOR8_10003006_pt1 | contig 16548 bp, 14 predicted proteins | sample DeeMarSeWOR38_10_FD_19890 | JGI IMG/M metagenome (IMG submission 19890)
TGCGTTAGGTAATGGCGTGGCCATTGATCCGGGTGGGTTGATCGAGGAGTTGGATCGGTTGAAAGTCAATGGGATTCCGGTGGGAAAGCGCTTTGTGATCAGCAATCGGGCGCATGTCATCATGCCCTATCACAAAGCCATCGATAAGGCGGCAGAGCAAGCCAAAGGAGTGCGGCGAATCGGCACGACCGGTCGAGGCATTGGCCCGGCCTATGTGGATAAAATGGCGCGAGTGGGCATTCGCATGGGAGATTTGCTGAATCCGGAAATCTTGCAACAAAAGATCCAGGAAAACCTGGTTGAAATTAATGCATTCTTAGAGCGCATTTACAATACGGATGGCTTTACCGTCGAGAAAATTTTCAAAGACTATCAGGCCTACGGTGAGCGGCTTCGCCCTCATATTACGGATGTGTCTCTTGTCCTGGAACGGGCCTTCGCCCGGGGGCAGCACGTCTTGTTTGAAGGGGCGCAAGGGACTCATTTGGATGTCGATTTTGGGACTTATCCCTACGTGACCTCTTCAAGCTCCTGCTCGGGAGGGGCTTGTACTGGAAGCGGGGTAGGGCCCACAACCATCAATGGAGTCCTAGGGGTGACGAAGGCTTATACGACTCGAGTGGGTGGAGGGCCGTTCACGACGGAATTGACTGATGAAATCGGTCAATTGCTTATGACGCGCGGGAACGAATATGGATCGACAACGGGGCGCGCCCGCCGATGTGGCTGGCTGGACATGGTCTTGTTGCGGTATGCCGTCCGGATCAACGGACTGACCTCGCTGGCCATCACGAAGCTGGATGTGCTGGATGGCTTTAAAGAATTGAAAATTTGTACGGGATATCGATATCAGGGCAAACTTCATAAGGAAATGCCAGCCGATTTACAAGTGTTGGCCGGTTGTGAACCGGTGTATGAACGATGGAAGGGCTGGACGACCGACACTACCGGTCTGAAATCGTATCGGGCATTGCCTCCTGCTGCTAAGCGCTATTTGGCGCGGGTTGAGGAATTAACCGGATGTCGAATTGATATGATTTCCACCGGGTCTAAGCGGGAAGACACGATTATTCTACGAAATCCACTGATCCGTTCCGGCAAACGCTAGAGTCTTCACCGGTTCTTTTTTAATTTTTCCGTGGTAAGTTTGACAACACCGGAATCCATTGTTAGCATCGCGACCCGGTGAGCCGCTAGCTCAGTTGGTAGAGCATCGCCCTTTTAAGGCGAGGGCCGTGCGTTCGAGTCGCACGCGGCTCACCATAAATATCCAGTTCTTCTGGTTTTTCTCCCCTCCTCCCCATGTTTCCCCTCGGGTGGTTTATCCCTGTCAGAGGGTGAGTCTACTTTGCCTCAGGAAATGGCTTATCACAACATTTGAAAAGACGGTTTAGGTCTTTTCGAAAGAAGAGTGCTGGCCTGTGGTGAGAAGAAGTTAGTGGTTCTGCGCTAATCGCGCCAGGTTGGTGTTGGTTTGTGACAACACCAATGCGAAGGCGGCAAAATCAGTGTCCGTCAATGGATTGTTGCTAGAGCCCCGATCCACGAGGATGAGGCCGATTGGCTTATTGGGAGCATATAAGGTTCCGGCAAATCCCGGTTGATTGCCCCAGGATTGAAGAAAGTCAGCTGGCATTCCTCCGGCTTCCCCTTCTTTGACCAAAGAAGCAAATCGAATAGGTTGAAACCGGTGGAGCAAGCGGTCCCAGAAATTTCCGGTGGTCAGGGGGCAATGAAACAAGCCCTGGATCGTTTCCGAATCTGGCCCATAGCCGATTTTGGCTTCGAGCTTATTTTTTCCCGGTACCACAAATGCGAGCCAGACGCGTTCAAATCCGTATGAGGCATACAGGGTTCGCGTGGCAAAAGTGAGCAGGTTTGAGGGTTCGGATATGTTCATAGCTTGAAGCGTGAAATCCAGGAGTAGCCTGTCTGAGGTGGGGGGAGGCGGGTGAGAAAATGATTCTCTCTCGGCAGGTTCAGCGGAATCTGCGGGAGAGAAGCTTTCAGGGTGTAGCGCTTGTTGGATGGTTTGGGTGAGTCGGTTTAATTGTTGATTGTGAATGGGGGGGTGTTCAGGATCAGAAGCGGGAAGAAGGTGCTGTCGATCAATGTTAATGGCAGAGGCGATTTCCGAAGCTTGCATGAAGGCCTTGGCCACGGTTTGTTCCAATTGGATGAATGAGAGACCAAAGGGGGGAAGAAACTGTTTGATAAGGCCCTGGAGAGCCTCTTCCTGTCCGGCGGCCGATGGGTTCAGGAGGCAATAACTGAGTTCATTGGCAGCTCGGACGAGGCCTTCCATGATTTGTTGATCGACTTCGGGACGTGTTTTAGGCCAGACAGGCTTTTTCTCCAGGAGTTGAACCAGGCTATCCGGTAAATTCCAGTGCTTGGCCATGGTTGCGGCAATGATGTGCAGAGGTCGTCCCAGGAGAGCCAATTCGGCTTTGGGAATGCTGGCAGGATCCTTTCGGCGGATGTCCTCCAGTTGTTCAGCCGCGTCGGGTCGGCAGAGGGCGAGGATGAGATCTCCCAGTGAATACAGCATGGCATTGGTAAATAAGGCTGCCGCTTCCCCATAATTGATGGCTTTCCCTAGTTCCTGTGCCTGAGTTCCGGCGACCAGGGCGCGAGCTAGAAGGTGTATCAGGTTGGTGGTGTTGGCCCCGAAGGTATGGGCTTGTTCGATTAATTGAGCAGCGACCACCATGGCGCGAATGACGTCAAAGCCGATGAGGGCAACGGCATAGGTTGGGGTTTTAACCGGCATGCGGGTATGATACGCGGGGCTGTTGGCGATTTTAATGACGTTGGCCATCATGGCTTGATCGCGCATGATGATTTCTCCAATGTCACTGGCGCTTGAGCGTTTATCCTGGGTAAGGTTTAAGACTTGGATGCAACTTTGCCGGAGAATGGGCAGCGTGTCCGGAGCTTTTTCAAGGAGACTTTCCAGGAATGAATGTGTGGTGGCCGGGCCCGGAGAGGCTGAGTGGTTCATGATGGCATCGTCAGCGGGATTGGGTGCTAGGGGTCATTTGGGGGGGATGAGATTATAAAATCTGACTCGGTAGTTGGATCTGAGGTTGATTCTCGGTTAAATTTTCCGAAATATTAAGCATACCTGTCTGTCGTAAGGCTTAATGAATGGCTCCTTTTCCGATTGTGTGGTGGAAAGCATGAGAAATAGAATTTCCTGTTCAGCTCAAGAGTTAAGCCAATTAGATCCGGATATGCTTCAATCTGTGGTGGGGGGAACGGTCTTTGAAATTGGCAGCCAGTATTTTTCTGATCAACGAGTCAAGATTCTGGATGCGGATAGGACTCAAATCATGGCAGAGGTCAATGGTGCCTATGGCATGTATTCTCAAACGATTAAGCTACGCGCCGGGACGTTGTCGACCAGGTGTTCCTGCCCTTCGACAGAGCAACCCTTTTGTCGCCATTGTGTTGCGGTGTTATTGCATCAATTCCATAACGGTTCATCACTCAAGCCGAGTGCCAAAGAAGCTCATCAGGACCCGGCTTCTCCTGTACGCCAAGCACGGGGAAGCGCACCAGTTCCCTATTTTGAGGAATCTAAAGGTGCGGTGGATTTAAATTTTTGGGAAGCGATCTTGTTTATTGATTGGGTTCAGAAAGCCGTTGGACTCCTGGGTAAGGAGGCCACCCTGCCTCCGGTTCCCGATTCATTGCGGGGGATCGCCAGAGAATGGGTAGGTGTGTTTGAACGCGTAAATGCACAACTTTTGGAAAGTGAAGAAGATCGATGTGATGTCCAGAAGAGCTTGCAGTCTGCAGAAGAGATGATCGCGTTATTGATAAAAAAATTGGAGGCTCTAAAGGGGGAAGTTGAAGCGGCTCAACGGAACTCAAGCGTGTTAGAGAAAAAAGTCAAACAATTGGAAGCCTCGTTGGTAGAATTTTCAAAAAGTTCCGGGGAGTGAATTGGCTGGTTGACGGAATCCCTGGTAGACAGTCTGAGCTTCAGGAAAAAGTGACGGTAGGGGAAAGTGTATCCCTGTCTTTTCGTTTCATCTCTCGCCATTTCCGAAGGTATCGCCGTCTGAATTTTTCTAAAGAAAAATGGTGAATCCGGTCGAACCCCCTCAAGCTCTTATCTTTCGGGGCTCTTCAACCCGGCCTTCCGATCCACTTGGTCGGCACACCATCTCAAGCACATTTTCGGCAAGTTGATTGAACGCCATGGCAGCGGGAGAGGTTGGAGCCAGCTCCACTACTGGAAGATATTTCAAGATAGATTGCTGGACATGAAAATCTTCCGGGATGTTCCCCAGGACAGAGAGGTCGGTCCCAACGTATTGCTTAAGAAGATTTTGTAGGTGCAGGGTATTGATCCTCGATTTGGGCGTCATTCGATTTAAGATGAGGGCCGGTTGAAATCCTTTCAGAGCCTGTTGAGCGATCTGTATCCCTGATTCGCTGGTTCGTCCTACGGCTTCCAGTACCTCCGACACACTGTGGAAGTCTTTGTCCAGGAGAGCTTCCGCCACCGGGTCCCGAGCTAAAAAAGCGGTGAGGACTTTGCGAATGGCCGCAAGTTTAATGAATCGATACAGATCTAAGACCGACGTGGGGTCAGGGGTGGCCACGGCGAGGAAATAGTCTGCGAGGAGAAAGAAGTCCAGTGCGTGGTAACTGGTGCCGGCTCCGACGTCCACCAGGATGATATCGGCATCGAGTTTTTGTAAATGGCGAATGAGGCGTTTTTTCTTGGCATGCTGCAAGTTTGCGGTAATCAGGGTTTCCCCTGTTCCTGGAATGAGCCTGAGTGAAGATGGGCTGTCTATGGGGTGGGCAATCTCATTCAAACTCTTCAGGCTGTTTGTAAAGAAATCCGTTAGCGTGGATGGGGGATGGAACATCCCAAACAGGATATGGAGGTTGGCTCCTCCAATATCCATATCGACTAAAATGACACGTTTACCTTTTCGGGCTAAGAGGAGCCCGAGGTTACTGACTACCATACTTTTTCCAACCCCGCCCTTACCGGAGGCCACGGATATAATCGTTGGCATCGGATGATTTCCTCTCTCGGTGATTTTGAAAGAAGTGAATTTCCTCTTATCAAAAAATAGTCTATCATGGGGTCTGTCTTATGCCCATGGCATGACTTAGAGGAAGAGGTCTGGGGATTGAGGTTTGTCGGTTGACCTCTTGCCTTTAAAAAAGGAAAGTGCTAGGTTACTTTTGAGTAGAGTGGGCGTGAGCCCACTTTTTTTTGGTCTTTACTTCTGGCCGCTAGTAGTGAGGAATTCTGGTGGCCTTCACGGCTGAAAATCTTGAGCAGACTATTCGCCAAGTAGGCGAACCTATTGCTCGAGCCTTAGGAGTAGAAATTCTCGAGGTTCAGTGCACTGGGAGACCCGCCAACCCTTTGGTTCGACTGATTCTTGATAAAAAAGGGGGAGTAGGAATTGAAGACTGTGAACAATTCCATCAATCTCTGCGTCGAACATGGGAGGTTCTGCACCCAGAGCATTCGATGTGCCGGTTTGAGGTTTCTTCGCCAGGGTTAGATCGACCGCTGAGGGAGCTAAGAGATTTTCAGCGGGTGGTGGGCGAACTTCTTCGAGTCACGCTGAGGAACCCGATGAATAAGCATTCGGTGATCTTGGGGCGATTGACAACCGTGACAGATTCGGGGATTCATTTGATAGATGAGCAAAGCAACAATACGGAAGAAATATGTGTGGCGTGGGCTGATATTGCTAAAGCGAGATTAGAGATCAAAATCTAGCGTTTTTGGGAAGTGTGCACTAATTGCCCATGTCCGATTGAACCGTTCATCGTGCGTTGCGAGGAATAATATGAAAAGTGAATTAATGTTGGTCATTGATCAAATTGGTCGTGAGAAAGGCATTGATAAGGCCAAAGTCATTGCGGCGTTGGAGTCAGCTCTTCTCACGGCCGCGAAAAAGCGATTTGGGCATGGCGAAAATATTCAAGTCGATATAGATTCGGAAACCGGTGAAATTTCCATTGTGAAGAAAAAGACGATTGCGGAGAACGTCTTGGATTCCCAAACGGAGATTTCGTTGGAAGAAGCCAGGCGGATTGATGAAGAAGCGGAAATGGGGGATGAAATCGGCTCTCTCATTGATTTGGAAGAATTTGGACGAATTGCTGCACAAGCCGCGAAGCAGGTCATTTGTCAAAAAGTCCGAGAGGCGGAATGGGAATCCATTGAACGGGAGTATTCCAAAAAAGAAGGGGAATTGGTTCATGGCGTCATTCTGGGCCAAGAGCGTCGAAATTACCTTGTCGACATTGGAAAAACGGAAGCCCTTTTGCCGATTCAGGAGCAAATTCCTCGCGAGACCCACCGACGGGGCGACCGGGTTCGTGCGCTGCTTTTAGAAGTGCGACGAACTCCCAAAGACGTGCAGGTTATTTTATCGCGAGCCCATCCGCAATTTGTGGTGAAGCTTTTTGGCCTGGAAGTGCCTGAAATTGCAGAGAAAATAGTTGAAATTAAAGGGGTGGTTCGTGAGCCTGGTGACCGAACAAAAATTTCGGTGGCCTCTCGCGATAAGGCGGTTGATCCGGTTGGCGCGTGCGTCGGAGTTAAAGGTTCACGGGTCCAGGCTATTGTTCGTGAATTACACGGTGAAAAAATTGATATCATTCCCTGGACCAATGATCCACGTGTGTTTATTGGTGAAGCGTTAAATCCTGCTTCCATTGAAAAGGTTGGAATTGATGAACAAAAGAAATCGGCTTTAGTGGTGGTCGCCGATTCTCAGCTCTCCTTGGCGATCGGGAAAAATGGACAAAATGTGAGATTAGCGGCCAAATTGACGGGTTGGAAGATTGATATTATAAGTGCCACTGAATATGAAAAGCAGAAGCTTGAACGGGATCGGGAAATCAAAGCCGCCCTGGCTGAAGAGGCTGCGCAGATTACAGAAGAGCCGGTGGGAAATTCCGTGCAAACGGAGGAACCCGAAGAGGGAGTCATGGAGAATTCAGCAGTGCTGCAAACGGAAGCAGAGCCGGGTTCGTCATCAAGGGACACTGCTTCACAGTAAAGGACGTGCATGAGAGTTCATGAAATAGCCAAAAAGCTTGGGATGGAAAGCCGCGTGCTTATACCTGAATTGGTGCGACTCGGGATTCAGGTCACTTCCCATAGTAATGCGGTGGAAGATGATGCGGCCCAGTGGGCGATGGATGTTATTCTAGGTAAAACACCCGAATCCACGACCAAGCCTCGTGAGGCAGCTCTTTCAGGGGATACCGTTGGGAAAAAGGCTGAGGGGGGGCGGTTACTGAAAAAAGATTCCTCGTCTTCAGGGAAGCTCAGATCTGAATCGGTGCCCGAAGAACCCAAGAAAGCCGAAAAGAAACACATTCTTATTAAAAAGAAAAAAACGGAAGAGGAACTCCTATCGGAGATGGAGGAAATTCCCTCAACCCATGAAGAGGGAGCGGGGGAGGTACCGACCACAAGAGTAGAACTCGGGGCACAATTAGAGACGCCACAGGTCCTGGGGGCGACCAAAAGCGAATCGGCCCTGGAATCTCTCCAAGAGGTCTCTGGTCCATTGTCCTTGGAAGGGGAAGCCGCTGCTGGTTCCGGCGTGCCAATTACCGTCACCGAAGAGAGCAAATCTCCTGTTCTTCCTGCGGAAAAGGTAGGTGAAAAAGAGAAAAAAATAGAGGGGAAGCTCGACAAAAAAGGTGTCCCTCTACCCCGGGAGATTTCCACAGAAGAAAAGGTAAAAAAGCCCAAAAAGACTGCGAGGGTCAAAGATGAGGATCTCTTTGCCGCCCGTTTTGAGGATGCGGCTGTCTGGCAAGACCTTCGGCCATTGCCGACGTTACGGCGTGAAGAACGTGCCCGTCAGGTTCAACCGACTACGGTGGGTGAAATTACGAAACCCCGGAAAAAAGTTATGAAGGTCACTGCTGGGATATCCGTGAAAGATTTCGCGGAAGTGATAGGTCAAAAGCCAACGGAAATTATTCGGAAATTAATGGATTTGAACATCGTGAAAACCCTCAATCAACCCATGGATTTGGACGCGGGGGTGCTCATTGCCGAGGGGTACGGCCTTGCTGTTGAAGCGGTGGCTCCCAAGGGAGGCGAAGCCCTCTTGGAGGAAGTGCTGGAGGGCGGAGGACATGAACAGTTAGAACCCCGCGCTCCTGTTGTGACGGTCATGGGACATGTCGACCATGGCAAAACATCATTATTGGATGCCATTCGGAAGACGCAAGTGACTGACCAGGAAGCGGGTGGAATTACTCAGCATATTGGTGCGTCGTTTGTGAAGGCCGGTGAACGTGGGGTGACCTTCCTGGATACGCCGGGCCATGAAGCATTCACGGCTATGCGGGCGCGCGGGGCTCAGGTCACCGATATTGTGGTGTTAGTCGTGGCGGCAGACGATGGGCCAATGCCTCAGACAATTGAAGCCATTAATCATGCACAAGCGGCTAATGTGCCAATCATTGTGGCGGTGAATAAAATTGATAAACCCGGGGCAAACTCCGATCGGGTCAAGCAAAGTTTAGCGGAGTACGGTCTGCAACCCGAGGCGTGGGGAGGCCAAACCATTTTCGTTGAAGTATCGGCCAAACAAAATAAGGGGTTGGACCAACTGCTCGACATGCTGTTACTTCAGGCGGAAATGATGGAATTAAAAGGCGATTCCACGTGTTCTGCCCGTGGGGTCGTGTTGGAAGCGAAGCTGGATAAGGGGCGTGGGCCGGTTGCCACTGTATTGATTCAAGGGGGAACCTTACGAATCGGAGATACATTTGTGGTGGGGTCGGTGAGTGGCCGGGTGCGTGGCCTGACATCCGATAAAGGTATACGGTTGAAAGAGGCCGGGCCATCCATACCGGTTGAAGTCATCGGCTTATTGGGGGTTCCCGAAGCCGGGGATCAATTGATCGTGGTGAAGGATGAACGGGCTGCGCGGGAAATTGCCCAGGCACGGCATCAAAAGCAAAAAGATGTTGGTCTTGCGGCTACGTCCAGAAGAACGCTGGAGGAGCTTTATGCAGAATCCAAGGACGGGGAAATCAAGGAATTGCCGCTGCTGATTAAGGCGGACGTGCAAGGATCGGTGGGGGCCTTAGCGGATGCACTCCTGAAGATTTCTACGGACGCGGTGAAACTCAAGCTCATTCATAGTGGAGTAGGAGGTATCAACGAATCCGATGTGCTGTTAGCCGCTGCGTCAAAGGCGATTATCATCGGATTCCATGTGCGGCCGGATTCTAAGGCGGCCAATATTGCTGAGCGCGAAGGTGTGGAAATCCGATTGTATAACATTATCTATAATGTCCTGGATGATATTCGTTCCGCAGCCGAGGGGCTGTTGGCCCCGACGATCAAAGAGCGAGTCATGGGTCATGCAGAGGTTCGGCAGCTGTTTTCTGTTCCCAAAATGGGTACCATTGCCGGCTGTTACGTCAATGATGGGTCCATATCTCGTGCAGCCACTAAGGTGAGGGTTGTTCGTGATCAGGTGACCATCTATGAAGGAAAAATCGGGTCGTTGAGACGATTCAAGGATGATGCGCGTGAAGTCCAGCAGGGGTATGAATGCGGAATCGGGATTGAAAATTTCAATGATTTAAAAGTCGGAGATGTGCTTGAGGCCTATGTGTTGGAGGAGGAAGCCGCGAAATTATAACGCCGAGGCAATAAGGAAAGTCTGAATGGGGATGATGGTCGGGTTATGCACGGTCGAACTCCACATTCCAGATGTTCAATCGCTGAAAGGCAAGCGCCAGGTTCTCTCAAGTCTGACGACCCGATTACGGAACCGGTTCAACATTTCGGTCGCTGAAATTGATGAACACGACCTTTGGCAAAAAGCCATTCTGGGGATTGCGTGTGTGGCTAATGACACGGGAAGGGTCAATCAGATCTTAGATCAGGTTCTCAACCTTATTCGAGCCACTCCCTCTCTTGAGCTTGTACGATCTCAGATTGAAGTCTTATAAGCTCCCGTTGATTTTTCAAGCCATGGCAAAAACAAATGTCAGTCGTGCAACGCGGGTTGCTGATCAAATCCGGATGGAAGTGGCAGAGATTCTTTCTAGAAAAATCAAGGATCCACGCATCCAATTCGTGACGGTGACGGATGTGACGGTGACGGCCGACCTCAAGATCGCACGAGTGTACGTGACGGCTTTGGATCAAGACCATTTTGACCAAGTAACCGGCCCTGGGCTCAAAAGTGCTGTGGGATTTATTCGAACGGAATTGGGCCGCAGGCTCAACTTGCGGTATACCCCGGAATTAGTATTTTTTCGAGATACCAGCGCGGAGTATGGTAATCGGATTGAAAAATTGCTGGATTCTCTTCATGAGGAACCCGGGGAACCCGGGCCATTGCCTCTCTCCTAAAAAGAACGAAAGCGTAATCTATTGATGACCCCAGTAGTTTCTTGCATCGACCATTCTGAAGCTGGCAAGGAAGCCCAGAGGATGTCCTTACATGGAGTCCTAAACGTGAATAAGCCCGATGGATGGACATCGCATGATGTGGTGCAACGGATCCGGTCAGTGTTGGGCATTGAGAAAGTTGGGCATGCGGGGACCTTGGATCCACACGCGACAGGGGTGTTGCCGGTCTTGCTTGGCAAAGGAACGAAGATTTCTCAGTATCTGTTGGGTTGGGAAAAGGAGTATGCCGCTGTTCTTCAATTAGGCCAACGGACTGACACCCAAGATGCCTGGGGAAGGGTTTTACAGGAATCGCCTGTGGAATCACTGACAGAGGATCACATACGTTCGGTTTTTGCGACGTTCCAGGGGTCTATCCAGCAAGTGCCGCCAATGTATTCTGCCGTTAAAATCGGGGGACAACCCTTATATAAAAAAGCCAGGAAAGGTCAAACGGTTGACCGACCGGCCAAAACAGTCGTGATCCATGATTTGGAGATACAACGGGTGGAAATCCCAGAGGTGGCCTTTCGGGTCGTGTGTTCAAAGGGAACCTATGTTCGGACTATCTGTGCGGATATCGGGGACTTATTGCAGGTGGGTGGACATTTGAAATGGCTTCAACGTCGGCGGGTGGGGCCTATCCATATTGATCAGGCTCTTGAGGTCGAGTCCTTGAGGGGAGGACTTGAATTTTCCCACCTGGATGGGGCATTTTGGAGCTTAGACCAGGCATTAGAAGGGTTTCCCGCTGTGGAAGTCGACGGGGACGATGCTCGAAAGGTTCTTCATGGGAATGCCATCTCCTGGAATCGCGTTTTGAAGGCGAGCGAGGAATCCCGAATTCTTCCTGGAGGAGAAAAAAGAGTGAGAGTGAAACAGAAGGATGGACAATTGCTTGCTCTTGGAAAAGGACCTGTTTTTCAGGCAGGCAAGGGAGATCCGGTATTAGCCATTGAAACAGTGTTTGCCTAGAATAATTGGAACAGGTCATTCACGGTCATCAATAAAACCACATTCGTAGAAGGAATATCTTACTGGACTCATGCATACATGAGGAGACTGAAGGAGGAGCTATGGGCTTAACGAACGAACAAAAAACGTCTGCAATCGAATCGCATCGGATTCATGACAAGGATACGGGTTCTTCTGAAGTGCAGATTTCCTTGTTGACGAATAGAATTACGAGTTTGACTGAACATTTCAAAACGCACAAAAAAGACCACCATTCTCGACGGGGTCTTTTGCGAATGGTGAGCAAACGAAGAAAGTTATTAGATTATTTGCGGCGGCGAGACGAGGGAAAATACCAAGCTATCATTGCGGCATTAGGCATACGGAAATAAGCCAGGTCACACGTACTAGGGTGAGCAGAATCAAGGAGATGGGCGAGTCATTGCCCGGTTCTCAATGCGAAGCGAACTCCCAGACTCCATATCAATATATCCACTACAGGATCAGAAAGGTTGAAATATGATTCATATCGTTGAAATGGAAGTTGGTGGCCGCCCGCTTCGCTTAGAAACCGGTCGAATGGCCAAGCAAGCGGATGGCGCCGTGTTGGCGACCTATGCGGATACCGTGGTATTGGCTACGGCGGTGGCCTCAAAGACTTTGAAGCCCGATGCCGATTTCTTGCCTCTCACGGTGAACTATCAAGAAAAAGCCTACGCGGCCGGGAAAATTCCTGGCGGGTTTTTCAAGCGGGAAGGGGCTCCCAGCGAAAAGGAGGTGTTAACCAGCCGACTTATCGACCGGCCCATTCGACCGTTAATGCCGGAAGGGTACTTCTATGAAACTCAGATCATTGTGTCGGTGCTCTCCATCGATCAGACCATGTCTTCGGACGTGATCGGCATTGTCGCGGCGTCGGCAGCTATGGCCATTTCTGATATTCCCGGCTCCGGACCATTGGCAGGCGTGAGAATCGGAAGGGTGAACGGACAGTTTGTGGTCAATCCAGACAAGAACGCTCTGGAGGTGAGTGAGTTGAACCTGGTGGTGGCGGGAACCAAGGATGCGGTGATGATGGTTGAGGCTGGTGCGGATGGACTCTCGGAAGACACGATGATTGATGCCATTGAACTGGCGCATCGGGAAATCAAGCTTATTGTCGCCAAAATTGAAGAATTACAGGCTAAAGCAGGAAGACCCAAGCGGGTCTTGCCGATGGTAGCCGTAGACTCGGATATCGAGCAAGCCGTGCGCAAGGTAGCGGCTGGGCCCATTTGCGAAGCCATGTATATCCCGGGCAAGGCGGAACGCCAGGACCGGTTTACCCAGATCCTGCAAGAATCCATTGAGACGGTTGCAGGGGAAGATGCCGAACGGAAAGCCAAGGTCAAAAAAGTTTTTGCTGACTTGGAGTACTCTGAAGTCAGAAGAATGATTCTCGAAAAAAAGACACGGGCTGATGGGCGGGGATTGTCCGACATTCGTCCTATAACCTCTGAGGCAGGAATTCTTCCTCGTACGCATGGTTCTGCCTTGTTCACCCGTGGGGAAACGCAAGCGTTGGCTGTCGTGACTTTGGGGACCTCGGATGATGAGCAACGGATTGATGCGCTGGAAGGCGAATATTTCCGGTCGTTCATGTTGCATTATAATTTCCCCCCTTTTAGCGTGGGTGAAGCCAAAATGCTTCGTGGTCCGGGACGGCGGGAGGTCGGGCATGGCAAATTGGCCGAACGGGCGTTAGCGGCCGTGCTTCCCACCAAGGAGGAGTTTCCGTATACCATTCGCCTTGTCTCGGACATTCTGGAATCGAACGGCTCCTCCTCGATGGCCACGATTTGCGGAGGCGCCTTAGCGATGATGGATGCGGGCGTGCCTATCAAGAAGCCGGTGGCAGGAATTGCGATGGGATTAATTTTGGAGCAGGGGGGCGTGGCCATCCTTTCAGATATTTTAGGGATGGAAGATCATCTGGGCGATATGGATTTCAAAGTGGCAGGAACAAGGGATGGAGTCACGGCCTTACAAATGGATATTAAGATTGCGGGAATTACTCCTGCGCTGATGCGGCAGGCCTTGGCGCAGGCTCGTGAGGGGCGATTGCACATCCTCGGTAAAATGGATGAATGTTTGACGGTTCCTCGTACTGAATTGGCAGCCTATGCGCCACGTATCACCACTATCCAGATCAAGCAGGATAAGATCCGTGATGTCATCGGGCCAGGCGGTAAAATGATTCGCAGTATCATTGCGGACTGTGGAGTGAAAGTAAATGTCGATGACTCCGGAGTGGTAACGATTGCGGCGGTAGACGGGGAGTCGGCGAAAAAAGCGACAGAGATGGTTATGCGGATCGTCGAAGAAGCGGAGATTGGGAAAATCTATCTTGGTACGGTTCGAAAGATTGTGGATTTTGGTGCCTTTGTGGAGATTCTCCCGGGTATGGATGGACTCGTGCACATTTCACAACTGGCTCCTCACCGCGTGGCATCGGTCACGGACGAAATTTCCGAAGGCGAACAGATTCTTGTCAAAGTCCTGGAAATTGATCGGCAAGGCAAAATCCGTCTCAGTCGAAAAGATGCCATGGCCGAACAGGCTGACAAAGATCAACTCACCTCCTAAGCCTTCCTGAGTGCCGCAACATGTATAAAAAAGTGGTATTGGATAACGGAGTCCGGGTTGTCCTGGAGCGGATGTCATCGTTGAAATCCGTTGCGTTAGGGGTGTGGGCCACGGTTGGAAGCCGTTACGAGGAAAAAGGCGAAGCAGGCTTATCCCATTTCATTGAGCATATGATGTTCAAGGGCACGCGAAAGCGGACCGCTTCACAAATTTCCAATGAAATCGATGCCTTGGGCGGGGAAATGAATGCCTTTACGACTCATGAGGCCACGGCGTTTTACGTCAAAGTGTTAGACCAGCAAATGGGGGCGGCCTTTGATCTCTTGGCGGATCTCTTTCACCATTCGCGGTTTTCCTCCAAAGATGTTGCAAAAGAAAAACAGATTGTGCTCGAGGAGATTCGTACCGTCCAGGACGATCCTGAGGACTATATCCATGAATTGCATGCCAAAGATGTATTTGGCCACCACCCTTTGGGGCGTCCCATCCTGGGAGAACCCCGGTCGATGCAGCGACTGAGTCGTCAGACTCTTATGCAGTATAAGGAAAAGCACTATCGCCCGGAAAAAACGATTGTCGCAGTGGCCGGCAACTTTTCCTTTCCCGAAATCATCGATGACGTCAATACATATTTCGGGCAATGGAAGGGAAGCGGGCATCGGAAGATTTCCCAGGCATTCCAGGATGAGCCATGGCCCGATCAGCCGCAGGAACGGCAAAGTCTTCACCCCAAGCCATTGGAGCAGGTCCATGTATGCGTGGGATTTAAAGGCTTGCCTGTTGGGCATCCTGATCGTTATGCGGCGCATGTCTTAAGCACGATTCTGGGAGGTGGAGTCAGCTCGCGATTGTTTCAGGAAATTCGTGAAAAACGTGGGTTGGCCTATACCATTTATTGCCATCTTTCAAGTTTCCTGGATGGCGGGACTCTCACGGTCTATGCAGCTACACGCCCAAAGGAAGTGACAGCCGTGATTGACCAAATTTGTCAAGAGACCGGCAAGTTGTGCCGTCGAGGTGTCGTTGACAAGGAGTTAGAGCGAACTAAAACTCAACTGAAGGGGAGTCTCATGTTGGGTTTGGAGGGGACCTATGGACGGATGAACAAACTGGCTAAAGATGAATTATATCAGGGACGCCATATCACCCTTCAGGAAATCGTAAAGGCCATTGATCGGATCTCCCCTGAGCAAATTCGGCAATTGAGCCGGAAATTATTAGATCTTAAAGAGTTCGTGGTGACAGCTTTGGGGCCTATCCCGAAACGGGGGTTTCCGAAGTGGGGTTAATTGGAAAATCACATCTTTTTCCGCTTGACAACCATGCCCTGGATGGGTAGCATGGGTCCCTCTCGAAACCCTGAATTTTCGATTCTGAAATAGGGGGTACGAGGATATGGGAAAAGGTTGTTTGGAAGATAAACAAAGGTCAGGTCGTTTTTCATTTTTGTCATTCTAACACTGTAAGGAGGGAGCAGATGAAGAAGTCATCTCTACGTCGGGCGTTAGTGGCTCTCTGTGCCTTTGGCCTACTCAACATTGGGGTGGTCGGTGGCGTTTTCGGTCAAGCTGGTCCTGCGGCAGGTAACCCCAAAGCAAAAGGGGATCCCGCAGATGTTACCCATCAAGGTGATATTTCTTTTAAGGCCGTGGCGCCAACCAGTTTGAAGGGACGGGTTTTTGGACATTGGGCAGACAATCCTGACGGGGAAATTTTGTTCGGTATTCAGTACTGGAACACATCGGCCCCGGCCGAAGCAGGGAATCCTCCGGGACGGGCTTCCGATGACAGGATCCAGACCCTGCCTGATCCGTTGGTGTCCTGTTGTGCCTGGGGATATCAGGGTGGAACGGAAAAGAATAATCCTTATTCAGGATGGTATACTCCGCAGACTACGGTTCGTTTGGCTGTCAAAGACAAAGCGTTGATGGACCAAATCACGAAGGCCGCCCAGGATTTCGTGGCCATGGAAGTTCAAGTAAGCGGTCATGTGGTGACCGGCTTTAAAGTATTGAACTAAATCTTTTCCGATAATTCATGATTAGAATTACCATTTTAGTCGAGGAGGGAAGCCATTATGAAAGGTGCTAAGACGAAAGGGTGGGCCCTTGTTGGAGCCGTGGCGCTGGTTGGGGCAATGGCCTCCAGTGCGATGGCGATCGAGGCATTCCAAGAGCGGTTTGAGTGGGGTGATTTGAGCAAGCCGACGACCTTGGTTGGACGGGTTGCCGTGGTTGATCCCTATGATAAAGCCGTATGGATTAATATTGCCGTTTTTGGCGGAAATGCGGAAAGCGGATATTACTGGCAAAAGTATTTCCCAGGCAAAAATATCAAGGTATATCCAGGGGACGATAAGGTCTGGGCAACGCTTGTTGCAGCTGGGAAAGATTCTTCCAGCCAGGCAGTAATGACCGACACAAAGCCATCCAACTACGGCATGGTGGAAGTCGTCGTTCAAGAAGTGGAGCAAAACCGCCGCGTGGCTTCTTCAGCGAAGCCGGTCGATGACGTAGCAGGAACTCCGGATAAACCAC
>WOR8_10009549_pt1 | contig 16544 bp, 16 predicted proteins | sample DeeMarSeWOR38_10_FD_19890 | JGI IMG/M metagenome (IMG submission 19890)
TTGCTCTTGAAATGCCTGTCTTTTCCATCAGCTCTTTACTTGTTATCAAGTTGCTATCCCCCATGTTCTTGCCCTCACAAAAATTTACACATTTTAAAAAACTGTTTAATTCTCAATATTATAGGTATTTATCTATTAAAATCCTGGTAGTAAGACACACCGAATTACATATTTTTTAGACAGTATAATAAGAAAAAAAGGTTTGTCAAGAAAAATTTATACAGTTTAATTTATTTTTACACATTGAATTATACTGTATAAATAAACGGAACCCCTGTTAATCTCTATTGAATTATACATTAAATTTATAATTATAATATAAAATTCAATATATTAGCGCTTTTTGATAGTATGTCAAATGATAGGATACAACAGAAAACGTTGTATAGGTTTTATACTGTATAAATATATTTATACAGTATAAATATATTTTTTTTAGACTGTATAATAGCTTTTTTTTTGTTACTAAAACGGGCTTTGAACAACAAAAATATTCTACCTGAAAAAATGTATGAAAGTACCTGATGCTCTTCCCTGTTTTTTTCAGAAAAGGAAATTTGAGAAAAAAGAAATTGTCCTAAGAGTGACTTTGGCGGGATTTGTTTCTGTATACTGCTTTATGAATGGATTATGAAAATCATTATATCATAAAGGTATTTTATCAATCTCAGTTGGGAAAAGAATATCTGAATACAGAACGGCGGAAGAACTCCACAAGTTTTTTTCTCCGGGTGCACTCTTATCTGTTCCGGTATAAGATCAGAAATATCAGTGCGCATTACAGACATCTTGTACTCTATATGCGCTGCAAAACGATTATCAAGATACCAGGCATACACAAGACCGAAAAGCAGGCCTGGTGGTGTAAATCCTTCATTCCCATTAATCAGTCTTGTATAGAGTAAGGCATCTGAATCGGATCTGATCATCCTGGCCAGTGCCAAATACTCAGACAATTCCTGGTCAGAGAGAAATGCATTCCGTTCTTCCGGTGGCTTCACTGTGAGCTTGAACATCTTACCAACAGCCCCTCCCCCTTTTTCAACAGTTTCCATTTCTTTGGCTGCTGCGTAATTACCCAAAAGAGCCTGCCCCAGTGCAACTAGAAAAGCAGGTTCAAAGAGTATTTTTTCAACAATGACATCATGACATATCTTTATTGTACTGTCTTCAGGGTCATAAAACGAGTAGATGTTATCCCATTCCTGACTGCGTGACCATGTTGCCCGGTCTAGTATTTGTATCGCCCTGATATTGGCGAGATGGTCCAACTGTATGTCCTGGTGGAACCAGAGAATTTCCAGTAATCTCCCTGAAATTTCTTCTTCCCCGGCATCCTGCCTGATGCTGATCTTTTTGAGCCACTTTTCCAATGCTGCATATCTCGCACAGGGATAGAGGTTTTCCTTAAGCACAAGGGCCTGTTTCATGCTGAAGCTTTCCGGCAGCAGGTTCGCAGACACTTCAGGAAGATCATCCTGGGGCAGGATTTCAGATTGCAGCGAACTGACTGCAAGTAGCGTACGTATAGCCCGGGCAAGCATCGATTGATCATGCTGAATGACGTTGCGCTCGCGGAGCGCAGCCTGAGAAAATATACCTGCCTCAAGGGACTTAAACCCCATGGCAGCAATCCTTTCCCTGTCAACATAAATTGGGATCTTGTCTTCCATGGCATAATTCTGCAGGATGGAGCCGGAAATATCCTGCAGTCCCAAAGAAATGACATGCTGGAAAAGCCCCCTCACCCCTCCAGGAATGTTACGGTGGTAAGCCTTTATAAGGTCAGACACGTAAAAACGCCTTTTGGGGTCTTCGCGCACTACATCGGTTTCCCCTTTCTGGACCCATAGGTTTGCGACAAGAATTTTCACTGCTCTTTCATTATGGCGCACCGCCTCTGCCAATCCAGGCACTTGAAATATTGGAATTGTACTTGTATAAAGGCTGCCGGGTGCCAGGATAATAATATCTGCTGTCTTTATTGAATTTATCAGTTCGTCAGGCACGTCAGGCTCTTCCACGAAACTGACAAACAGTCGATCAACAGGATACCCGCGCCGGGCATGACTTGATTTGTACTCACCCTGCACCAGGGTCCCATTGCTGTATAAAACCTGCAGTCCGGCCGGTGTCAAGGAACAGGGCATAACAGCATCTTCCGCAAGTGCCATGATCCTGCATAACTGTTTAAGCCCTTCATAGTTATTGGAGTGGGATAAATAACAGGCATCTGTTGTCTGCATTTTTTGGCGCAACTCGTCAGCATACTGCCATATTGCTGCTGCCAGCAGAAGATTTCCCAGGCAGTGGGGCCTGGATAACAGTTTTGCCAATACCGGATCAGTGAAAAGTGTCTCCAGGAGTCCAGCAAAGTACTCATACATGGGCCCAGGCAGCTTTGCAGGGTCAAATCCCGTTGCAAGGCTGAGTTTTTCTATGGATCCAGGATGTTTGTCAAAACGATAATTAAACAGTTTATGCAGTATATTTGCTACCTTGAAACATCCGGCCTTATCTAAGCCATACCTGTCTTGAAGACTTTTCACCCGTATTGATGAAAGCAGGACATGCCGAAGGTCTCCCAGGGCAATGAAAGGTAAATCCTTTAAAAGTTCTCCTGTAGAACCACCATCATCGGTGACACATACTATGGCCTTAATTTGCGGAAATATCTGCTTCAGACCACTGAAAGGGTCGTCAGTCCAGTTTTCCTTTCTACTGTCCCCCCCAATAATATTTGAGAGTCCGGTTCCGCCCCCAAGGATTACCACCTTGGTATTTTGGACATCAAAATGCGACAGCGAGGTCGCCAGCTCAGCCAATGCAGCAGTTACTTTATTGGGTAATCCTTCTGGCGCCCCCTGCAGTTCCAGGTATATAAGCTTTTCCGTATAATCCTGGTGCGGCAGAATATCAAGGGGTGACTGAATAAGTTTATCCAGACAGGTCAAGCTGTCTTCAATTGCCTTTGTGGAACTCATTGGTGCGGTTTCTTTTTGTTTCGGAAAAACATTAAATTTTAGAGACCGGTGGCAGCCATCTGGTTCTGGACAGCAGCCACTGATTCATTTAATGACTCCTTCTCCTCGTCGGTGAGTGTGAACTCGACAATCCTTTCGACACCATTTTCACCAAGGACCACAGGCACCCCCAAAAAGCATCCTGATATGCCGAATTCCCCTTCCAGGTAAGCAGCACAAGGGAGGACCCTTTTGGTGTCCTTGACAATAGCCTCGGCCATTTCAACTGCAGATAGGCCTGGTGAATAAAAAGCGCTGCCAGTCTTCAGGTGGTTAACAATCTCTATGCCGCCCATCTGGGTACGCTTGACAATCTCACTAATCTGGTCTTCAGAAAGAAGATCGCTTATGGGTATGCCTGCAACATTGGCCAACCTTACCAGGGGCAGCATCTTATCGCCGTGTATACCCATCACCATGGCATTGACATCCATTGGCGCCACACCGATGGCATCGGCAAGAAAAGTTCGATAACGGGCTGAATCAAGAACCCCGGCCATGCCAATCACCCTGTTGCGTGGAAACCCTGAAATCTTGAAGGAGGTATATACCATGGCATCAATCGGGTTTGTGACAACTATCAGTACGCAGCCCGGTGAATGTTTAACCGCCTCCTCTGTGCATGTTTTCACAATGGCGACGTTCTTGGCCAGCAGATCATCCCTGGACATCCCTGGTTTTCTTGCAAGTCCGGCTGTAATAATAACAATATCCGAGCCCGCGGAGTCGGCATAATCGTTACTGCCTTTCACTGACCAGGCAAAATTTTCAACCGGGCCGGACTGCCAGAGATCAAGGGCTTTCCCCTGCGGCACTCCTTCCACAACATCCAATAGAACCACATCACCAAGACCGCGGACAACAGCCCAATGGGCTGCAGTCGCCCCAACATTACCTGCACCAATGATCGTAATTTTCTTTCGCATCGTTCAAACCTTAATTTTTTGATTTATTATGAATTGCATCATTTCAACGCATCCTGCTGTTGACGGCGGAGAATTTCCTCCACCCTTTTCAGGTCATTTGGGGTATCAACTTCCACAGAATCATGTTCCGTTAGTACTACCTTTATCCTGTATCCGAATTCAAGAGCCCGCAGCTGTTCAAGTTTCTCAAAACGCTCCCATTCCCCTTCCGGCAGACTCACAAAGGTAAGGAGAAACCCCTTTCGGTAGCCGTAAAAGCCAAGATGCTTATAATAGGTGGGTTCAACGACCTCGTTCGGGTCCCTCTGGAATGGAATGGGAGAACGTGAAAAATAAAGGGCATAGCCATTCCTGTCAAAAACAGTTTTCACATGGTTGGGATCCCCGATTTCCTCCTTGCGGATGATTTTATAGATCAGTGTGGCCATGGGCAAAGCCGGGTCGATGATAAGCGGACGGGCAACCTGCTCGATCACTTCTGCCGGGAAGAGAGGCTGGTCACCCTGGATATTGACCACAACATCCTGCTCCGGAATCTCCAGTTTGGTTGCAGCTTCTGCCAGCCTGTCTGTTCCCGAGGCATGATCCGGCCGCGTCATGACCACCTCGCCGTCAAAGGACCTTACACAGTCTGCAATGCGTTCATCATCGGTGGCAACAACCACCCTGGACAGCAATGGCACGGAAAGGGCCCTTTCATATACATGCTGGATCATTGGTTTTCCCAGTATGGGTGCAACCGGTTTACCTTCGAAGCGGTTTGAGTGATAACGTGCCGGGATAATTGCCACAACACCGGGTTCTTCTATACCGTGATGATCCATGCTTTCCTTATCGCCTGGTTACGGGTATTATAGGTCCAGATCAATCTGATTATATGCAGCCTTTTTAACAAATATTTAGATCACTTGATACATTTTTATACAAGATCCTTGTGATTCATAGCAACAAATCATTTTCCATAGCTGTCTGTCCAACCGACACGGAGCTCTATGACAAGGCCATGAGGCTGTCCAGAAAGCTGTCGATCCCGCTTGTGGCGGAGGAAACCGAAGAATATGATTTCCTGCTGTTATACTCTGTAAAAGGGCTGGCCCTGAAGCATACAGGAGAAAATGGGCTCGGGCCGGTCATGATGAGCTTTACAGGCCCCGGTATGACATACCGGATCAAACATGGCGGTGGACGCCGCCAGGCCCTGGCCCGGGCGGTAGGCTTAAAAAGAGGTTGGCAGCCTGCTGTAATTGATGCCACAGCGGGACTGGGGCGTGACGGATTTATTCTCGCCTGCCTGGGTTGTCGGGTACATATGCTTGAACGGTCACCTATTCTGGCAGTTCTACTTGAAGATGCTTTACAGCGGCTGCAGAAATCAAAACAAATAACTGAAATTATAAGAAAAAGACTGCACTTCACCGCGACTGACAGTATGGATTTTTTGCAGAAACTCCGGCAGGAAGATTATCCTGATGTCGTTTACCTGGATCCCATGTATCCTGAACGCACAAAAAGCAGCCTGGTCAAAAAGGAAATGCGTATATTGCGCGGACTTGCTGGAGATGACAAGGATGCCGCAAAGCTTTTGACAACTTCCCTGGGATGTGCCCGAAACCGTGTAGTGGTTAAAAGGCCGCGCCTGGCGCCAATCTTAGGCAGTTGCTCACCATCCCATCAAATAACAGGGAAAACCAGCCGTTTTGATGTCTACCTGATCTGAATAATCAGGAGGTATACAGCTTAACCGATCTCCGCAGCAGCCTTTTCCATGGCTCTATTAATCTGCTGCAGGCGTTCTTCGGGCAGGCTGACCGGCACCTGATAAACAAGAAGCCTGTTCATGATCTCAGCAGAATTGGGCAGAGCCTGGGGATCATAGACAACCTTTCTTCTGCCATCCGAGTATTTAAAGGGCCAACCGCTGCCGCAGAGTGTAGAGCCGTCAATCAGGTGCTCCCACTTGGGATAGTAATGCCAGGTATTATCGGCAAAAGCGATGGCTGCTGCCCCATTATCCTGCAAGACACGGTTAACAGCCTGGGCCTTTTCACGGCTCGACAGGAAAAAGGCCAGAAAGGTAGCGGAATCGCCCTCGTCATCCACCAGGGTCCTGAATGTCACCCCCGGCAGCTTACTGACAGCATCCCTCATGGCAGTCTTGTTCTTCCTCTGGGAGGCAACAATATAGTCCAGTTGTGCAAGCTGGGCTATGCCGATTGCACCCTGTACGCCAGACCTTTTCATCATCGGTTATGACCATGCCTCCTTCGCCGGTGGTTATTGTCTTGACAGCATCAAAAGAAAAGGTGCCGCATTTCCCGAAGGTCCCCAGGTGTTTGCCGCGCCACCTTCCACCTGCTGCCTGGGCTGTGTCTTCAATCACGGGGATATTATGCCTGTCTGCGATGGCCATGATCTCATCTATTCTGGCTCCTGAACCAAGCATATGCACCGGGATTATGGCTTTTGTCCTGGCGGTAATCTTTTTTTCCAGATCAGCGGGGTCCATATTGAGAGTTGTATCAACTTCTGTGAATACCGGGGTGGCCCCGATGTCGAAAATTGCCTCCCAGGTAGCTACAAAGGTAAAGCCCTGGGTGATAACCTCATCTCCCGGCCCGACACCCAGAACTGCCAGTGCGACTTTCAAGGCCACGGTTCCGGAAGTCACTGCCTGGGCATATCCTGCCCCGGTGTACCTGGCAAAATTCTCTTCAAAGGTGCGGACCTTGTATATTCCTTTGCGCTGTTCGCCGAACTCATAGCGGAAAAGCACACCGGTGTCCAGCACATCCATAATTTCCTTCTTTTCTTTGTCACCAAAAACTTCAAAGCCTGGCATATCACACTCTCCTTGCTAACCTGTATATGTATAACTTATTTGGATTACAGAGTTTTATACTTTTTTACCTGAAATCATGGACCGGTAAACAGGTTTCCGGACTCACTTATGCAGCCATTTGCTTATCTGGTTTGACTTGTTCAAAAGTACGATTTTCGGGCTGAAGTCCTTTAATTCCTCTTCGGAAAAAAAGGCATAACTGACAATGATGATCTGGTCTCCGATCATGCCTTTCCTGGCCGCTGCACCGTTCAAGCCGATGACACCGGAACCCGGTTTCCCCTCAATCGCATAGGTGTCAAAACGCTCGCCGTTATTAATGTTATAAACCATGACCCGTTCATAGGGGTGCAGGTCTACAGCATCCATGAGGTCTTTATCAATTGTCAGACTTCCTTCATAGTTCAGGTCTGCTTCTTTAATGGTCGCCCTGTGTATCTTTGATTTTAACATATGCCGTTGCATTGTATTTCACCACTCTCAGTTGCTTACTTCAGCATTATTTCCCATGAAACAATTGTCTATCAATCTGGTTCCGCCAATTCTTATGGCCATGGCAAGAACAGACTGTGAATCAAGTACTTCCTTATTGGCAAGAGTATCCTTATCAACTACAGAGATATAGTCAATACCAACCCCGGTATTGACAGAAATAATATCCCTGATCTCTGATTTTAGCAGGTCTACATCCTTTAATCCGGCAGCAAACCTGGCTTTGGCATGCTGTATTGCCTTGTGGAGACAGAGTGCCTTATGGCGTTCCTCACCGGATAAGTAAGTATTGCGTGAACTCATGGCCAGGCCGTCATCCTCCCTGACTATGGGATGGGCAGCAATCTCAATATCCCAGTTCAGATCCCTGACCATCTTGCGGATGACACTTAACTGCTGAAAATCCTTCCAGCCAAAAACAGCAACATGAGGCTTGATGATGTTAAAAAGCTTTGCAACCACGGTGGTCACACCCTCAAAATGGGCCGGCCGCATTTTGCCGCAAAGGGTATCAGTTATGCCATCAACTCTGACACGGGTATTGAAGTCAGGTGTGTACATTTCCTCGTGAACCGGCACGAAGAGGATATCCACCTTTTCATTTTCCGCCATCCTGGCATCCCGCTGCAGGTTTCTGGGATACCTGCCCAGGTCCTCACTTGGGCCGAACTGGAGAGAATTAACAAAGAGGCTGACAACAACCTGATCAGCAAGCCGGCCGGCGAGCCTCATCAAACTTAAATGGCCCTCATGAAAATACCCCATGGTTGGCACCAGGGCCAGAGTTTTACCGCTGGCAATAATCTCCTTGGACCAGTGGGTCATATCAGCCAATGGATGTATGATCTGCATGCGGACGTGAGCGGCTATTCCTTGTTCTCTTCAGGTTGGGATGAGATGACCTCTTTATCTGCCCCCAGTGAGGCAAGCTTGGCCTCCACCTGGGATATGAGCAACGGATCAGCAGTATCCTCCAGGCTCTTTAAAAGCTCCTCATAAGTTTTGCGGGCCTGAACCGGATCTTCTTTTACGGTATATATCCTGCCAAGAGCCAAATAGGCCTGATTGGTGAAACCGGTGGCTTTCTTCAGGAGATCATATTGGATAATAGCCTGATCGTACTGACCTGCCTGCTCATAAGTCTGCGCCAGGTTCAGCCTGGTTAATGGTGCCAGGGAATTTTCGGCAGGAAGATCGTCAATTATCTCTTTATATTTTGCAGCTGCAGCCTCAAACCTTCCTTCCTTATAGTCCAGATGTGCCAGTTCAAGCTTGGACCAGCGGGCAGCATCTGTTCTCCCATAATCCTTTATGACTTTCTCAAGTATCTCAACCCGCTGCTCGGTTGATTCTATCTGCATCCCCGATGCCAGAAGCGAAGCCCCCTTCTTCTCCTGCATTTCAGTATAATAATCAAAGAAAATCCAGGTCAGTATCAAAACCGCCACACATATCAGGCCAATCTGCAGAATTCTGGCATTTTTTCTGATATAGGTGATCAATCCGGGGGGAAGATTCAGTTCTTCGAGAAGGCCCCTGCGTGTATCTGGCAGTTGTGTCTGTATATTTTTCTTGCTGAATAAACTCTGTGTGCTCATTATGTATCCCTGTCAAAATTCGAATAGGCCAAGTGTTTTCTTCTCAAGCCATTTTAATTGTTCCCGCTTTATGTAACTGACATTTTTTATGAAAAACTGTTGCCAGAGACAAATCAGCGCGTTCTTCAGCCAAGTTAAAACTTTTAATTATAATATTGACTGCCCAAAAAAGCATCCGGCTTTTCGCAATAATCTTCTTAATAAAAAAAAATATTTTATGACAGATTATTTAAAGGTTACAATATGTTTTTATATTAAATGCGCACATCATAATCGTACAATTTGAAAAAAGAACTGCAGCTATCCCGGCCCCAATGATTGATATACCTATACCGAAAATTCTGACGGTCACTGAATTAACCAGGTCTATCCGCGGTATCCTGGAGACTGAATTCCCCTTTGTTACAGTCACTGGGGAGATTTCGAACCTGCGGCAGCCCTATTCAGGGCATCTATACTTTACGCTCAAGGACCAGGATTCGCAGTTAAAAGCTGTACTTTTTAAAACACAGCAGAAATACCTCCGGGAACTGCCGGGCGATGGCCTGCAGGTGATCTGCAGGGGGCGCATCTCGGTCTATGAGCCAAGGGGGGAATATCAGCTGATTATTGATTATATTGAGCGTCTGGGTACCGGTGACCTGCAGATCGCCTTTGAAACTCTCAAACTGAAACTTGACCAGGAGGGACTTTTTGCCCAGGAGGCCAAGAAAAAAATACCACAGTTTCCTTCCCGGATAGCCCTTGTCACCTCTCCTGAAGGAGCGGCCTTGCATGATTTTCTTAAAGTTGCATCACAGCGTTTTCCGGCGCAGCCCATTGAGATATTTCCTGTCAGAGTCCAGGGGAAAGAGGCTGCGCCGGAAATTTGTGAGGCTTTGACAGTACTTAACCAGCGCAAACGCTCAGATGTAATCGTCCTGTGCCGCGGAGGCGGGTCCATAGAGGATCTCTGGCCCTTTAATGAAGAAAGTGTCGCCCGCGCTATCTATCAGTCCAACATTCCTGTTGTTTCAGCAATAGGGCATGAAATTGATTTCACCATTGCCGATTTCGTCGCTGATTTACGGGCTCCAACTCCAAGTGCCGCTGCAGAAGCTGTAGTCCCCAACAGGCAAATACTCACAGAACATATACAACGGCTTACGCTGGTACTGTCAAAAACCGTTCTTCAGAATATACGGGAAAAAAGGCACAAGGTTAGTCTGCAGCAGCGCATGCTTGGTGATCCCACGTCGCTTGTCAGCCATTACTTCATATACCTGGACAATGTTTACTCTTCCCTCGTCTATAGCTACAAAAGCCTGCTCTACAAGCGCACCATGGTACTTGAGTCAATTTCCGGTAAACTCCATAAATTCAGCCCTGTTGAACAGCTTTCCTACAAACAGCAATGGGCCAGAGAACTGAACAGGCGGTTGCAGTCCATGATAGTGCAGCATATGAGAAAAAAAAGGGACAGACTTATGGCTGCAGCAACTCTTCTTGATGCCATGAGTCCTCTGGCCGTTCTAGGCCGCGGTTATGCGGTGGTCAGGTCTGGTCCAGAAGAAAAACCACCAGGTGAATTAATACGAAACAGCAGGCAGGTTACAATCGGCAAAAAACTGGACGTGATCCTGCAGGAAGGAAAAATTGGTTGTGAAGTAACGGAAATCAAAGAAGATGGTCGGGACGAGAGGATTTGAACCTCCGACCCCAGCGTCCCGAACGCTGTGCTCTACCAGACTGAGCCACGTCCCGACCTGCTGTTTCCGCCTTGCGGAATAACACCTGCCGGAATAATACGAAAATTTGGTTCAGCAGATTATTTTACAGCATCAGCAAGTTTGCTGCCGGCTTTAAATTTTGCTACTTTCTTGGCAGCAATCTTGATCATCTTGCCGGTCTGAGGATTACGGCCTTGCCTAGCAGCTCTCTTGGCAACAGAAAAAGTACCAAAACCAACTAATGTTACCTTGTCACCTTTTTTCAATGATTTGGTAACTGCATCCAACATACCGTTCAAACCTTTTTCTGCTGCAGCTTTGCTGATTCCTGCGGCTTTAGCCATGCTTTCTACTAAATCACTTTTATTCATGCCCCTTTCTCCTCCTTACTTAAGATGATTGGATATTTAACAAGTTCCCTTGTTGTAAATGGCTTACCATTACTGCAAATTCATATGGCGATTTAACGAACTCTCACCTGATTGTCAAACAAAAAATTGCCTCTATACTTAAAAAAAATGGCATTTTCCGAAAATACTGAAAAGAAAATCTCTGCTTACTGGTTGTCCATCCAGCAGGAGAAAGAGTATCAGAAACAGATGCCCTGCCGCCCGCAAATATCAAGAGAAACCTTCTTTAGCTTGAAATCACTGAACTTTTTTGAAACCGTAAGTCTTGTTTCCATCTCTGCAAAGCGCTTGATATCCTTTTCCTGAAGCTCGATTACGGCTGAATCATCATCTATTCTTACACGACAGCCAGAAAAATCAAGTGCCTGAAGAAAATTTTCACAATTTTTTATGAGTTCGATTTTTTCCTCACTAATCTGCTGACCCGTGGCAACCCGGGTTGCGAGGCAAGATGATGAAAGCTTAAGCCAGTTCGGCAGATTGAGGTCTCTGCTGAGCTGGCGGATATCATTCTTTGTCATCCCTGCCTCGGCCAGAGGTGTTTTCACGTGCAATTCATGGAGCGCTTTAAGGCCGGGCCGGAAATCACTCAAGTCATCGAGGTTGGTCCCATCCATGAGGGTAGTGAAATGCAGTTCTCCAAGTTTTTCCAGAAAGGTCTGGTAGATTTTTTTTTTGCAGAGGTAGCATCTTTCCCGGGGGTTTTCATTAAACTCCGGCCAGACAAGGGGATTGAGACTGACTGTGAGCAGGCGGCTGCCAACAAAATTTACAACTTTTCTGGCGGCTTCTGCTTCTCCGGAGGGCAGTAATGGTGTTTCAGCAAAAACCGCTATGGTGTTTTCATGTCCCAGGACATCATGGGTGACCTTTAACAGCAATGTGCTGTCAACACCACCGGAACAGGCAACGGCAGCCCGATTTTCCCGGCTGATTATTGCTTCGAGATGTTTTTTCTTATCAGCAAGCACAAGAGACAATTGTCTTCCTATAGGGGAGGACTCTTAATCCTCTCCCTTTTCCGGTTCCGCTGTCGGGAGCATCTGCAGCGGCTCATTTAGGGTGAATTTTTTATCCAGTATCCATTTCTTAAGGATTTCAGCAATTTCCCTGGCCTTGATGTAACTGGACAGCGGTGCAGTCTGGACAGGCTTGCCGTTAACTTCTATTTCGCCGCTTATCAATTGGCCATAGCTCACTTCTCCGTAATTTCTTGCAACTCTGTTCGGATAATCATAGGCATAATCCACGACCTGGGTAAAAATCTCATTGTTTGAAACACCGGTATAAGCTGCCATCTCAGCATTTAATATAGGAATGGGTATTCCCAGCCCCACTGCCATGGTGGTGCCATATCCCAGCATACTGATTCCTTTCAACCACTGGGGGGACATCTGCTTCAAATCTCCCTGCACCATCAGTGTCCCGGCTGGACGCATGGGTACGCCCCCTTCTGTCCGCGGAACATCGGGATTGTGCTGGGTACCGTTCCAGGTTACAAAACCAATGCCGCCACCGAGAAATATCTTGGTGCCCAAGCCGATGGTCTTATATAAAGGATCATTCAGCAGTGGTGACAATTCTCCTGCACTGCAGTAATTGGCATTCTTGGCGTTGGGCTTCAGAGTACCCATATAGGTATAAATTGTCTTATCGGACAGGTTCACAGCACAGTTGTAATTCTGGTAAGCATTCCTGGGATTTGTCAGCAGGGCAAATGGAAGTTCCTGCAAGGTTATCTCTTTGGATATCTTCTTGGCAGGATAGCAGTCAGTGCCATAGGCAATTGCCTCCAGCGCCACCTTCCTGCCTGCAACCAGATCTTCAATAACATGGCCGCCGCCATAACGAAACTCTCCCGGATAGACCTTGTTTAGTGGATCATCCTCAGTGGGCTCCGTAGCTCCCAGGTAAATATCAACGGCAGCAAGACCAGCATAGGCAGGGACGTTATTGAGAAGCACCTTCGAAGCCTTGAGCGTTGGTGTAGTGTGCCCGAAATTTATAAAGGCGCCGGATGAACACATGGGTGAAAAAGTGCCGGTGGTTACAACATCTACCCTGCTTGCAGCCTTTTCCGGTCCTTCTTTACGGACGATGTCAACCATTTCCTCAGCAGTCACAATCACTGCCTCACCCTTCTTGATCCTGGCGTTAATTTCCTCGTAGGTCTTACTTCCCTTCAGTTTGCTCATAGAAATTCCTCGTATATTATAAACCCAGATTGGCGTGTCAAAAAAATGACGCCAACTTTGAAATATTCGTAAAAAGTGATGTAGTCGCTAACAGGGCTTAACAAAATCATTGAATAACAGTGGAGAAAATTTTCCGCCGGGCGCTTTTTACGAGACCGACAATTGTAGCAGCATCCGAACTGGCAAGGCAACCTTTTTACTGCAAAAATTCCTTTTTTCTTTTCTTCTGCCAAGAGATGCTTTAAGTTCACTTCTTTCCTAAAAGAAAAAACACCGGATCATATATATAAGGAAGCAGAACACCGATGAAAAGTGCAAAAAAAACTGACAATAAGGCTGAACTTGAAAAAATCCGCAAAAAGATAGATGCCATTGACAACAGGTTTCTAGAACTTCTGAAGCAGCGGATTCAATATGCCCAGGCCATAGGCCGCATCAAGTCAATAAACAAGAGGGCCAAGTATGATCCACTGCGGGAAAGACAAATATATTCGCGTCTGTTGGAAAACAACAAGGATGAATTCCCGGAACAGGCCCTGCGTTCAATTTTTCATGAAATCATAACAACCTGCCGCCTGTCACAAAAGAGGCCGGTCGTTTCCTATCTCGGCCCTGAAGCTACCTTTACGCATCTGGCCGGTGTAAAATATTTCGGTCACTCCGCTGATTACCAGCCCATTGAATCCATCGAAGATATTTTTTCCGAGGTTGAGCGGGGCAGGACAACTTTTGGTGTCGTACCTGTTGAAAACTCTATTGAGGGTGCCGTCTTTTCTACACTAGATTCCTTCATGAAGCACAAGGTCAAGATATGCGGTGAGGTCAATCTGGAGATCAGTCACAACCTGGTATGCCAGTCAGGCAACATCGAGGATATCAAGACAGTTGCCTCCCATTCCCAACCCCTGGCACAATGCCGTGAGTGGCTTAAGAAAAACCTGCCGGGTATCCCCACCCTGCCCGTGTTCAGCACCGGTGTTGCAGCCCAGATGGCAGCCAAGGATCCAAGCATAGGAGCCATTGCCAGCTCCCTGGCTATAAAAACCTATCAGCTCCAGGTGGTTGTACGCGGCATTGAAGATTACCGTGGGAATACGACGCGTTTTCTGGTTATTGGTAAAAAGTCGCCTTCCAGAAGCGGCAAGGACAAAACTTCCTTACTCATAGGGCTCCTTGATCGCCCCGGCGCTTTGAATGAAGCTCTCTCCATCCTGGCAGACAAGGGTATTAACCTTGCCAAGATCGAATCGCGACCCATTAAGGGCATGCAGTGGAAATACCTGTTCTTTATGGACATGGTGGGTCACATGGAAGATAATACGATCATGGAAGGCTGCGCTGAACTGCAGAAAGTCTGTTCCTTTTATGAATGGCTGGGTTCTTATCCGATGGCCGAAGACGAGAACTATTGACACGGTCTCCAGAGTATCCTCGACACCATAGTTTTTATGCTTTTACTGGCAATAGAGAGTTCCTGCGATGAGACGGCAGCAGCAGTCCTTGAGAATGGCACCAACTTACTCTCCAGCGTCGTTGATTCTCAAATCCAGGTGCACAGACCCTACGGTGGTGTTGTGCCTGAACTCGCCTCCCGCCGGCATGTTGAAACTATCCTTCCTGTTGTCAATGAAGCCCTGAAGCAGGCCGCTATCCGTTTGGATCAGCTGGATGCCATTGCTGTAACACAGGGGCCCGGCCTAGTTGGTTCCCTGCTTATCGGTATGTCCTTTGCCAAGGCTCTGGCATATGTGAAAAATCTTCCCTGCCTTGGGGTGGATCACATGGCTGGCCACCTGCTCTCAATATTTCTGGGAAAAAACCATCCGAGCTTCCCTTATATATCCCTGGCAGCCTCGGGCGGTCATTCAAGCATTTACCTGGTAAATAATCCTTTATCGTATAAACTGCTCGGCCAGACACGGGATGACGCGGCCGGCGAAGCCTTTGACAAGGTTGCCAAGCTGCTGGAGCTGGGATATCCCGGCGGCCCGATAATTGCCGATATTGCTGACAAGGGAAACCCTGAAGCTGTGAGCTTTCCCAGGGCATGGCTTGAGCCGGACAGCCTTGATTTCAGTTTCAGCGGGGTGAAGACAGCGGTAGTCAATTATGTCAACCAGGCAAAACAGAAAAAAGAAGAACTTCACATTCCGGATATCTGCGCCTCCTTCCAGGAGGCAATTGCCGATGTCCTGGTCCAAAAAACCCTGACGGCCGCCAGAAATTCAGGAGTCTCGCAAATTGTCCTGGCTGGTGGCGTTGCAGCTAACCAGCGATTACGCGATCTCATGGTTTCCCGGTGCCAGATGGAAAACTTTGCAGTGTTCCTGCCGCCGAAAGAATACTGCACCGACAATGCTGCCATGATAGCTGTTGCCGGGTATCACCTCTTTAAAGAAAGAAAACTGTCAACGCGCACCATTGATATGGATGTTTACTCCAGAAGCCGCATGACATAATCATACAGATGTTGCTTGTATAGTATGGGTTTTCTGGACTCTTAGGAATGAAATCCATTCATCGGGAGGCTTCTTGGTGTTGAAAATCCCAAAGCCTCTCCCGGCTTTCATGTAACCATTAAAGTAAAAAATGTTCTTTGAGCAACATCCTTTGGGTAAAATTTTTTGTCCACATATCCTCTGAATATCATGACACTATAGGAATTACTCAAAACCTTTTAGGTTGCTTGCCTTCAAGTATATATCTCCGCTCAAAACGTACTGAGATAGTTTTTGTGTATCTAGTACCAAGGTACAATTGGAATAAGTTTTATCTGGGATACTATCTCTTAAGATAATTTTCTAACCTCTTGTTAAGCCTAAAATTCTTTTGAGAGGTAATCGCATGAAAAAAAAATCAAATTATACCGATCAAAGGCAACATGGCCTTTCAGAAAGGCAAAGCACAGTGGTCGCTGTTCACAATAGTAAGGATTTTGTAAAAAGTGACAGGATTGAATGGCTGAAGCTACTTTATGCAGAATGGCTGGCAAAGCGCAACTCCATATTAAATTACAATAAAGTAACTTATCTAATTAATGAGCCTGATGAATTAGACATCGAAAACTACTGGTATGGTTTTTGACTTCTGCTGGTGCTTCCTTACTCATTACTTACCAAGACTGAACCAAAAGATTTTTATAAGTATCCCTCTATCTTGCCACAATAGTAACTTTTCAACCCAAAATCTCAGTTTCTGTGTGGAGCGGCAATTGTAAAAAGCCGGTATTTCATCTTTTTTTCAATTTAGATGGAGGTCGATTCTGATACGCACTTTGAACAAATATATAAAGTTTTCTCTTTAATCCTATGTGTTGATAAATGACTGTTGCAGGTAGGTTCTGTGCAATTAT
>WOR8_10003009_pt1 | contig 16542 bp, 8 predicted proteins | sample DeeMarSeWOR38_10_FD_19890 | JGI IMG/M metagenome (IMG submission 19890)
CCTCTGTGCTCATCTCTTTAACTGCCGACCTGATACCAAAGCTAATTCCCACGAACAGCACAAGAACGGATAATACCCCATAAAAGAGGACTCTTTTCAAACCGGCAAACCTCTTTTTTTGTTTCAATTCGGTAAGTTTTTCCATTGCTCACCACCTTTCGAGAAGCTGATAAAATTATATCCTATTACATCTGTAAGCCAGGAAAAAAGTTCAAAAACCTTACCGCCATTTTACCGGCCAGCCGTTGGGGCAGAATTCGTGACAGTTAGTATCGCGTAAGCCAGTAGTCTCCAATTATCGCAATGTCCAGAAAATCTATTTTGCAGTCATGGTTTAAATCTACCGGGGGATACGGTCGGCCGGGGCTGCCACAGGGGCTATGTTCGTCGGCGCCCATGTCGACAATGTCGGTATAATCCGGAGGATCTGAAACGCCGGTATTTGGAGTTGCGGGATCATCGGAGAAACGAGGCTCGCCGTCAATGTCCAGAGGGATTCGTTCGGCAGTGTCTTCGTCGTTGTCGAGGTCGGGAGTGTCCAAGGGTACGGCAGTGTTGTTTCCGGCATCGATGCACGGCGAACCATCGAACAAATGCAGGTTATCGTCTATTGTCCCAGGAATATTGTCATGGCCGTCGGAGTCAGCAAACAAAGGATCTGTATTAATGTTGTTACTGCCCGGGCCCGTCCAGCCTCCCTCCACATCGCTGTAGTTAATCGTGATAGCCGAGCCGTCGTTGTTCCATATCTCGCCCCCACCGTCCCAGAGGATGCAGTTGGTTACCCCGAGTGTGCTCGGCGTGTTAAAGTTTGGAGGGTCATCACAGGCCAGAGCCGCTCCATTAAGGGCCGAATTTTGTGAAAAGGAACAGTTGATCAGTGTCAGGATACAATTATCCCAGATGTAAATCGCTCCACCGTTGCTATCTGCTGAGTTTCCGCTGAAGATGCAGTTGGTCACCGTCGGGTCGCTGAAGTACCGGTTGAACATCCCGCCGCCGGAATCTGCCGAGTTTCCGATGAAGCTGCAGTTAGTCAGCGTAGGGCTGCTGTAGTTATAGTTGCACAATCCACCTCCACCGGAGTGTGCCAGGTTTTCGATGAAGGTGCAATTGGTCAGTATAGGGCTGCTGTAGGTATAGTTGTCCATCCCGCCGCCGGAATCTCCTGCTGAGTTGCCGTTGAAGGTGCAGTTTGTCACCTTGGGGCTGCCCAGGATGTTGAACATCCCGCCGCCGTTGTTATTTGCCGAGTTCGCGCTGAATGTGCAGTCGTTAACTGTCGGGCTGCCGTAGTTGTATATCCCGCCGCCGAAGTTTTCATTGGCCACGGCACCATTTGCATTGCCCCCGGTGATAGTAAAGCCGTCGAGGACAGCATTTGGCTCAGTCTCTCTGCTGGTCACGACGTGGTAGCTGTTGTCTGTATTTACCACAGCCGTGCCAATATCACCGCTGAGAATCGTTGTGTAGGTGTCAATATCGCGTGCGTTTGGGTCCGGCTCGCCGTAGCCTGCGTAGCCGCCTTCAATTGTAACACCGTTGATTAAACCGAAAGTGGCCGTTCGGTCACCGGATGTTACACCGGCCCCTTGGTCGGGCCTGTATGTGCTTTGAGCTACCTTGATGGTATGGCCCGCTTCTGCTACGGCCAAGGCATCTTGCAGGAACTGAAAGGGCGCACACCAGCCTTGGCCGTGACCGCCCATCGGGGCCCTGTGGTCGACATGCCAAATACGGCCACCAGACTCCGGGATGATCAGTACGTCCTCGAGATTCCAAACAGTAAGATCCGTTGAGGTCCATAGGTTAAGCACGATGTCGCCTACAGATTCCTTGTGTAAAACGAAATAATTTAAATAGATGTCCGGGGCCACAGGTGTCCCAGAGTAGCTAACTATTTGACCATATGGGCCTTCATCCGGGCATAGAGGTGCAAAACCTTCATCACATACTCTCCCCCCATACCGTGAGCTATCCGAAGGGGCCGCTGCCGTAACGGTGCCGCCAGTAATAGTTGCTTGATCTTGGCTGCAAACCAGAGCCCAGTACACATCGTCACCAAAGGTATAGCCATCGGGGCTGTAGATCTCCAGGAGGTGATCTTCACACACTTGCACGTGTATGCAGAAAAAGTCTCCAGTAGGCCGAGGATAGCCGGTAAAGCCGATCTCCAGGTCCATTGCATTGGCCAGCGGTGCCGGATATGTGAAATACGACATGAAAACCGCTGTTAGGCCAAGCGCCCAAATAATCCCAAATTGTCTTCGATTCAATCTTTTGCTCATCTTATCCTCCTATGTCTTAGATATATGGGGACTTTTATTGTTTTAACCATGAATAACAAACATGCTCCTTCTTGCGATTCGTTCATCGTCAAGCTCGTATAAATTGTGACTATTCAGGGGGAGCGCTAAAAGGTACGCATTTTAACTATCCTCCTCCCGGACAGCCGAAAACGCTTATAAAAAGCATACTGGATTGTCACCATTTGCCAAGAAAAAAGTATTCTTTTCAGGTCTATTAAGGCCGATTCTTATAAACAGTCAGTCTGCTACCCTTCATAACGAGTTCATTGATTCTAAGGGCTTATCAAGCCGATAATCCTCATTTAACAATTTTATGGAATCACCCGAACGGGCTCAGCCCATCTTATATACACTCTGTCTAGGACAGTTCCTGCCGGCACTGTTTGGTCATCCATGAGTGAATCCTCCACAACAACCAGCGTTAGCCATACATCGCCTTCCTCCCACCCATTCTCGACGGCTAATAATCCACTAATAATCATTGCAGGACCTGAAACTGCCGGTGAAAAGACATTACCCGCTGCAATCGAGACAAAAAGTGGTTCTGAATAAACAATATCTGGGCCAAAGTCAAATGGTATGGGAGAAAATACGCCGCCAGGTTCTAAAAAGAAGGTCGGATGTGAATAAAAGGAAGGTAAAGAAGAATCAAGAATAAAACCAACGTGGAACAACGTGCAAGTTGCTCCTGTTACTAAGTTCATATTGATTATTCCAGTGAAATAGTCAAAATCCAACATGAGAGGAGAAGGAAGAATTGGTTGTTTAGGTGCAAATTGAACAGTAACAGTTTTATCTGAGTCCATGGTTACAGTATTGACCGTAGACTTTGAAGAATCGTCGTCAGTACCATTCCATGCATATACTTCCCACCCTAAATCCGGCGTTGCAGTAAGCGTTACTGATGTACCTTCCATATAAGTGCCATTTTTTGGTGAAATAGTCCCGCGACCACCAGTGACTGAAGCGGTTAATTCATATAGTGACGGGATACACTCGCCAGCCTGACATTTGTAGCCCTCACCGCAAGTAGTGCCATCGGGCACAGAAGACCAGGAGTGTTTGTCCAAGTCGGCATTACATTCCTGGCAGAAATTTACAGGATTGGACTGACCAGGGGCATAGCACGATCCATCAATGAAGCACCAGCCAGATTCTACTTCCTCAAGCAAGACCTCAGCAAAGAAGGCGAAATCACTGAAGTCGATACTTGTCGAGCGATCAAGATCCATGCCTCCGCAATAGAACGGATAGCTGCATACATCCAGCCATCTTGAAAGCAGTATGGAAATATCTTTTATGTCGACGTCTCCATCGCAGTCAGGATCTGATTCCGGACACAGGCGATGTACCGTTATGGAATCGGTGTCAGTGCCGCTCGGAAATCTTCCCTCGGCCACGATGGTATTACGTCCACACTCAAGCGGAACAGTGGCTTCGAACCATTCCGAGACCACAGGACATGATATTCCGTTGACCAGCACCTCTGTTGTATCTGGAGTTCTGGCGACACCCGTGACTCGGATACCGGACTCAATGACATTAGTTCCTTCCGGGGGGTATTTTATTACAAAGCCAGGGCTGTTTGTCATTCGTCTTGTGATTTCCGGAACGACCGACAAACTTGAACCAGGCAACGGTAATATCCTGTGAGGATGGCAATAATCTGTAACTTTGTCAGGTTGCCACACAGATGTTTTCCGGATAGACGTAAAGCCTTCAAAAGCCCCGAGCGAAGGGCCGTTCTCATAATTACTGGACGGATCCAGAAATATCCATCTGTCGGCCAGATAGACTATCGTGTACATGTGCTGGCTGTATCGTAGGCGCCATTTGGTCTCCACTATTGCGAGTCGGTCCTTGGGGACACCGACTCGATACAGCAGTGTCGTATACACTACTGCACGACTCATACAAGTACTCCATGGAATGAAACCATAGAGCTCGTAAGTTGTGGCTATACCCTCAATCGAGTACCAGCCGTAGTTGAAGTTACCCATAAACTCACTGGCGTCTTGCCACTCAGCTTTGCTTGGATTGAACCAGGCATTCTGTTGAAGCCACGCCCAGGTGATTGCGCATTTATTCCATATTTCCAAATCCGAAACAGCTGTATCCGTTCCTGCACCTATCGCGGCCATAAGGGTATCAATTACCTCGCTATTAACGTCGATATCAGGATAGAAGTAATCGCTCCGATCCTCGATAGTTCCATCACTTCGGTAGCAGAAATCGCCATTGAACTCATAGTGTCTTATTCCCTGATTGACGGTACTTACAAGAAGTCCGGAGTCATGTGCAGTGAGAGTGAGGTTGACATCAACAGGGGGAAATTGCATGTGAACGTGCTCGGAGGCGTATCCGACGGCCGATGCTATAACCGTATAATCGTCGTGTGCAGGCAAGTCAGAAATCTCGTAGTATCCCTGAGTGTCCGACCAAGTCTGGTATGCTCCAGAATAGTCCCCCGAATAATTGCCTATTACAATCGCGGCATCTTTGATTGCACACATGGTATTCGAGTCATAGACGTGGCCGCTGATCTTGCCCTGACCCACCACGATGTTTGTGACATAGCTGGGATCGCCATCTATCGCATCGCTGATTCGAAGCTGGTAATTACCCCAGAGCTCACCTGGGATTTCCCACATGTATCGGCCTGAGTTTGGCATGATAGCGATGTCTTGCCAGTTGCTGCCATTTCCGTCTCCATACTCGATCCTAATCTCATTCAGCCTTTCACCGTCGAAGGAACCTTCCACTCCTTTCCAGAAGTTAGCCCAGAAAATCTCACATACCGATCCAGGCAAAAGATTCTCGTTTTCAACGGGACGAAAAATATACGGTGTCAAACTGAAGCTGATATAGATATTCGGATTTGCATCGATTAGGCTTGGAAGTACCACCATTAGGGAGTGGGTATCCGGATAACTGATCCACAAAGCCTCAAGATATCTGGATTCAAGCAAACTAAGATCCTTCACTCCAGTATCGCTTATGCCCAGCGAAGTCAGGTTATCCAAACCGGCTATGACCTCCATACATGAATTGTCTAGCGAGCGGTTCTTGCCCAAGCTCAAGTATCGCAGTCCATGCAGGTTCGCTAGTGGCGAGATATCACTATAAGCAGAGTAGTTATCATAAAGGGATAAATGCTGAAGATTCAGCAATCCTCTCAATTCAACTAAGTCTAAGTTACTGATAAGATTGTAATCGAGATAAAGATGCGTCAGGCTTGTCAAGTTCTCCAGACCTTCAAGAGAGTGTAGGTTATTGTTATTGAGATTGAGAACAAGGAGACTGGTCAGGTGCTCCAGATAGGATGTCGCGTATACTTGATTACCTTCGAGATTGAGATGAGTGAGATTAGTCAAATAGCGAATTCCACTCAAACTCAAGGTTCCAAGTACATTACCGGAAAGATCGAGCGTGGTGAGGTTCACGGCATGTTCCAGTCCAGAGGTTGAGAAGATTGAGCTATCTTTCGCATCAAGAGATGTCAAACTGAGCATATCTTCGGCGTTTGGATCGGTGATTCCCAGAGCCTGCTCCACTTTCGCCTTCAAATTGGGATCTCCGAAGTATACCGGCCCTGACGCACAGACGCAGGAGACCATAAACAGCAGAATCAGGCAGATTGCAGGAACTGCGTTTTCAGACTCGCATATTCCATTTGAATATTTAAAAAACATAATTTGATCCTCCCGACATCAATAATCTAATACAAATAACCTTGAACTGTCAAGAAATTTCTTTTCCGAGGCAGCTTTACTGAAAATAAGACACGATTTCGGCGATTCTACGGGCGTAAAGTGCCTTTGAGGGATACGTTGGGAGATACTGTGGGCCGAGGGTGGATTACGCCCCGGAGGGGGTGGCTGCTGGACTCCGGAGATATATATATGTATATTCGCCAAGAAATATGAGACCATTTTTTGACCTATGGGTACACGGCCTTACACTAAAACGGGGTCACCGCCGACACCCTAAATTATGTGGATCTTTTGAGGTAAAGTATAGGCAGGTCTTCCGTCATACATACTTCCGTTTCCGTTGGTGTACTCATGCTAAGACCATTGGATGCCTATCGAGCCTGTTATCGCTATTATAGTGTGCTTGGAACCGGACTTGGTCGTCTCACAAATCATTACACCCGCCTTTGCCCAATCGTCCGGGACGCCAATACTTTCGAGACTCACTTCTATACTACCATTGCCTGACAGGGGCCGGTAAACATAGTAGAACTGGTCACTTTCAGACCATATGTCATCACCACTGCCCTCGATGGTCCAAGTGCCGGTACACGGATCATAGGAAGCACTGCCGGCTATACCGGGATTACCGATATCCTTTTTGCCCCAAACAAGGCCCCATGCATTACAGACCAGATTCGCAGACAGAAAAATTGACGTTATTAACCAGGTCTTTATATCTTTCTTGTTATACATTTTGAACCTCCTTAGAAGTGCCTGTCTTTTGCAATTTGCACATTATTAAGTTCACCTAAATTGTCACTATTCAGGGGGAGTGCCAAGACAACTGCATTTTGTCTGTCACCCTCCCGGATAGCCAAAAATGTATCAAAACAACATACCGGATTGTCACTATATGTCAAGAAAAAATAATTCTTTTCAGGTTCGTTTAAAACCGATTTCTATTCTCATTTTAACTGCCAGCCATCGGGGCAGAAGTCGCGCCAGCGCGATGCAAAGGCAGCATAATCTCTTCCATCAACACCATCCGGCGAAATCAGATTGGCAGGTGATGTCGGGTCCGCGGAAAGCCAGTCGTCAACGAAGTTCGCCAGGTCGTCAAAGGCCACTATGCACGCACGAACGCCTTTGTCAAAAAGCTGAGCCGAGTTGAAATTGATCCAGCCGATATTCTCGCCCCATGCCCAGCCTGCAAAATTACCTTCGGCGTCGATGGTCACGCCGTAGTGATTTAAATCACCGGAAACCGTGGGATTGAAATTTATCCAGCCGACATTCTCGCCCCAGGCATAGCCCGAAAGATTTCCGGCCCCGTCGTTGACAACGCCGCCGTAGCCCGCCGGCGACAGATTCACCCAGCCGATATTTTCGGCCCAGACAAATCCTTGAACATTTGTTGATGAAACATGTGCACCATCGCCTTGATTCGGTTTAAAGTTCAACCAGCCGACATTCTCACCGTATGCGTACCGACTTCCTTCTTCATAAGGATCGATATTCTCGCCCAGTGCCGGGCTCATTATCAACACCGATAAAACACCGAGTATTTGCAATATCTTTTTACAGTTCATTGCAATGTCCTTCTATTGTTATTCTCATTCTTTATCAACAAAACATTTATCAGGAATACATTCGTAATTTATCTTTTTATTATCACGGAGCATGGTTCGTTACAAACGTGCAGCTACCAGGTTTATTCATGTTGATGCCGGTGGTTCCATACGCCGTATTCCGGTCAACAAGGCAATTTGTCGAGAGATAAATGTTGTAAACGCTGCCGGTAGCTAAACTTCCATTGTGACAGGCTGTATTATTGGTTACCGTGGAAGTGCCGGCGGAGATGCCCCTTACGAATGCGCCAGTAGTAGAAATTCCGTTGAAACGAACTGTGTTATTAGTTATCGTACTGTCAGTGGCAAAGATGCCGGTGACGTAATCGGTATTAGCTGAATCTCCATTATTATTTACCGTATTGCCGCTCACCGTACAGGCCAAAGCAGAGATGCCCCTAACTTTGGTTCCGGTTGCCGAATTTCCGTTGTCGTAAACTGCATTTTCGGTCACCGTGCTTTCAGAGGCTTTGATACCGATTACATTGTTGGCATCAGCCTAATCTCCGTTTTTGTAAACGGTATTACTTTTAACTGTACTACTTAAGCTGGCCGTGATGGCGAAGACTTGTTCTCCAGTAGCCTGGTTCCCATTATCGTAGACAGTATTGCCAGTCACTTTACTGCCAAACCAGCCCTGGATACCGTAGACGTTGTCTTCGCATAAAGTGCCATTGCCGTAGACAGTATTACCATTGACCATGCTTCCTGTACCAGCATAAATGCCGCGTACGTGACTGGTAGCCAAATTACCGTTATTGCAGACGATATTTCCAGTAACCATGCTGTTGTCTCCAACAGAGATGCCGGAGGTATCATCTGTAGCCGAATTTCCGTTGTCACTAACCGTGCAGTTCTTGACCATGTGCCCGTTACCCATAAGACGCATACCACCCCCTTTGTTTGAGACCGACCGAACATCGATAATCCGGTGGCTTTTGCCCAAACCATAGTCGATGATACCATGGCTGCCAAATTCACGAATTGTGTCATTGCGAATTTCCACGTTACTACGACCATTCATAAAGATGCCAAATGTTACTGGAAGACCGGAACCAATAATCTCGTAACCCATGAGGTTTATGGTTACATTGTTTGCATCGATTAGTATACCATCAAGAATTGCTGTGCAATTTCCAGTAAGATAGTACGAGCCGGATTTTGTGATTTTATACGTATAGTTTATATCGCCCGGTGTTGTATCTGGACCTATCGGTATCCTTGGTTCGACCTCATCTAATGTCTTCATTGTTGGGCCGGGCGGGCTGGCTGGCTCCAGATTGCCACCAACCGCATTGAATGCAAAAACCACTAAAACACCCAAGGCCAGTGCACTCACTACAAATTTTGTTCTGTTCTTTTTTCTTTCCATTTTGTCTCCTTTCAAAAAGCGTTAAATCTGGTGGTACACACTCTGCGCACCTATACATTTTCGTGAAATTTAGAGAAATACGCGTTGTATTGCTACATTTGTCACACCACCTCCTGCATTTAATTTGTCCAATTATGTATGGTGACATCTGAAAGTCAAGAAAAATATATGAAAAAGCTTGCTTGTGAATAAACGGCTGTACGGGCTTATTTCTCATACAAAAAGCCGGGGAAAAGCATCCAATTAATAAGACCATGCACTTGTTATGTCTTTTTTAGATGGATTGACATAGCCGGTCCGGCGTAATATATTACACGCTCTTGTTGTAATCTTTTGTTGATATCTTTCTTGTATCGACTTTCCATGATTGAGGATAAGAATATGGATCCCGTCAGAAATTCTAAAAAGTACAATGATATAATAAAAAACCTTAGACATTCGAATGTGGAGCATTCTACAGAAAAAGATATTTCTAACGGGATGGGCCGGCGTAGTTTTCTCAAAACAATAGGTCTGGGAACGGCCTCGCTGATTATGCACGGATGCGAAGCCCCATCCCCCCGGTCTCCGGACACAGTACCTCCGAAAAAGATTGTGGCCGAAGGTCCCAACATCGTCTTCATCATCGTCGACGATATGGGCTGGATGGACCTCGGCTGTTACGGCAGCAGGCATATCAAAACGCCGAACATAAACAGGATGGCAGCAGAGGGAATGCGTTTCATGCAAGCCTACTCCGGCTGCACCGTGTGCGCCCCGGCCAGAAGCGTTCTTATGACTGGTCTTCACATGGGCCATACATCCGTCCGCGGCAACACCGGCGGAATACCACTGCTCGATGAGGATGTAACAGTTGCCGAAGTACTCAAAAAGGCCGGCTACGTTACCGGCGGTTTCGGAAAGTGGGGCCTCGGTGAGGTCGGCACAACCGGCGTGCCCGAAAAGCAGGGCTTCGACGAGTTCTTTGGTTATTATCATCAGATTCATGCGCACGATTACTGGACGCCGTACCTCTGGTACAACAGCCAAAAAATCCCGATTACCGGCGAAGAAGGTAGTGCCGAATGCTATTCCCACAACTGGATATTTATGAAAATGCTGGATTTCATTCGTCGCAACAAAGACAAAACTTTCTTCTGCTACGCGCCCTGGACGCCGCCTCACGGCAAATACCAGATTCCCGAATCCGATCCAGCCTGGCAGATGTACAAAGACAAGCCCTGGCCGGAGCAGGCCAAAGTCGTAGCCGCGATGGATACAATGCTCGACCGTCATGTCGGCCAGCTCCTGGCGTTGTTAAAGGAACTCGATATAGACAAGAATACGATTGTATTTTTCGTCTCCGATAACGGGGCCGCCCAGCGCTTTGACGGTGTCCTTGATTCGAGCGGGCCGTTGCGTGGTTTTAAGCGTTCGTTGTACGAGGGCGGCATCCGCGTGCCGATGATTGTCCGCTGGCCCGGCAAGATAGCCCCGGCACAACTCAGCGACCTACAGTGCCATTTTGCCGATATCATGCCGACGCTGGCCGAGTTGGCAAATGCAACTGAGCTTATGCCTACCAACATCGACGGCATCTCGATTGTTCCGATACTGACAGGGCGGGATGAAGAGCAGGAGAAACACGAGTTTTTGTACTGGGAGTGGCATAGGTACAACTGGGGCAAGCGCCAAAATGTGCCGGATGGGCTGATGCAGGCCGTACGCATGGGCAAGTGGAAGGCCGTTCGGCATAGCTCAGGTGTTCCCTTTGAGTTGTACAATCTGAGTTCAGATATAGCCGAACAGAGCAACACAGCCGCGAAGCATCCTGATATTATAGCCAAAATCGAAAAATTCGTGGCCACCGCCCGTATCGAGCCGCGGCCGCAGATAGAGCCCGAAAAACTCGACGGCAGGCAGTATAGATAGCGGTCGCTATATTTGCCGGTAAGCGCTTTAAATAAAGAGTAATGAGCCATCCCCAAGCAACGCTTGAGGCTGCCACTCATCTTAGGCCGGGCGTTGATCGTCACATTGGGCATTTTTTGACTCCGAAATTGGATTTGTTTGGGTTTGAATCGGGTTCGTATTGGGTTCGTTTGGGTTCGTATGGGCGTTTTATTGGCCAAAATTGGGTTCGTTTTGGCTTTGTTTGGGTTTGTTTGGCTTTGTTTTTTCCTAATTGACCAAGTGTCCATATGATCGTAATCCTTTTTCATTTCAATAGTTACGCTCAACTTGACTTTTTTGAATTTGGCTTTGTTTTGCATAAAAAGTTTTATTTGTAGTGCGCTCATGACATGTGTAATTTTATCTCTACTGATGTAGAGTGCCATATCATCACGTAAGTCTTTGCGGACAATATAGTTAGGAGCAATGGGCGAGGGATTGGGGGTGAGGGACGAGGGGCGAGGGGTGAGGGATTGGAAGGAAAATGCAAAAATCAAAATGTAAAATGTAAAATTGTGGAGGCCCTTCGGGCGGACTTCTATTTGTAGCCGGGTAAACACGGTTATTGTTAGCCACAAAAAGGCACAAAAATGCGCTTTATTTGTCATTTATAGTCCCAAAGGTTCAAAAGTTTGTCACTTTTGATGCAAAATAATGCTTATCTCGTATAGCGTATAGCGCAGAGAACATATAAAAACACCTTTACGAATGATTAATTTTAACTTGGGCGACTTGCCCGATTCGTGCTGGGCTCCGCTATCTGCCATTTCTATGGCAGTATGTATTATAACAAACTTGGCAGGGATGTTCAATAAAATTCGAACTTTTTTTTCATAAAATTGACAAAAAAAGTGCGAATTCGTCGCACGTCGCTCGTGACCCGTCGCGCGTATTGAGTATCGCGCATTGCGTGGAGGGAAACGGAGCATTTCTACCGGAGGCCGCGATTCGCATCGTACAGAATCACGTAGGCCGGTAGGCCGGAGTGAGTAAATAAAATGCGAACCGCAGGTAGAAATGCGCAGATAGAATGTAGAATTACGAATTACGAAATATTTTAAAAAGGCGTTTGGATCCCTGCCCCATGCCTACGACATTCTGGGGCAAGCTAAAACATGCAGGGATTCGGGCAAGCGAGGTAGGCCGCTTTAGAGTAGAAAGCACTCTAAATAAGGATGCGTGTGTAAGCATAAGTAATAGTATATACTTTCAGCAAAAACACCACCTTCGATTTCTGTTCTAATTTCAAATACCAGCCAATTGGGTAATCATAGCTTCCAATTTGACCAGTCTTTTTTCCAATTCCTTGTTCTGTTTGTGGAGCTGCTCAATATAGATATGCGCTTTTTCCAATTCTTCAACTATGCCTTTGCGATGTGAACCTACTTCCACAATCTCTTGTCCGTTATCATTGGTCATAGCCTTTGGTATTGCCGGCAGATGTTTTTCTTTCCACATAAACTCTGAATGTTCATCGATAGATTCCAGTTCATAGCCTTGCTCAAAGACGTAATCGGCGTGCAGTTCACTTCCTCTCTGGTAGATAGGGCCGTTTACATCTAACTTGCCCTGTGGACTTGTCGTCCCGATACCGACGTTGCCACTGCCTTCTCTAACTGTCAGAGCATCAGCCGCATTATAAGCGCTGATTAAAACACCAGTACCGTACTCGCCTCTGATATTGTGAGCAGGGTGGCCAAGGTGTACTATAGCATCTTCTCCAGCAGCGTTGAAACCTTCAGTACCGTGAACAAAAATATTCCCCTCAACATCCAATTCATAGCTCGGACTCGTCGTCCCGATGCCAACTCTGCCGGTTGAGAAATCACCATAAATCAAAACATTAGGGTCGTACCGACCATTGGCGATGTAGAGTTTATTGGAGCCGGTCTCATCTATTCCAGCTTCAAAACCGATAAAGACATTACCACTTCCTGCGGTGTTCAAGTAGCCTGCATAATATCCTATGAATGTGTTGGAATAGCCTTCGTTGTTGAAGTAGCCTGCATCGTCTCCTAAGAATGTGTTCCAAGAGCCTGTGGTATTGCCACAGCCTGCATTGCTTCCTACGAATGTGTTGGAGGAGCCTGTGGTATTGGCGTAGCCTGAATCGTCTCCTAAGAATGTGTTGGAAGAGCCTGTAGTATTAACGTAGCCTGCAGTGCTTCCTACGAATGTGTTCCAAGTGCCTGTGGTATTAGCGTAGCCTGCATAATCTCCTACGAATGTGTTCGGGTAGCCTGTGGTGTTTTCTCCAGCCCCGACACCGACGAAGATACTGGCTCCGCCCGGGGTAGAGAGCACAGTGTCTCCCTTTATTTTGTAAGCGGAATTGATATTGATATCTCCATCGACATCAAGTTTCACCGAAGGACTCTTGCCGATGCCCACATTGCCGGACGGCAGCGAATACATATCATTCCCGGAGAGCATCCAGTCATTATCCCCCCCGGCTGTCTTCGCATAAAGCGCATACGGCGCAGGTGTAAGCTCTATACGCGGACTCAGGCTAATATAGGCTCTAGGATCATTGCTGTCATACGGACGCACCGCCGCTTCAAGCCATCGACGATTGCCCTCGAACACCCTGCTGCCGAAATCCAGCTCGACGGTGAAATAACCATCAATGACGTCGAGGTCCTCTACACCGGTAGCATATATCTCGTTTGGCCCCTCGGGTGCATCGAAGAGTACAAAAGCAATATCATACAGGCCGTCCGCCGGATGGTTGGCATCCATAAGCCTTCCCTGGTAAGTGAAGGCCGTACCCACTGGCGCTGCCTTGCTGACACCGGCCGCACAGGCCATCAGCCCTAAAGTCAAAACCAAAATTGTTAACATTTTTGCACTTTTCATCTTCTTACCCTTTCTACAATGGTTGAATTTTGCGGCGCACATTGAACGCACTGATACCTGCTCGTGAAATTTAACGAAATCAGCATTATATTGTCGCATCTACCGCTCTTACTCCTGTATTTAACTTGCTTAATTGTACCATTGTCAAGTAAAAAGTCAAGGAAAAAATACGTGATCGGCGTCAGGCATGAAAGGCAGGTTACAAGCCGCTTAAGCTGATATGTTTTAAGGGAAATACGCAGTTGCCAATCAAGCCTTTATGGAAATAAAATAACACATAAGAAGAAAAAACTCAAAAAAATAAATGTTCGAAGGATGACCCCCAAATAAATTTGGTGGCTGCTATGAGGCCAACCGAAATATAAAGACAACAGGTTCGGCGTTTTAATTCTACCTCACCTGATATTGCTCCAATAGCCGTACGATTTTTGGATTCTTGTTCCTTGCAATGTCCATAACTGTATGATCCGAATCGTCGGTGAGCGAGACCGAGGCACCCCGGGCGAGAAGGAATTCGACCATTGGGGCCTTCTGGCAATTGACAGCACAGAACAGGGGGGAGAATCCGAAGACGTCGCCGCGCAAATTGAGATCGGCACCATTATCAAGAAGAAACGCAGCTTGCTGCAAGTCGCCATGTATTGCAGCATAGTGCAAAGCTGTCCGGCCGTAGTATCCTTTGGCGTTTATATCGGCGCCGTATTTGACAAGCAGCAAAATGATTTCCTGCATATTTCCACTGTGTGCGTTTCCACTGTGTGCGGCGAAGGGTAAAGGCCGATGGCCTATCTTGTCCGGTATGTCGGGGTTGGCGTTGCGGGCCAGCAAGGCTGCCACGCTCTCTGTCTTGCCGAATCGCACAGCCGCCATTAGCGGGGTGCCAAACATATGATTGGCATTGTCAACGTTTTCTCCGGCGTCAATGCGTTCGTCGATTCTTGACGGGTAATGAATAGCTGCAACATGCAGCGATAACATTGGACCACCGGGCTTATACGGCTTATGATGACTGGTGCAGCTTATTGTAGAAGAAACAACTGCAAGAGCCAAAATCACTATCAGCAGTTTAGTGAGGTTAACGTGCATAATGTGTTCCTTTCTCTTTTAATTTAACAATGATTATATAGTTTATATATAAACGTCAAACAATTTTTTATCTCATATATCGTTGCACTATTCAGGTTGTTCACATCACGCAATTATGCACAGAGAATAGCATAAACAAATCAAAAATTAAATAGCAAAAAGCAAAAATACAATGTAAAAAGTGAAAATGAGATTGCCGCTTTTGAGTGAATGGCGACCCGTTGCAGTGCAATAGGCTAACAGCCTGTTTGCGGTAAGTGTTAAAGAAAGGCCGGGCCGATATGGCCCGGCCGTTAGCGACCTCCATTGAAGGAGGACCTACCATGTGTCTTGTTCAAAGCCGGTCAGGATGAAAAACTCGGCGACTATTAATCAGGTCGAATCCTTTGAGTTTTTCAGGTAGCATTATTCAGTTTCCTCACTCGGAGCGTCAGAGACTTTCTTTAGGACATAATATGCAGGTTTCATATGGCGAATTGTATAATCACCGCTTTTCCATTCAAAAAACATATAAGTCGAATCCCCGATATCTTTAATGGTGTATTTGCTGGCAGTTTTAGAACCTGAATGGAATACGAGCCCCTTTGTCCAGGTCCACCAGGGCTTAAAGGTCTTGCCATTTGGCTTGAAGATAAGCTCTTTGAGATAAAGGTCTCCTTTCCATTGTTTTTCGCCGGGATTGAACTGTTCCATCTCGCCGACAAAATCCACACTCTTCCATGTTCCTATGAGATGGGGGTCATTAACAAACGGCCAATCGATTTTGTCAACGATACGGCCCTGGTCGTTTATAGTACTTGTCGGAGGGATATGTGCTTTTTTGTCGACCGTTGGCTCATGTTTTACGGTTTCTGTTGAGGTTTTCTTTAGAACATAATAACAGGGTTTCATGTGGCGAATCGTATAATCGCCGCTTTTCCATTCGAAGAACATATAAGTCGAATCCCCGATGTTTTTAAGGGTGTATTTGCTTGCAGTTTTATCACCTGAATGGAATACCAACCCTTTTGTCCAGGTCCTCCAACGTTTAGTCGTCTTGCCGTTCGGCAGGAAGATCATCTCCTTGAGATGTAGGTCGTCTTCTTTGCTTTCCCAAAATTTCTGGCCGACCTTGAACTGTTCCATCTCAAGGACAAAATCCACACTCTTCCATGTCCCTATGAGCCGGGTGTCATTAACAAAGGGCCAATCGATTTTGTCAACAATACGGCCCTGCTCGTTTATAGTACTTGTCGGAGGGATATGTGCTTTTTTATACAATTCTGAGCCGAGGATTGGTGAGACATTGATCTCCATGATGGTTCTATCCTTTGTGTTGATTTCAAACATGAGGCCTTTATCCCTGTAGGAGAGAAAATCTTTGCGCTCACTTTTCTTGAGTTGGAAATCGTTTCCAAAGGCTTCTTTGACTTTCTGCTCGGAATCGCCAACTCCCAATCCATCGGGTAATCTGTAAGAAGGACTTAGTGCGGTAATCCCTTTGACCGAATCGTCGACTATGTGAAAGGAAACGTCGCCAAAGTGCATAAAATACTTTCTCGGAAGATTGTCGAGAGTGTACCTTTTATCTCCATAGAAAATCGCCTTTGGTTTTCCAAGTCTTTCCAAGACATCCTCTTTAGTCATGTTAAACGTATACTCGCCCACTCTCAGGCCGGGTATGA